>Ga0307510_10002945_pt1 | contig 19590 bp, 19 predicted proteins | sample 12_EM_MG_FD_207224 | JGI IMG/M metagenome (GOLD analysis project Ga0307510, IMG submission 207224) | Populus trichocarpa ectomycorrhiza microbial communities from riparian zone in the Pacific Northwest, United States - 12_EM | ecosystem: Host-associated > Plants > Roots > Unclassified | place...
ACTTGTGATAGGTGTCATCAGTGTTGGTAGAGGCTTCGAATAGCTGCTGAAAGCGGTGTGTCAGCTGCGGTAGGGTGAGGTTCTCTTCCTCTGTGTCTAGTGTCTGGATTGCGTTGTTTGCTTTTCCTTCTGTGTAACGGCCGTAGTAGTCTGCCACTCCAGGGGTGTCATCATTCAGTCCAGATCTGGCCAGGTACTCCTTGACTGTTCTGAGCCATCGCTTGCGTTTGTCTGGTTTGAGGTCTTCTCCTTCACCAGTAAAGATAGGCGGTTTACGGGGCTTAGGAGGGGGCAACCTGGCCGGCCCTGGGTCTGCCATGGTGCCTGTAGGTGGGTCTGAGGCTGTGGGTGGTGGATCTGGTCGTTCAGGGGGTTCTCTGGCGCTCCTGGATCTTGAGGGTCTTTCTGGTGTATCAGGGATAAATGTACCGGGTAGTGATTGTTCCCTATGCTCTCTAGAGGGCGCTCTAGTTGGTGTCTGACTTCCAAAGACTCCTAGAATGCTGGGTGCTCGCCACCTGCTTGTTGTGGGGCGTTCTGGTTGGCGTTCAGTTTCCGAAGTTTGCTGTGCTGCTGCTCTTGCTGCTGCTCTTTCCTCAAGCCGCCGGGCTTCGCTTTGAATGAGTTCCTCAGCTCTGAGGTTGTGGTCTTCGTCTTCGTCTGTGTCTAGGTCTCCTGGGAGGAGGTGGGTGGTTCTTGCTGGTGTATCTGTTGAGCCTGGTGTGGGCCCAGGGGTTAGTTCATGTGTGGTTGGTTCTGGAGTATCCTCTGTAAGTTCTGCTGAACGACGATTGTAGGCCCTACCGGACCTGGTAACGCTTCTGCTCCTGCGTTCTGCTATTGTGAAAGTGGCACCTGAGCCGGGAGTTTCTTTCCCTGCCGCTCCTGCTTCTAACTAGTTATCAAGATACTGGAAGGGTGATCAATCCTACCAGGTTGTTCCCAATCCTGAGACCAAAGGGTTTTCACCTGCTGTAGGCAAACAAATGTAACAGGTTTATTCCTGTCTAACGAACATACAATAGGACCGGCGATAGACCTGCCAGCGCTGGTGCTAAGGGAGGCTTCAAGGGACCGGAGGCAAGGGATCATAGTTGAAGGACAAATAGAACTCAGGGATTGCCGTTCAACCAAGTGTATTCTTAGACTGGGGGTCTGTCGAAGTCTCCTGTCTCCTGCTAGCCAGGAGACTGGTTTAAATACGAAACACAAGAGCGATAGCCTTCCTGCAATCACGATCATTACCAGTAGCTACGCACGTACCGGAATCCTGTAATCCTGCAAAACCAAAGAATGAAACATGCAATGCTCAGCCCTCGCCAGTGTTACATGCCCATTCCATACCCAGAATCCTAAATATAAACTTCCAACAAAGCAAACTAAACATAGCAATACGATAGCATAGCCTATCTGACTCAGAGGCAGTGGCGGAGCTGAAATCACATCAAATAAACCAAATATAAATCAACTAAACATAGGAGATTCTGCACTGCCCGCTCCTGTGTACCGTTACCGGAACATGTACACATGTTACACATCTGAATGAATAATAATATCCCTAATGATTAATCTTTTGGTTTAGTATGGGTATATACATTTGAGCTTGGCCTCCACTCGTTTGTAAGGCTGTGCCCCCAAAATCATATAGCCAAACTATACGCCCAAAGCCTTACGCCCACAGCTAAACCATCAGCCCACAACCATATGCCCAAAACCATGGGCCAAAAAACATGCGCCACAAGCCATATGCCCAAAGGCAATAGGCCCAAAGCCAAACCATTCACCTAAAGCCATACACCCAAACCCATACACCCAAACCCATACACCCAAAACCATACGCCCAAGAGATTCACCCACAACCTTAGCTTTTTATACACCATACTGAGTGCCCAGTTTAACAAACCATCAGTAAGTTTAGGGTAAGTGATTGCCTGAACATTAGACTAGATTTCAATAGTGGCTAGTATTGGGCTAGATGACTTGAAAGGCATGTGAAATGTGACGACTAAACCAATAGTCTTAGAATGGAAAGCCCAAAGCTGAACGAGCAAAGCCATAAGCACTGCGCAATATATGCTGAATGAGATCACCAAATGATAAGCCAGAGACCATATGCTCAGGAAGATTGGAATCGTGCATGCATAACTATACAACTATATGCTCAGAGTTATGAACCTGGACTCATATGCTCAAAAGAACTTAGAAACATAGCCGGATTATACGCTAGAGGTCATATACTGAGATCCATTTCCCCACAATATTTATGTGAAACTAGAAGCCCCAATCACAATGATAATTTGAGCACTATATTCAAATCCCCTCTTTTGAGATAGTTGACGGATTGCTATATAGAAGATCCTAATAGTGGAGTTATCATAGTATACATACAAAATAATTAGGGAGTGTTTGGCGAGCCAATTCTGATGGCAATTTAGATTTCAGATCCGAATTGAGAAGCCAAACACCCCTTAGATTTCACCCTGCCATTTGTTTAGTCACAGAATATCACTCGTAGGAATAGGTGAGGCACCGCCCAGGGGCAAGAGTGGGGGATGAGAAGACAGGGGCCCGGCTAGGCTATCAGCTGGGAATGTACAATACACGTCCTAACCCATGCCCGAGCCAGAGCCGAGTGTCATATGGGGCGGGCAGGAACGGCAAAGAGTTGAGCCTGGGTCAGAGGAACGGCGCTGTCGTAGAGTAAAAAGCCGCCCCGCCCCGCCGGTAACAAACACTATTGAGTCCCTATGGATATTATCTCTATAGTGGGCATGTCAGTCGGCCACTGACATGCTGCTGACAGGAAAGAGTTGTCGCTCTTGGAGATGTGGTTCGGGAGACTTCATCCGGAACAGTTCCTATTTGTGGAGATAGTTAATATTGGCGCGGTCCGACTGCTAACTGGTATTAGTTCACTCTAGTCAGGTCAGTTGGACAGTCCTGAGCTGAGCCGGGTGCACGCAAAAGGTCAGAAGGGTTGACGGGTGTTTCCTCTAGCTTTACATTATTTTACTTAACTGCAGCGAGAGACAGCCAATTCCCTATTCGGATAACGAACCATCCTCGATACAACTTATTGCCCGAAGCTTTCCGGATTAACTATATTAAGTTTTACCTTGTGATTCTGCTTTGAAATATCTTTATGTTTATTTTGATCCTTACTTCTCCTTTGCGTTTTCATTGTGATCAGAATCTTAGGATCCGTCTTCCCACAGAGTGCCCCTATTACACACGAACTTGAAGTCCAATTCCTGCGTAGAGAGCCAAGCTAACCAATGATTACAGGGCTCAATATTATACGCCCTTCACAATATAATTAGTGTTAGTGACGGGGTAGTACGGGCCGGGATTTCACACCGCTCGCTCCCCCCTGACAGAAGGCCTGGGGGGTTTTTGTTGTGTAGTCCCCACCCGGCCCGGGCCCGTGGCTCCCCCCCACTCATTCTCTCGATAGGGCCCTATTGGTTATGACCCATTTTTAACAAGGACGCGCCTGGGGTATGCGTAGGGCAGGAGCCTGTGCGGGGACTAGGCCAGCGAAGGCCCAACAAGACAGCCCACACCAGGCCGGTGAGTAGGGCAGTGCCGGGAAATGGGTCAGGCCCGCGTGTTTTCTGCAGCCACTCCGCCCCGTAACGAACTCTAACTATAATCAGACCCAAGTCATGTTGGCTCCAGGTGTGGAAGACTGGCAAGGTTGCAGGAGCGCAATGCTGTTGAAGACTATAAGTGGTATCAGATGTCCTAGGGCATGGGAAATGATCTGAGGGGGACAGGGAAGGGAGGTATTTCCAAACACCGATTGAGACAGGTTGCCTAACGTGCAGTAGACTTCAAGGGAGTGCTGGCAATGGGTAATAATGGCCAGGGAAATGTAATACAGGCTGTGGGTGGATCCTACCAGGTGGTGGTAGATAATAACCCGTGGGGATAGGAGAGAACAACAAGGGCAGAGGAAGGATCACTAGGGATGTCGGAAAATATGGCTTCTCAGGATCTAATTACTTGTGGTTGACCACCGAGAATGCCACCATCAGCAAAAAGCCATCCTGCGTCAGATTCAGTGGTGTTTCGTCCTGACTCTGGTAGTGTGGACTCTGCGTCCTGTCCGTTCTGTGCATCCTGTACTCAGGCGGCACATCTGGTTGAGTCTGGTGCGTCTGGACACCCTTCTCAGTACTGGGTTCCGTCCAGACCGATGCCACTAAGCAACCCTGCCTCCCATGCATCCAGACTTCAACCTCAACACCATCTCCCATCACGATTTACCACTACCCCTCAGTACCCCAGGCCTCCCAGCCTTCTCCCCGTCTGAGGCCCACTGGCAGCACTAGGGTGAGAAAGGGGTATTTCTTGGCACAGAAAATAAAGTTAATGTTGGCACCAGGTGAGAAAGCCATCGTATCCTTAATCTTAAATTTACACAAAATAGGCCGGTGCAGAGTTACATTCGCACTCACAGTTCTATTTTCAGAACATCATCTTTGAATGAGTGAAAATGCCAGCTCGCTCCAGTGTCAAAGCGAGTAATAGCCATAACACTCTCTAGTGCCTGGTGGTTTCTCGGCACTTAGCCTCAAACAGGACGCGATGCGACACAATCTTTTCATCACAACACTCAACATCCACACTCTGAGTCCGGGCCACTGATCCAACATCTACACCGCGGAGCCACAGCTGCAACACTCTACCACAGCCAAACAAGCGATCCTGAATCCGGCACATGGAGGTTCCTGGGCTCGATGCCAGCTATCCAGCGGTATTAGATTCATCCCCAGAGGGCTATTATTCATGAAGTTAGGGGTGGGATGCTGGCGATCCAAGAACTCGATGGCAGATACCTCCACGACCACTGCTCCGATCCTGGATCTCATGGCGGGAGATTGTTGGGTTCGGTGCCGGGTACGCAGCGGTATAAAGGACGTCTCTGTCGCATCAAGGCTCATGAAATCACTGACCCTTGTGGGGGTTGCCTATATAGCTGCCCTGGTGATCCCAGAGCTCGATGGCGGTTTCCTCCACAACTGTGTGGCCGATTCTGGATCTGATTGTGGGAGAGTGTTGGGCTCGATGCCAGCTTCACAATGATGTAAGGTTCATCCCTCCGCTAACTGTATTCATGATGTTACAGGGCTGAATGGAGTGCTGGCGATCTCAGAACTCGATGGCAGATTCCTCCACAACCACTGCTCCGATCCTGGATCTGATTGCGGGAGATTGTTGAGCTCGACGCCAGCTACGCAGAGGGATAAGGTACGCCCTGAGGCCCCAATTCCCCCTGGAGCTACTATAGGGTTTCAGGAAGGGGGGTTGCTCAGGGGGGGGAGACCTGACTCCGGCTTGCATGTGAATTTGCCTGTTTATTAGAACAATCGAATAGAAGCCTTCTTGTAGTAAATTTAATAGTTTGACAGAATGAAATCTATTGTGACCCAGGTGACCAAGGTCAGAAAGAAGTAAAGGGGGGACCCTTCGCTTATCTCAGGAAGATGTAGTCCGGCGTCAAATGGCATCCTGAGTATTAGGTGCTGCGTCTGGTGGGTCCTGAGGATTAGATGCTACGTCTGGTGCATCCTGAGGATTAGGTGCTGTGTCAGGTTGCGTCAGGTGCGTTGTGTGGTAGCGTCGTTGCGTCCTGGTTCTCGATTTGCGTTCCAGCGTCAGGTGCGTCAGATGTACAAAACACACAGAACGCCGGATAATATTTTTGCTGATTACTAGTAGATGATTGTGGAGAAAAAAGTGTCACTAGTAAGTCATGTTAGGAGAACGGTGCATGTGGTATAAGACACAGTGTCCAGCCTGACGGCTAAGTCTTGCGTGTATTACTTGGCCATTTAACAAGTCTCCAAACGCTCTCACTTATCAATAGCTAGCTTGGCACAAAAGCGTCCGGAGACTTTTTAAATTGCCAAGTAGTTGCTCTTTGGTACAGAGATCATGACAAGGAAAGTAGTTGTGGGCTCCCCTTTTCCACTGAGAATCAACCATATCTTACATATGGGGCAAGCAGCCAATCTATAAGTGATAAACAATGAAATCCTATAACAGAGGTATTATAGTAAATTGTATTCCCACAAGAATACCAAGAAGGTTAAATAAATGATGAAGTGCGGTGAGTGCCAAGATAAGACTGAATACATCATTCCACTTTTACCTTTATTTTTCTTCCAATATTTCACAAAGCTCTTTGCCTTAACTTTAGTTATTTCTATTATTTTTTCGACTACTATTCCTTGATACCCAGTTATCCCAGTTATGCTAATTATAAATACTGGTGTCATATCTGAACTTCCAGTTGTCGAGGGAAATTTGCCTTTTCACTCTGGCATTTTTAAGATTTAGCGTTGTCACGGTTTCTGTGCCTATAGTCCACTGTACCAACCCCCTCTCCTGGTTTGACAAGTTTTTGCCAAAATATTGGTATGATCTCCGGAGTGAAATGCATTTTCTGATAACATACTCTTATGTACGGGTTATATTTTGTGGGCAGCTGCAGTGCTGAGTATGCAAAATATGAGTCCTATTTGTGGCATGCTGACTAAGTAGCTCACATCACAGAAGGAGCTTTTGAATGCCTTGATAAACTCAGCAAAGTATTTTTAAAAATTGTAAGACCTAGATTTATCTTTGTTTGCTTGAACAGTCAAATGCTCTTCCAGGATACAAAGTGTTTCGGTGTGTGCTAGAGAAGTTAGCTTAATATTTGAAACTCCTAAAAACCAATTAAAATTATCCTCTCTGTCAGGCCGGCAATCTCTGAATTGTGTGTCTGATTAGCCCATTTTAACTAGGATTCACAATCCTGTTACCAACCTAGCCAACCAAACCTATTTTCAGGTAATAGCTGGATCTCCCCTTGTAATCTAATAGTGGATTTCACACGGTCAAATTGTTTGGGTATGGAATCGCAAAGCTAACTCATATATCTTCCATAAATCAGATGAGTGTAGACTATATCGTTGTCCAACGATATAGTCAGTCTTTCACTCTCATCACATAGCAGTACATCAACTGAAGCATCACTCCTGTTTACAGTACAGCTGACCTCTTGAATGATATCAAGGTTGGACTGTACAGGATTCGGTAACTTTTCACAGGCAAAGCTGCTACTGAATCTCCGCTGAACCCTTCTGTTGTCGTGTTTTTTATATTTCAATATGGAGACTCTGTGATCCATCTACGAGATCTTTCCACATTTTTGCAAACTTTGATCCTTGAGCGGAACAACCTCTTTGGTTTTCAGATCATCATTTTTCTTCAAGACAAAAGCCCTTCTGCAATTATATGAAGAGGCTGTCTGATATCTGCAAGATTCACCCCAAGCATATTCCCTATTCAAATTTCACACCTTTCCTCCTAAACGCTCAGATCACCCTCTTCTAATCCCTTGACTCGTGCAGTTTTGGCTGCTCTCTTCATGATATGTAATCTTAGATTGGGTGACAAGAATTGCATCAAATGTATCCACCTTCTTAAATTCTTTGAGGGACCAGATCAGATCTCGAATTTTTCCCTCATTGCTGATCCTACCGGCTTTGCATTGAACCTGGAGAAGCTCTTTCCCTGTAGGCCTGATTGATGGTCAGCAGTTTGTTAATAGGGTTCAAAGTTGAGGAATATTCCTAGAGGTGGAAGCTGATAGTTGTGTGCAATATTCCTACAGATTGCATATAATGCTTGTATGAAATATTTGTATCAACAGCTGATGATGATGATGGAGGTGGGGAATATTGGTTTCATGAGGGTTGTTGTGAGTGCTGCTGGTGGCTGGGTTATGTTTTTTGTGTGCTTTAAGTTGAGATTAGGTAATGATAAACAAGAGAGCAATGCAAAGCCCTTCCCCAGCCCCAACCCATCATTCTGTTCCACCATGGGAAATGCGCCCCTTGTGAATGATTTTGTTCTGGCGCGACCCCATGACCACTAACCTAGAGGGTTAAATGGTGTCAGCACCATGGAACTGGACCTTTGGACTACGATAATAACATGTCATTCAAGACTATTTCGAGCAGGGAAAGCTAATAGCCATAGGAGATATGGATGAAGAAGGGGGCGGATAGATGAGTCATCTATGATGAAGGGTGGGGGATATGTCCATTCATATATACACCCCTATAATAGGCTACAATCCTTATACAATCTCCCCTTACAGCCCACATTTTCTGGGCCCGCGAAATTAAAGTGAGCATGGTTAAACCGTGCACTACCTCTGATACCAAGAGTACAGCTTCCCACACAATGCATCTGCACCAGTTCCTCTAACAAACAGGATGAAAAGAGAAAATCAAACACCTCATTGCGCACCATTCCACCTCTATTCACTCGCCCAAGCACACCTTATCAGCGAATACACTCCACACCACTCTATTCCATCTCAACCTGCTGCATAACTTAAGCACATACCAATCTCAGAAGGCTGTCCCGAGACCACGACTTGCTTCGTGAGCCACTCTTGCAACTGTAAGCTTCAGGCAAACATCTCGGCTATACTAGCTGACTTGGCGACACCTAGAACCTTGCCGCGGGGAATGTAGCCGATATGCATCCTCCTGATGAAAGGGGCCAGGTCCTATCCGCAGATCGAGAATGTTACAACGTCTTTTACTACCACCATTAGGGTTTAGATCGCAGGTGGGTAGGCAAGAGCGGAGTGGTGAGCACCCATTTCGTCATGGCCCTCCTAGAAAACAACGTTATTGACAATTAGCTTAAGAGTCTCTTCGTAGCATTTCGTGGAGTATTGCATCGCTTTCGCAAATCGGGAGGGTGTCTCTATAAGGCCCTCGCTGTTGGGATTTCGCCGACACATTCCAGTATAGTCCTAATGCTATACACACCCTATCAAGCTATTAGGTATACCTCTGTCCCCTCGAGCTTCAATTGATAGGGAAACTCAGGTTCTGGACAACTTCTCATCTCTGTTAAAATATTCACGAAGGTTCCATATCTCCGACAATGTTACAACACCGGAAGTTAGGATAAGGAGAGTTTTTGTTTGGCGAGTGTTGGGAAATATGGAAGTTGAAGCAACCGTGTGTATGAGCAAGCGGTTAGGTGCATCGGAGATGTTTCGGGAAGATTCACGAATGAGACTAGGGGTACTAAAGGGTTGGGGCTAGTGTTAGCTAGAATATGGAAGAAACGACTGTCACACTTTGATAATAGCAAAACAGGAGAAGGTATCAGGAAAGTTAGGAAAGGAGCGTTCAGGAAAAGTTTGTAAGTAGTTGAAACGAGCGAAGGGATTGACGGACGAAATCTGTAGGAAAGTTGAGGGTGTGGTTTGGAAAGCAAGAGACGGTGATGGAAGAACAGAGTTGGGTGATGGCGAAGAAGTGTGTTTCTAGGGAGAGAGTTTTGTGTATATATAGGACGCTGCTGGCAGCACAGAAAGAATGAGGATCGCAAGACTCTCTACCGAACATAGCCTATTTTGAAGAATGCGGAGTGGGTGATCCGCCAACGGAATGCCGGGGACGATTCGAAGCGTTCGAGGGAGGATCATGTGATCTGAATTATGGGAATAAACATAATAACGGGGGAGTAACCGCAAAATGGGAGGATAGGTTTAAAGAGTAGAGAAGGAGTTTAAGAGGGGGGGCGTTAATCAGGGTGGTCTTTGTATTTCGTTCTATTTCTTACATCTTTTATAGCAGGCTATACTCACGTTCGAGTCCACGACCGGCCAGGCAGGGCAACTTGAACACAGAAGCTCTACCTCTACCCTATGCATTCATGCCGACAATGGGCAGGTGCTGAGTTACTGGTGATACCTAGTGATATGCTGTGGCAGCGACATATTCCCAGCCGCCTGCTTTCCTCCCTGACTGACTTGTGCTATCACGAGGGGAACTGCCTAAATATAGTGCAGGTGAAGGGAATCTCTGTGCCATGAAGGAAACTTTGGTCCTGCTCTCGCCGCAGGACGTCTTTTGTCCGGACAGGCGGCTGGATGCTGAATGGTGTAATGGGCCTCTATGGGTGTGCGGAGTCAAGCCGGAGCATACCGGGAGTTACAATACCGGTATAGTCCTTGGATATGCCGATCATTTGATTCTCCTCTTTCACCTCAAACTTTCCACTCTTTTTAAGATTGTTTTCATCTTTGCGGTGATCATTCCTCAAATGATGAAAATGAGTATTCTATATGAGAGAAATTGCTAGGAAGCGGTAAAGGGTTGATTTCTTTTGCCTCTACGATCGTACAGTCATGCCCCCTAGGAGAGCCAAACTATGAACAATAGTTTTCCTTCCTTTACCCGCATATACTGCAACAACCCCAGCCACCCGACAATAGCTAGCCTAAGGATGAGTGCAAAGAAAGAAAATGAAGCAAGAAAAACCCCCCATTGCAAGATATTTGTTATTAGCCCATCTAGTTAATATTCCCCTACGTGGGGCTATTTTCACTTGCAAGCCGTATGTTGCGATCCCGCCAGGTCTCCGGTAAGTGATTTCGTGGCTAGTGTCATTAAACCGGCAGCTATAGGGTCTCTAACCCTCTCAACCTAGTAGTTATCTCCAAATTGAACCTTTCCTGCCCATATGGACCAGCCAGGATCTCCCCCGCAATATCATGCCCCTGTGGGAAGTCGTGCTCGAAGATAGGTTCCCCTGCTGCTCTGGCATTCGCGAGGATCGATTGGCGGAAATGCCATCTTAAAAGTTGGTCGGAAACACGGTGGGGATCGTCCGGGTTGCGACATACGGGATCGAGAGTTCTGCCGTCTAACCCGCGAATATCGAGATCGAAAGTAACAATTTTGTAATTGTCGTCAGGGTTCACGGTGATAAGGTACAGATCAAATCTAGTGCGTATGCCTGCGTCAAGAAGAAACCCATTTTGACATGATTCGATATGCACAGTCCCAAGAGTATCCTCCATTTCTTTAATCCATTGGTAATAATCGCGCCGAGTCCAAAGAATTTCATGCCCAAGAGGGAAGATATGGGCAGCTCGGAATTCACACCACATACCGGCCTCGATGTGGCGTTCGTGATTTATCAATCCCGAAATAACGCATCTCCGGTCGCGATTACGCACTTCATCACGGAATCTATCATCTCTACCAGTGATCTCTTGAGAAATCACGCGGGGTATCCAAGGCTCATCACTGACTTGGATGGTGGCTGGCAAAAATTAGCAACGGGCCCGCCTAGTAAATGGGGGAAATATAGCGCATACTGTCACAATAAATATCGTATACTCCTTTTTTGAGAGGTATGTCTGTTCTGGATACGATATAGCCTGATAGCCTCTCTTGAACACGTATAGGATTCCCCTCAACGACAAGTAAGATTCCAAGGATGTCCAGAAAGGTTGCCTCGGTGATTGACCCATTTTGGACAAACCCTCCTAGTACCTCGTCAGGTTTGGTAGCATCATGAAAATGGACATTGCGCAGGAGAGAGCGATTTAGAGACATCGTCGGTGTTGGTGATTGTCGTAAATGCGATCTAGTAAACCCACTTGTTGGGTGAAGGCGTGAGCAATCCCTCAAATGTTTCTTTTAGGGGAGGCGTGGTGGTAAAAAATACAACTGAGGTGTGGGAAGATAAGAAATACCGATGGTGATACTATACTCTAAGAGGTAGAGCCCCAGAGGTGATAGCGACACTCTGATGGTAGCTTGCTCACAACCCAATGATGACTTGGGTAGCGTAGGTAACGGCGCGAAGCTCAGGAGAAAAGCACTTCGGTGGTGGTTGTGGTATGTGACGATAACGATGTGTATAGTATAACCAATGTACAATACAACACAGGGAGCTCTTAAATACAGAAGAGAGCTCACAAACACACAAAACAGGAAAAACCCACAAGTGGCAGTCACAACCCTAAACCGGTCGTACCCCAAACCAGCCCCCACGTGAAACCACCCGCTAATAGCCCGGATAACCTCCGGCCAAGAAAAATCATTATCGATGTCATAATATTATCCTACAAGTTTATCCAAGGCAGTGAGGTATGATGGTTTGCCATCGTTTGAGCATGTCACGGTAATCCCGAAGGGAAGTCTTCCGGCTAAGTGTTCAGACGAGGTGCCCTTGGTGTTTGTAACACGAACTCGAGGATTCGTCTGCGCTGTGTGGCCTGTGGCTTTGCGCCCTAATCTTCCAATCAAACAACCCACCAAACCACACATAATACTAGTGAGTAGCATGGAAAGAATAGCTGAAGAATACAGCGACGCAGAGTTACTAAATTGAACCTCACAAAAATCCCGGATTTCTCAAACAAGCCAGGAATTGCTCCTTGCGTTGCGTATATCAGGTATGACAAAGTGAGCGGTTGGTGGTTGGTTGTTCCGTTATTTCCTAGGCAGCGTTGAACCAAACTGGCTTTGGGTATCCAATCTCACCCTCACAGTTATTGTACGTTGACTCTACATGTTAGCTGACTGGGGTGGGGGGGGATTTTGTGACTATGAACCAAATTGACGAAGCAAGACTTTTTCCTTTCCCAGACACCTATTCTCTCCATGCTTGCTAACCCTGTTCTATTAGAGAGGCTTTGGATGGAGTACCGTAAAAATTCGAAAACAAGGCCTGTGTGCTCTGTCGTTGGGATTTCCCCCTCTCGGATAGCGGTAGGACAGTGGCAGACTCGCAGCAAACTCACGCCTTGCGGGGGCGCAAAAAAGAAATGTGCACAGTGCTTGACTACGAGAGGCAAATTGCAGGGATATAGCACACCGGGCTTGTATTCGAATTTTTACGGTACCTCCGAGTAGATTGCCCTTACTCAAGTAGTTGAACCACATTTGGGAGCGGGACCAGGGGTGGCGGATGGATGAGTCATCCATGTTGAAAGGAGGGATCTGTCCATTCATATATACGCCCCTATAATAGCTACAATCCTTATACTATCTCCCCTTACAGCCCACATGTTCTGAACCAGCGAAATTAAAGTGAGCATGATTAAACCGTGCACTGCCCGTGATACCAAGAGTACAGCTTCCCACAACGCATTGACACCAGCACCTCTAACAAACAGGATGAAAAGAGAAAATCAAACACCCGCTCTCGCACTATTCAACGCCTATTCACTCGCACAAGCACACCTTATCAGCGAATGCACTCCACACCACTCTATTCCATCTCAACCCCCTGCCTGACTTAAGCACATACCAATCTCAGAAGCACTTCCCTGGTTAGCCACTGTCTTCATGAGGCGCTCTTGCAGCTGTAAGCTTTGGGTATACACCCCGGCTATACGAGCGAACTTGGCGACACCTTGGACATTGCCGCAGAGAATGTAGCCGATGTGCATCCTCCCGGTGAAAGGGTCCAGGTCCTGTTCCCATATAGAGAATATTTCAATGTCTTTCACTAGCCCAACTAGGGGCTAGCTCGGCGGTGGGTAGGTAGATGAGGAGTGGTGAGCACCCATTTCGTCATGGTCCTCTTGGAAAACAGCGTTATTGACAATTAACTTAAGATTCTCTTCGTAGCCTTTCGTGAAGTATAGCATCACTTTTGCATATCGGGAGTGTGTTTCTATAAAACCCTCGTGGTCCCCGTCTTCGCCGATACATTCCAGAATAGTCCTGATCCTATACACACCCCATCAAGACATTAGGTATCGCTCTTTCCCCTCGCCCTTCAATTGATAGGGAAACTCACGCTCCAGACAACTTCGCAAGTCTAGCTTCTGCACCAACTGGCGTAGCTTCCAACCTCTCATTTGTGCCCGAGCCTGCATCTCTCCATTAGCTCACACTCTGAGCCTCCGCCAGTCCATCCGCTTGGGCGGAAAACATGCTCGGCCACGACGGCCCGTCATAATCAATAAACTGCTGCCTCGAAGCCTCCAACTCTGCGCAGGGGTGTGCATCGCCGAGGGCCTCAGAGATGGGCGTCCTCCTCCACTGATTCGTGATAGATTCGGTCGGCACGAGATCGTTTGCCGGACCTCCATTCTCACAGATCCGGAGCACATAGTGATCGATTTGATTGGTTAGCTGGTCGGTGTTCATCAGTGGGGGTTTTTTAATTATGATAAGGATGATCTAGTATGCCGGGAAATCGTGAAGCTGAGTGGGACGGCATCTGTCTGAGGATGTGGGGTGGGAGATTCCTGGTTTCCGATCTCTTTTTTTTTCCCATTCCCCAGCTTTTCGCAGTCCGCCACCCATAAGCTTATCCCCTCATAGACTATCTCTAGTTATAGCAACAGGACCGCTGTTATGTAATTAGGGCCCGTGTTGTGGATCTCTCCCACCCTACAATCCACAGTTTTCCTAATCCCTGCGATCTATAGAAAAACAATATAATCATAACAATATCTCACGTTGATACTTGTACATACCTCTTATAAGTCGTTTTTCCCCGCGCGGTGAATAGAACAAGCATTTGGGGTTTCCCGGTTGTTTCGCACTCTTGAGCACTTTGGCTCACTCGGCCGGCGCCAGGCTGAACATTTCAGAGGCCCCAGCTCCCCAAGGGTCCGCAGAATCCCCACCCGTAGCCGCGTACCCAGAGTAGTCGTTTGACCTCGCCCCCTCTCTCAGGAGTAGAGGGGCCAGCCGGTAACGGGTTACAAGAAGTGGCGCGGGAATTGCGTCTGCACAGGTCAAGGGGCTATGGGCATGTAATGTGTCCTAGCTAAACGTTGGAACTGACTACGCTGCCCAGAATGTTGTCGCAGAGGCCTTTCGTGAACATCGGAGGTTAATTTAGAGAAATCTATCATTCCTCTTGCAGAAGAGTTTCCCGAGGGTCCTCGTACCTTTTTCCTCCGAGAATTCAACTATGGTAAGCCTTTGCAAGCGGTTAAACATTATTCCAATATCGCGGATATCTACTATGGTGGGTAGTTATGCTTCGGGTAGGTGCATGATATGGATGCTAACAGTGTATAGGAAAGGCCCTAGCCGAATCTTGGTAAAGATATTTTTATAAAAACCGCGCAGTTTACCCGTCACACACCGCCATATGCCCTTTCCCGCCTGCTTAAACTTAATCTGCTCGTTTTTTGCACGACTACATCAAGTTCTACAGCAGGCTCTGACAATAACTCTCTTAACCTACGACTATACTGGAAATTCGTGGCTAAGAAACTCAAAAGTCTCGGGGTACTCTTGAAGCGGATATAACGAATGGGAGTTCTCGCAAAGGGCGATCGACATTGACAAAGGGTGCATCACCAAATTCCCCGTATTATTCAAGAAGATTCATAGAAACTAAGGAAATCTTTATTCAGACACAGACTTTCGCAACCCATTTGAGAGCAGTGTTCAGGTTAATGAAATCCAGGATTGATCCCAGAGCATTCAGAGCAGAACCTACGAGAAGGAGCCATTGGAGGCTCATCAGCTTGATGGTGGCCATGTCAGTGAGAGATTGAGCCAGCTGCGGATCAATAATTGCAAAAATCTGAAGACCCGAAGCCTACGAGTACCAAGGGCCTTCCCTGCAAACCATTTTTAAATCCTAGTGATGCGGAGCACAGATTACACCATCGGTGGTTCAACATGGGTGATCTACTCGTCTTCATTCAGGATTCCGGCAAAGTTCCAACCGCCCCCAGAGGGAGTCTCGTCTTCCTGACCAGGACTACAAGACAGCCATCATCGGATGTAGCCTTTGATGACACCTTTATGAGCTGCACAAGGCTCAGTCACATGTGCTCCCAATTTTCCGTGGAATGGCACTTCCGGTCTCGGGTGTACTAAACCTTACCAATCGCGAAAGAATCCTGTAATCCAAAGCCATTGAATTAGCCAGGCCCGCCGGAGGGAATGGCAAGGGGGATCGCTTCGTGAGCTATGTTCATAATATCCTTTAATGCCCCGTTCGGATGCAGGTATTCCATTTTCTCCACTGTTAGGGGTGGGGTCTTTTGTCGGACTCGGATGCTGTTGTGCTGTTGGTTTCGCGGATGGGGTTCTCGCTAGTTGAATTCGAGGCTGCGGTTGATGGCTCTTTCTAGGTTGAACTTCCGCCCCAGGATCCGGCCCGCAAGGTTTTATAGACGCCCTACCCAACCCCTCTGGTGGCCAGTGATTTACGTGAGCATGTCCTAGTCGCAGTCATCCACGATGCCCCCTTGGTGAGGGAGGTTGAAGCGTGTAGCATCCAGGTGAAATCCGGAGATCGGGAAGAAGGTGCCTGCGCCGCCGCCGGTGCCTTTGCTCATTTTCCGGAGGTTCATGGCCCAGTGCGCGTGTTAGGATAAGGCATGGTAGGGGGAGGTTGAGGGCAAGAAGGAAGGCAGGTGAGTATAATGCGTAGAAACCAAGGATGTCCTTGTCTATGGTGTGTGTGTTTGCAGGCCGGAAGGAGATTGAAGAGGGAGGGGGACAGTTTGGGTATGTGGTGTCAGTGAAGTAATTTGCCGGCGCATTGAACCAGAAATATATCTTGTGTGAGAGGGAGTCCCTGGCCATTGGGGTGTCCTAGTGAAGGAGGGAGCTCGGGCGCGGGATGGATAGATCCTCTAAGTAATTTTCCACGGTGGTGATTTCCTTGTAGTGCCCGCAGGGCACGATCTAGTCTGCGCTATTCCGGTAGAACTCCAGGAGCCGTAGAGAGAGGCCTGAGTAGCGGAAGTGGTAGTTTTCTTTTTCCGTTCCACGACTTTCTGCGTCCCGATAGAGATCTACTGCCTCCTGCCTGATTTTGGATCCCCAATTGAAGCCAGGCCATTTCATACGGAGAGGGCTTCGTCCAAAATAGTGTATCGCGCCTGATTCTCGCCGGCATAGTTGTAACTACTGTCGTTCAGTCAGTGCCAGCTGTAGTTTGCTGCGCGAGTATGCGCGGGGGCAGATGCGGATGAAAAGGTCGTAGGAAAAATAGGCTTCTGATACTAGGTTCTATTAAGGGTGAGTGATAGGTTGTGATGAGGAAAGGGAGGGGAAGACCTTGACTGTGGGAAATTACATTGTAGAAATAGCCTCGCTAGGATAATGTCGTTCCGGCGGGTTTCCTGGATTCTCATCCCTTCCTCGTTTGTACCCGCACTCAACAGGGCCTTCAGGCCGAGAGGAAGCCGCGTTCCTTTCAAAACCTCGGCCCATGCCGTCAGTTTTTAGACTAAACGCCCGATATGTGGATATGTCATATTTTGTTAGCTAGCGGACATCATAAAATCGAGATAACGAGGGGGGGATGAGTGCCGGGATCAACGAATAGAAGACATCATACAAAGAGCATTCCGGCCCCAGCCAATGCCATCGCCGCCACATAATCAAACTATGATAAACCCCAATGGACCAATTTTCGTGGTGAATACCAGGGGAGAGGCTCAAACCAGAATTCTGTGACAAAATCCAGCATCCAGTCAGCAAGCAAGGTTGCCTTAGTTGCCAAGTCAGTTACCGTACGACAGGCGCGGCAACTGGTTGCACCTTGGCCAGTTGAGGTGAATCAATCCTCGCTCCTCGCTTCCCAACCCATTTTTCCTTAACACTTCATGTAACAAGCGCCGCGTTACTGACGGAAAAATAGAGGCTGCAAGAAGGGTTAAGAAAGTTATGAACCTCATTGTCCTATCCATGGATTGTCACTCGATAATTGTGTTCTTCTTTGTGTCGCCGCTATGCGTCATGGCGCACGAACAGTAATTGATCTTGCACCAGGTTACTACTTCATCACAATGGGCTCTCGGCATTCCCGTTCCTTGAGGTGGGGGCAGTACTCCCCAGCGAAGCCGAAATGTGGAGTTGCTTGTGCGAAGACAAACTCCGGTGTGGTATTCTATTCCGCTGACTTAAGTTTACCGGGTGCTAGGAGTCTTCATTATCTAGAAGCGTTTGCCAGGGGTGCGATACCTCACCCAGGCTGCTCATGCATTAATAGATATCAACACGTCCGCATGACACCCAATGCAAATCTTACTAAGAACTATCGTAACCACGTCAAATATTACAATCAGGCCTACAACCCGGGAATGCATAGCTTCTAGAGTCTAACACCCCGGCTCGAAGATCTCGGGTGCAAACATGTTTCATCCGCTATCACTCGTTATATATGTCTAGCTCCAGCAGAAGCATAAGCGGGCTAAGCCAGCTCCGGCGCCATCAGACAATAATCCAGAGCTACTTATCTACAGCTCTTTGACAAGGCAGATATCACTACTTGTTCATGCAGATCTCGGAGAGGCATAATGTCTTGGTTGGGGCTGCATCTAGCCATGTGTATGTGCATCCGGGTCCTAGGCGCACGAGGGTTGACTATGATAATAGTACAATCACGACCACCAGTAACCAGCTTTCGCCGCTAGTTACTTATTTTGTTGGACAGAGCGATCCAAGCTTAGCAGCAGGTTAGCTCTCGAGGAAAAAGGTCTGATATGGTACTGACTTAAATTGTAGGCCAAGGTTTACCATTGGCACTCATCCCTCGAATTGTGGGCTTCAGAGCCTTTAAATATTGATCAATGCTCAAAGCACGTTCCCTATTCTGTCGCGCTGGAGAGTAGATTAGCCAGTAGCGTCTAAACAATAAGCGCCGCTAATACCCTCCCTGTTCCCGCGTCGTGTGTAGGTTAAGGTTTTAGACCACCGCTTCAATACTTGGGTGGAGATCAGGTGCCCAGAGCTGGCAACCCATGGCTGGGTTCGCAATGGTCGACCAGACACCACAATAAAAACGGAAAAAGAAAACCCGAACTAAGCGTATTCAGAACCTCCCACTACTAGGTACTGCTTTAATTTTTCGGATTCTTTTTAAGCACCACCAGTGTTGTTCTCTGCGCTGTTCAGTTGGCAGTCGGCAGTTGCTCCTGGAAATCTAATCTCACCTACCCACCCAGACAGCGAGAGGCTAAGAGATTAGTACAGTGTTATACTTGGAGTAGCGGGTTATCTGTTAGTGGATTGTCTCATTGGAGCGGTGTTGGGCTGCCTGCTGGAAGTATTCTTAGGCCATCCAGTTTCAAAAATGCGTCTGTTGGTCACTACAGAGTAAGTGGATTGTGATGCAATATCGGGCTACTCGCGATACGCGGATTTTCCCCTTCCGATGATAGGGTCGCCTGTGGTGTTGTGTTTTTTTTTCCTGTAATAACCTGTGAGGAACCTGGGTACGGTATCACACCTTTGGCAAACACTTCTAGATAATTAAGACTTCTAGCACCCAGTAAACTTAAGTTAGAGGAATAGAATACCATACCAGAGTATGTCTTTGTACAAGTAACTTGAGATTTCGGCTAGGCTGGAGAGTCCCATACCCCCCCTCGCAGAACGGGGATGTCTGGAGCCCGTTGTGATACCGCTATTCGTGCTCCATGAGGCATGGCGGGGACATAAAAAAGAACACAATTATCGAGTGACCACCCATGGATAGGCCAATGAGGTTCATAACTTTCTAAACCCTGCTTACATCCTGTATTTTTCCGCCTTTTACGCGGCGCTTGTGCCACGAAGGGTTGAGGAAAAAAGGGTTCGGAAGCGCGGAGCCAAGATTGATTCGCCACAACTTTCCAAGGCGCAACCAGTTGCCTCGCGTGTCGCTCGGTACACTGGAGGACAAAAGTGCATGAGTTTTTCCGCATCGCAACCGATGGAAAAAAAAGATCTTCACATCCGGAATAAAGTACACAGGGCACCGATCACCGCCATCATGCCTCCACTAGCACCTTAC
>Ga0307510_10002946_pt1 | contig 19589 bp, 29 predicted proteins | sample 12_EM_MG_FD_207224 | JGI IMG/M metagenome (GOLD analysis project Ga0307510, IMG submission 207224) | Populus trichocarpa ectomycorrhiza microbial communities from riparian zone in the Pacific Northwest, United States - 12_EM | ecosystem: Host-associated > Plants > Roots > Unclassified | place...
CGTCCTGGGCGGTGCTAGGGAGGGCGAGGTTTGGAAGGAGGTTGCGTATGCTTACGGTCGTAACCTCGGCATTGCCTTCCAGGTACGTCGGATCGCATCTGCATCTATCTGTCCCATCGTGGTACCAATGACGACGATTCATAAAGCTCGTCGATGATGTCCTGGACTACGAGTCGGGCGAGGCCGCGCTCGGGAAACCTGGCGGCGCCGACCTACAGTTGGGGCTCGCGACGGGTCCAGCCTTATACGCATGGGAAGAACACCCTGAGATGGGCGCCCTCATTGCCCGAAAGTTCAAGAAGGAGGGAGATGTCGAGCTCGTATGTGGAATCATATTTTGTTGGCTGCGCCCGCTTACTGACAAGGGGTGTGTGTTTAGGCTCGAGGTCTCGTTCGACGATCGTCTGGGGTAGAGCGTACGAGGGTGCTGGCGCGCGCGTATGCGGACAAGGCACTAGAGACTTTGCAGTACTTGCCAGAGAGTGAGGCTAGATGCGCTTTAGAAGTTCTTACAGAACGAGTTGTGAAACGGACATGGTGATATTTCTTTGATGGTGGCTTAAAGTAGAGATGTGCTGCATAATGATATCTGCCATATAGAATTGAATTGGCGTAGCAATGGAGAGCGAGTGCCAGTGCGGAGTGCCGAGTAATTTAATTCAATTAGTCAGTTTAGTCACTGTCAAGACAGTCGCTTTGTGATCTGCAACCACCACGAGGGGCATTCCCAGAGGGACACTTTGAACACGTTTATCACATTGTATCTGTTACGCATCATGTTCCCAACTTTCATGACCGGCTACTTATACTCACGGTGCAGGACAATCTAGGACAATTCGACGGGAACCGTGTGGCATTCTCGCCGCGCCGTGCATTCTCTCTCCTAGAGGATCCCCCTTGTCGGCTGCCCATCCACCCCATCCTTCCTTTCTCCGTTTTCATCGGCGTCCGTTTGAAGGCGTGTCCTTATGTTAAGCGAGGATAACAGAGCTGCTCTATTCCTCTTGGTTCAGCATGTTACTCGCGCGTTCTACGATCCCCGGTTCATCGTGGTCATGGACCAGCTAGCACGGCACCAGGTGTAAGTGTGCCTTTTACTAGCTAACACGAGCTCTCTCCTAGACACAGGGGCCTTCTCTTTTTCGCCGTTAATTCATCCCCGATCATACAGCCTCAAGGATGACGACTTGGCAGGAAGGGTTGGGCTGCAGGTCAAAGAGCTTAACAAGCTCATGGCCACTCTGGAAAAAGATGGACTGATACAAGCGTGAGCTTTCGCTTTTCTCCCGAAACTGCAAAAGGGGCCTTTGGGCCCAAAACCGGCTGATCCCTTCCCTGTTAGCCACCGTCAGAACGAACTCAAGGAAGGGGCACAACGTTCTGTGGGCAGGCAATACTTTTATGTCGACTACAAGCGCTTCTGCAACGTAGTCAAGTGGAGAGTTGCCGACATGCATCGCGTCATCGACACGGGTTTGCGCAATGTGAGTCCTTCGCCGAATACCTAATATCTCTCTATAACCAACCTCCAACTCAACTCCAGCAACTCGACAACAAAGGGTATATTTGCCCACTGTGTAATAGGTCATACACCCCTTTAGACGCGGACAAGATTGCGGATTACGAACGTGGGATATTTATCTGCGAAGACTGTGGAACAGAACTTGTCGATAACGAAAATGCGGAGAATGTCCGCGGAAGTCAAGACAGAATGCAGCGCTTCAACTATCAAATGCGCTTCATACGGGAAGGCCTCCGAAAGAGCGAAGAAATGGTCATGCCCCAGTAAGCACGATCCCGCACCAACGCACCATCCATGGATATATGTCTCTGGCCATTCTCACTTTTTTTTGTCCTGCAACAGCTTTGATATATCGCAATATATCACCAAGCACTTTGCGCTGGACGCTGCTGCTCAAAAGGCCGGCGGTGAACCCGGTCACGGCCTGAAAGTGGCCGGGTCGACAGGCGAGAGACGCCAGGAGGACGGGATCGGCATCGTGTTGACCACAGACAAGGACGAGGAGACGGTCCGCAGAGAGCGGGACGAGGAGGCCGCGGCCAAGAGGCAGCAGAACATCATGCCGGCGTGGCATCTCAAGAGCACGATCTCCGGAGACTTGACCGCGCTCGGCATCAAAGAGACCGCTCAGAGTTCCGCCGACGCCCAAGTGGTCAGCCCCAGCAACCCAGACGAAAGTTTGAAGGGGCTGGGCAAGGTCGTTCGGCCGCCGTCATTGCAGGTTGCCGAAGAAGCAGACGAGGACGCCGAACCAGACGCGAAAGAGGACAACGAGGCCGACTGTGAGCGAGCGCTTTCGTCTGATCTAAACGGCTGCGACCCCTCTCACACCCTTAATTTTCTCCACCCCCCCCCCAATAGACTACGACCAGTACTACGCGTCTTTGGCAGCTTCGGCCGCACCGTCTACACAACACACGCCCTCGGGCGAGTTCTCCGTTCTGGGTGATTTCGAAGAGGACAGGAAGCCGAACATCGAGTATCTTGACTCTCTCAACGAGCACAACAAGCGGTCGAGATCGGTTGAAAACGTAGATGATGACGTGGAGCGAAAGCAGGCGAGGGTCAGCGATGGCGGCGGCGGATTGGGTCTCGGTCAGCAGGTACAAGAGAATAGGGAGCAGCAAGAGCACCTCCCCATGAATGGGGTGGAAGGCTCGGTACTGAATGCGCCGGGCGTGATGTTGGCGGACGAAGATCCCATCGTCTATGGTCTGTGTTTTCCCTTTCCTTCTCTCTCTTTCTCTCTATGTCATGTTCAACGGGCCTTCGTTTTCAGTGGATGGCAAACCAATGCCGTTCTCGCAAGTTGGAGAGGAGCACCACGACCTAATGACGGCGGACGAATATACAGCTTACTTTGACATATTTCAGCAGCGGTCCGCGTAGAGTTGTAGATGGCAACTCTATGCTTGCTGTACTAGTGTAGCATAGACCATGTTCACAATTATAACTTACATCATCTGTTCGTACTCCATCACAAGACCCGCATCCACATCATAATACAGATGTATGATGCAGTTTGGTACGTTGGCTAGTGGAGTTATGTGAGACTCACACCATAATCCGTGACAACGAGCGTACGACAGATGTCTCAGAAATGCATTAGAATGAAAAAAGAACGACACAATAGGCCATACAGGATCTCAGCAGTCACCTATCTACTAGTTGACAGCGTCCATCGCGTCCCATTAACAACCAACGCAAATCCCACCAGTGCATCCAAGTGACGCCAACGACTGTTCGATAGCCCCTGGTGGTCAAGCGTCCCGGGCTCCAAGTGATGATGTCAACTTTTCACTTCCGCTTTTTCAATGGAGATTCATCAGCCTTCTTTTCACCAGCGGGTGCAACAGGAGCCTTCTCCTTAACGTTTTTGTCGTCGGGGGTAGGTGCATCCGTTTTCTTCGAAGGCTAAACAAACACACCAAGTTCATTATCATCTGGCAAGGATGAATGCTGGGGAAGAAATCTAACCTTGGTAACAGTCTTTTGCTGACTTCCAACAAGACCAAAGAGCGCGCCAAGCATACCACAGAAGGTAAGAAGAGCACCAGCAAGAGCAACGCCCGTTTCGGGATGGGTCTTGAACGCAACGATCGGGTCAACCCGCGCGAGCGCGATGAACTTGAAGGCCTGGTTGCGAAGGAATTCGACGGGGTTCTCGGCGAAAGTGACTTCCTCCTGTTCATCCTCAGCCTCAGGGAAGGCAGGCGGGTCCGCAGCTTTCTCGAGAGGGTTCTTAATATCGAAGGTTTCCGCAGCAAAGGCCCTGGCATCATCGAGAGAGCGTCCGATATAGATGTTGTCAAAGAGGATGTCCTCGGTCATAGTCCAAAGCTCAATACCAACACCACCCTATTCGCCAAGGTAAGCACAAGAAAACTCAAGTGTGCCTGAACATACAATCTTATTAAGGCTCTTTGCAGGGGTAAGGTCCTCGAAATAGTCGGGGTTGGGAATCTTCCGAGGGGCCCACTCACCCTTGTAGGCTGGGTTGTCAACCAGAGTAGCGAACCATTTACCCTTGTAGAGCGGGTTAGGCTTGTATGGGCTACAAACCAGTTATCAACGGAAGTGATATTGGGAGAAAGCAAATTTATTTACCGCTTCCACTCGCCGCAACCAGGAGCTTCGTCGCACTTAGAGTTTGGAACGGTCGGTGCTACCCAGTCACCATCTTCCTCGTCATCCCACTCTTCGGGCTTCTCGGCATCTGATGGAGAGTATAAGTAGGAGATACAGCCAACACGCTGGAAAGTACCTACCGGGATCGGGGATACTCAAAGGTTCATCATCGAGCCAGCCCTCGGGCTTCTCGGCGTCCTCATCGAGAACCTCATAGGGCTGATCCTCGTCCCAGTCATCAGGCTTCTTGGAATCAGGGTCTGGGATGCGTTTGGTATCGACCCAATCTTCGGGTTTCTTGTCCTCAGGATCGTTTATCTCGGCAGGCGGGTTGACCGGGGGAGTGAAATTCTCGAGAAGGTTACCCTGGTTGACACTTTCACCGTTGACCCGAACGTCGTAGGTATTATTGGGGCTAGGAGGATGTCAATGCGGGAATGTAGACACGTGATGACGCAACTGACTGTACAAAGAGTGTATACAGATTAGTAGTTTTCTCAATAGTGGGCCTGGGAGGCGTAGACAAGTGCTTCTCTTCGTATTCGCCCGTCTTTGAGTTTTTATGACGGAAGATGAAATGAAGCTAATGAAACGACACAGATGTTAGATAGGTCATGTATGCAACAGAGGAAACTAACCTTTGTGCCTGGGCAAGTAAGGTCAGGACCAAACATAACAACCCAAGGAGTCTTGTCATCGAATTCCTTCCCACTAGTCTGGAAACCATCCTCGAGCAATTTGACGTATCCGCCACCACAATTGCCGCCCTTCTGGTACTTGACCTCATACTGAACGACAAGGGGCTCGCCCGAAACGTCGATGGCCGTGTTGAATGGAGCAGAGATGGCATGGTGGGAAGCGACACTCTTCGCAACGAGGCCAAAGTCGCCTTCGATGACAGACGTGGAGGGTTCTTCAACTGACCATTTGCCAACATAAGAGAAAGTTTCGCTGCCAACGGGAGTCTTCTTAGTAGCCTCAGAAGGAGTCCACCGTTCTTCCCAGCCTTCAGTGAATTGTTCGATGAAATGACCTTTGATATCCGTGGACTTCACGCGTAGAATGTCAGAAATTATAGGATGAGACAGTGGGGATTTCAAGCCTACTTTGAAGACTGGTTTGTCATTCGCGGACGCAGAGCACGCTAAAGTAGCGGCGAGAAGAGCAGGGACTGCAACGCTTCGCATGATTGGGATACGAAGGACCAAGAGGAAAGAGGAGAGCCAGAGGAGGGGTGGTGGAAGAAGGTAAGAGAGAAGGGTGAGGAGCGTAATGTGAGACTCAAAGGAACAAACAAGCAATTAAATATAAAATCTGTTTATTTACAAGTTTTTTTTAGTGCCACGTATGCAAATTCTCGATTGTGCCATATGCCAAGGCAAAACAACTTTTCCCACGGCTACCCGAGTAAGTCTGCGTGGCCTGAGGCCGACAGGGCGAGCTTATTTGCCATGCTCTTAAGTAATCTCGCCTCAGTCGTTCAACTGAACCACTCACCACAAACTCGTCGTCCAGATACTTTGACACAGCAATCTGGTCTCCAAGCCCTTTTCTCCGACGTGTCTTCAACACCAAATCTCGCGCTAGTGCCTGTCCAGAGGCTGGCTCGAGAGGTCGAAGCTTAATATTCGTGTCCGTCGGGTCACCTGACGTTCACGTACACGTACAGCACAACATGATAAGCTCAGCAAATCACATCGCAAGGATTAGATGGCTTACCAGGTACTATTGACCAGTGATCGAAAACCTGCAAGCAGAAGGCTTGTCCTTGTGTCGCAGTCCGTAGGTCTGTTTCAAATCCATTTGCATCGATGACTGGGATTAATGCCTTCACCGTGTAAAGCGGCGATCCAGCTTTTGGTACATCTTGCGTGACGTGTCCTCGTCTCCGAGCAAGCACAGTGTAAACCGCGGATATGCAGTCCGAGGGTGCCTGTACCTCAACATAGTAGATGGGCTCCATGAGCCTTGGTGTCGCCTGGTAACCGAACATCAGGGTCGGATAATCAAAGCAAAGTTACTGGTTCCTGCACCCACCATGAGGAAAGATGAGTAACAGACTCGACGAGCGGTTGGGACAATCTGTCCACCACCACGAAATATCGGTTCTTGCGCGAGGCTTGCGTCGAGGATACGGAATTTGACGTTACGCATAGCTGTGAAATACAATTAGGTGAGTCTAACCACGGACACGTATCTTGCAACTAACGCTCATCGCAGAGGGGACCCTCCCTTGCACCCCATTGGAAGCCTTGCTTGAAGTGTTCCTTGACAGTTCCAAGAAGCTTTTTGTCCACCTGCCGAGATGTTAAGAAATTTGAGTAGCCACTGGATGTTGGGGACTCACTTGAGAGGGTAAAGTGTCATCAAGCAACGCATTGGCCCCATGGTCATCAGGACCGAACGCCCAAATGGACCGAGACGCAAGGAGATCCCATTTGTACTTTTCTTCGAAAAATTTGCCGCGCTCCTTTACGGACATCCTCATGTTAACTCGTCCCGTTTCAATATCTTCCGCGATCCCGCGTTCCAATGGTTCAGCTATCATTGTAAGGCGATTCCTGCGCAACGATGGTTAACAGGCGATGATGTAAAAGGTAGGTCCCACTTTTTGTTTGGAGTATCGGCGTAGCACTTGAGTGCGCTAGTCTCCAACACCGTTTCGCAGAACTTCGTAACGGGGTCCGATACCTTTATCTCAATCTCCGAGAATAGTTTGCGTAGATCGTGCAGCACGCAGTCCAGATAAAGCTCGCCTGTACCGATAATGACATGCTCTCCACTCTCCTCCACCTTGGTAGAGAGGAGTGGATATGACTTATTGATGCTCCGAAGGCCTGAGAGCATCTTCGGTAACTCAGACGGGGCGATCGGTTCGATAGCGACTTTAAGCACAGAGTGCGTCATATGCTTAATGGGTCGGAAGATGTAAAGATCGTCTTCAATGTCGGTTGACATGATTGTAGCTGTTTTGGTTATGGACGCATCAACACCTCCAATCAGGACAAGATTGCCCGCTGGTGCTTCTTCCACGGAAACAAAATATCTAGACACGGGCTGCGGTCAGGGCGCAATACCGCATAAAAGCGCTGGAACTGGACCAACCGGGATCCGGAGACCCATAGATCATCGACGGTCGCTCTCATCATGTCTTCTTCGTCTTCGGGGGAATACCCCTCACCTAGTACCTTGACCTGCGACCCCTTCTTGAGCGTGCCGCTGACGACACGTCCAAAAGCACGGAAGGATTGCGCGTCCGTAGCGTGATATAATTTTGTGACATGGACAGAGACCGGGCCGTCTGATCTGCACTCTCTCATGGAAGTTGCAATGTCGGAACTCATTGGTCCAGTGTACGTTCGCTCGACCTGGGATGGCACCTCATCAAGATTTCGAAAAATGGCTGATCACAAGGCAAAGCTTACCTTTGCTATGGCACCCCTTGCGGGATCTGGGATCCATTCCGCGATCATATCGGCTAACCCCGTGGAAGGTCCAAAAAATTGATCCAGTACCGCCTTCAGTAGGGGTCGAACATCCATTTTGTACATAACTGGCTTCAGGTGAATGTTGAGCCCTGCTAACGTGTCCCTGAGGTTGTCAGTTTCCTCGCTCAGGACTTGGCTATAGAGCTTGTATAATGGCTCAAGCACAAATTGCACAAAAGTTCTGGGAGACTCCGGATCCGCCGCTTTGCGCGTGAACTTTCGCGTGTTATTATTGAAATAAATGTCGCCCCAGAGGCGATCCGCAAAGCCCGCGACATCAAGATTCCCTAATTTGAGTCCACGGTCTGATCGGCGTCTATGGGATAAAAACAAATTTGATTGGACGCACCATAAGTCTCAGCATACATTTGGGCAAATGACCGAAGGGAAAAACACCAGCCCATGTCCGTGCTTGCAAAGCACACGTTTCCCCTCTCTGGACTCAAACGGAGATCCGGACTTGGGTCGATGCCACTGCGACGGGCTCGATTGTCAGGGCCTGGAAATGAGTGGATTAGAACTAACCTGATATAGGTATTGATCTCCTCAATTGTATGTTTGATTTTGTAGAATGCGTCTGCCGGGGGAAGGCGGAGTTCGAGGATGAGTCGGTCTATCTTATTGACCACAAGGGTAATCGGGATGGCTTCCTGCAGCGCATGTCGGATAATAGTCTCTGTATTGACCATGACCTACAAATGTTAATATACAGGACACCAGCAGGCCAAAAAAATACACGAACTCCTTCAACCACATCGACCACAAGTAGGATTCCATCGGCGAGTCGCATAGACGACGCCACTTCATCCACGAAGTTGACGTGACCAGGGGTATCGATCAAATGGACCAAATGGGATTTCCCCGCTGTTGTCTGAAGGATGAGCGAAATGGGGGACGACTTGATAGAAATTCCCCTTTGCCGTGAAAGTACGTGAGTGTCCGTGTACCGCGTCTAGACCGGAGAATGTCGCGTCAATATATTGTAAAGGACAAAAGCGATGTGAATGCAAACGTGCCTGTGTGTCAGCATTCCAATCAAGTTTGTGGGTTTCGAACACAAGCATGTCGACCAAAGCGGTCTTGCCATGGTGCAGGTGGCCAACCACAGCTATGTTACGAATCATTTCGGGGAAGGACATCATGTTTACGAGAAAGCTGCCCCTCTCTCGTGAGGCATAGAGCCCACATTACAGTGAAACACATACCCTTTGTCAAAACGCGTTTCCGGCATATCCTTTTCCTCTATGGCCCATTTTCGTACCTTGACCGGCGCGATGATGGGTTCCGTGAGGGGCTGGGCGTCTTCTTCCTGCACCAGGGTCTCAACGCCTTCGCCATACACCTCCGAGGCTGAAGGATAATACTGCTTATCCTCGTGCAAGATGACGGCGTTGTGTGCGGGCTCTGCACAACCACTTTGAGGGTTGAAGGTGTCATTGGAAAGACTAGGACCCACCGTCAATATCCATTAGGGCTGTTCCTGGGTCGGCACCAGTGGGCTCCTCATCGTATCCCTCCAGGGGCTGATGCTCTTGCGCATGCGGCGCCGCGATGTCGTTGTGCGAGACGTCAGCTTCCTCATCCGAGTCGATGTCCGCGCCTATGTAATTTCCGAATTCATCATAATCCTCGAAAGACGCCATTAGATGACGACTTGATAAAATTCTTGATTCGGAACTTTCGAGGTGTTAGCGTAGACCGAGAGCACTCGGGACGAGGACGAGGAGGACGAGGAGGTGGTGTTTGCGCGTTGAGCTTGGAAAACGCGTCTTTGGAAATAAGTTCTCACGTGTGATCTGTCTCTCTGTCTCTCTACGACCCACCGACCCCGGCCGACAGTCGTGACCCACCACAATGGCGTCCCTATCTGATGATACATTGAGAAAGGTTCGAGATCTCACGGTCCACTTTCCATTCAGTCCGAAACTGAGGGGTAATGTGTTGACAGATCTTAGTTCAAATCCAACAAACGGCCGTTCAGTCCCAACGTGCCCTCGCCGTAACTCGCCAACAGGTTGCAAACAAAGAACGAGAGCGTCGTATCCTTCAACTTACAATGACCGAGATTGGCCAGACTGAGGACAGTGTCAACGTCTATCGGGGCGTTGGTAAAATGTGGCCTTCACGAATCGCGTTTATGCCGTTATCTCTCTAACATCTGACAAGGTTTATGATGATTCCCCGTTCGACCATGGAGAAAGATCTCCGCAGTCAGGAGAAGGCTCTGACAGAAGAAATTAACAATTTGGGCAAAAAGGTGACTTTCTCCGTGCTGCTTCGGAATTTATTGAATCGGACGGTGCCTTTCAGGTCAAATACCTGGAGAAACAGTTTACTGACGCGCAGTCGCAGCTACGCGACATTGTACGTGTATACACTATCCTCTTGGGCGTATTTGATCTGAAAGTTCCCCAGTTCAACAGCGCGCCAAGGCAATAGACCCACATCGCAGCTGTACGGCTGGGGCCCTTGATTTACTGCATGGCTGACATTCTCGACGATGTTTAAACTTCAATGCCAGTTGGGCCTTTGACCTCCTCCCGTGATGGCCCGTACCTAATTGCTTCTGCCTCGAGCGTCGCATGTATCTCGGAGTTGTGTTTGGGCCCTGCTTAGTTGCCCAGAACCCTCCTATTGCCAGGTAACATCTGAGTTCATTCCCCCATAAGTCGTCGTTCGAGCTATATAAAGACACTGGGATTCGCCATGAGCCCCTAATTATAGCACCATGTCTTATGCTACAATCATCAAAGGTGTTGGAATCAAGAGAAATGGTGGTGTCGAAGCCATCGAAGACCTTGAGCTCCCGTTCCCAGAGGTCCAACCGAGCGAAATGCTAGTCAAGGTAATTGATCATCTGCTCGTAGAACATAACACCTCAAGTCGCTCCCCACATGGCGGTTCAGGTACAATATGCAGGGGTTAACTTCCACGACACTTACCTGAGGTATGATCCGTTTTCCGGTCCCAATGTCCTTGGAAGATGCCTCTCACTCGTTTGGCAGGTCCGGGTTATATCCCACGCCTTTCTTTCCCATGCCTATGGCTCGGGAAGTTTCTGGCGTTTTGCTTGAACTCCCGAAGGATGAGGCTATCCTGAATAGCCCCGAATTTAATAATCGCGGCTTCAAAAAGGGTGGCACCGTTGTGCTGGTGCGTGAGGTTGAATAAATTCGCTCTGCCGTTTGACCATGTAGTTCGATAGGATACAAACTGGATACAATCGGTGCCTTGAAAGAATATGTGTCCGTGCCGTGGGACTCCACGATCTATCCCGTCCCGGATAATGTTCCTTCTGCCGTTGCCGTTGCCTCCTTGGGGCAAATGTTGGCGACACTTACTCAAGTCACAGAGGCCTATAATGTCAAAGAAGGCGACACTGTTTTCATCCACAGATGGCAGGAGGGACCGGACTCCTGCATGCCCAGCTTGCGAAAAGGAGAGGTGCTATCGTGATTGGAACCACATCGACTGCAGAGAAGGCCGAGCTTGCGAAGGCTCATGGAGCGGATCATGTCATTCTGGACAAAGAAGAGAACACCGTCGAACATGTCTCTCAGCTTACCAATGGTAAGGGTGTAGACGTCATATATGATGGTGTAGGTAAAGCCACGTGAGTGGAGACACAGGCGTCCGATATGCCACGCGCCTAACCTCGGTCATAGATTTGACGATGATTTCAAGATGATCAAACGCAAGGGAACGATCGTTTCATTTGGCAACGCGTCTGGAAAAGTGGAGCCTTTCCCCCTAATCAAGTTGAGTGAGAAAAACGTCAGGTTGCTCCGCCCTGTGTAAGTTGAACGGCATTCTTTGTTTTTGCAAACTGCCAAGTTAATCGAATGCTAGTTACACGAACTGGATGGAGACGGTGGAGGAACGCGACGCTTACGCACGGGAAGCATATCGACTTGTGTCCAGTGGAGACATGAAGATCAATATATTCAAGGAGTATCCTTTCACTGCAGAAGGTGTGCGTCAAGCTCAACTCGACCTGGTAGGGGGGAAATCCACGGAAAATCATTATAAAGGTGGCTGGTGATTGATGGTTGCGATACTTGGCATATATGGTATATGCTGTGCAAAGGAAGCAGTGCACCACATATGATACTATTGAATCGTCGTCGGGAGAATAATACACTTTTAGGCAAGCAAGCAATTATGATGTCGAGTCGAGAGACATATTGTTGTTCTTGTCGTTCGGGTGAACGGCAGCCGGTGCGAGCAACTTGAATTTAAGCGGTTCTTCCGTGCTCTCTCCTCTATCAAACCCACGTTAACACAGCAGAAGCCGGACTTCAGGACTGCCCGCTCTTTTTTATTTGTTTCACTGAATTAATCCTCACACGTACGTACGGCGTGCTTCGCCATCTTTTTATGGAGACGCCAAATCTCCTTGTTGTCCCCCCAAGCCCCCTTGACGCAAAGCCTGCACCCTCTCCGTCCCCCTCAATCTCCACCATTCCCTCCACACCAGGGCTCACCCAGTCCTCTGACGACAATCAAAGAGACTCTTCGGAAACCACCATGGAGATATACTCCATGTATGGCGATGACGACCATGCGCCTTGGCCTAACGACACTCCCTTCCAAGGCATTTCGACAGCCGAATTGGCATACCGAAGCGTTGACCATTCCAGCCGCGAATCGAGCACATACTACACCGCAACTGCCAAAAGCCACTCTAGCCACGGTGTGGCAGCCTTCAGGGTCTCCGCAGCTTCGACCGGGAGCGGGTCATCGACGACCGACACGACGAGCTCGCCCTACATTGGTATCGAGGAAGACTTATCCGCAGACCCCCGCACCGAATTGCCACCCGTCCCACCCGTCCCACCCCCCAAACCTCCCCAAAGGCACAGCGGTAGCGCCTCGCCCCACCGTCACTTGGACGGCATCGACGTAACGTCTCCCCAATCGCGGTACCTCAGCCCAAGTCCCACTCACAGTCGACCTTCTTCATCACGATCACAGGCGTCCTCCCCTTTGAATGGACACCCCCCTCCCGCTCCACGATCACCTCATGGCCCTCCTTCCGAACAGGCCTCCGTAACGAGCCCTTCATCTCGCCTCATAAGCCGACCAGGCTCGCAGACCACCACGACATCCACTTCACCCCGTCTTCTTTCCAGGAAGCGGAGTGACCTATCCATCACACCGTCAGCCGGCGAGGACCCCGATTCATTCCATGTCCGCAGCACGTATGCGCAGTTGGACATTTTTGGCGTGAAAGGCGATGGGATCGAGGAGGGCGTTGAACGCACCCGGGCGCGGGTCGGAGGCAGCCGGGAAAGCGAGCTCAGGGCGATGAATGCAGTCGGTGACGAAGATGAGAAGCGGAGAGACTTAAGCCCTCAGGAACTCCAGCTGCTTGCAAGCTTAGACAGGCGAGCTGCCTTCCTTGCAGCCTCATGACAGTTCTTCTCACTTCTGTGTGTTTCCAGATATGGCTTCTTCACCTCACCCTCTCACGATCGCCTCGTCTTGTTGCCGACACATGCATTCTTGAAGCCATTATCACGGATATCTCGCGTGGACACTGCAGCGAGCACCAGTGCGGCGGTCCTCTCCTCCCTTCCCTCACCCCGCCCACCAATACGTGAAGATGATCGTATGGAAAAGTGGGGTCGCATGCTTGAGCCGCGTTCGCGTGATGCAGGCGGAAATATTCAGATGTGGGGAATTAGGGCGGCAAAAGTGCACAAGCTCTCACGACGTGCTTTCAAGGGCATCCCTGATAGATGGCGCAGCGCAGCGTGGTTGGCGCTCATCGGTAACTTTGCGAATGCCGACAGTGAACGGCTCCTGGCACTTTCGGCTGATTACCGCGAAGCTTTAGAGAGGCACTCACCGTACGATATCCAGATCGACCTAGATGTACCTCGGACTATCAATGGTCACGTACTATTCCGGACGCGGTACGGCCTTGGGTAAGCCCCCGAACTTGTCATCATGCGCGAGAGTCTATGCTGAATCAGGTGGCACCAGGCAACGGTCCCTGTTCCACGTCTTACATAGCTTCTCGCTGCGTTGTAGTCAGTGTGGGTACTGTCAAGGCATGGGACCCATCGCCTCCATGCTCCTTTGTTACTTTGCGCCCGAGCGCGCATACGCGTTGCTCGTTCAGCTCCATGACGCCTACCACATGCACGATATCTTTAGCCCGGGATTCCCTGGTCTGCTCGAATCGATATACGTGCAGGAACGTATCACCGAGCAGATGATGCCAGCGGTTTATGCGGCTTTCAAGAAGCACATGGTCGCAACGACTTCGTACGCGACGAAATGGTATATCACGCTTTTCGCGAATTCGATTCCGTACCAGACCCATCTACGATTGTGGGACGTATTCCTGCTCGAGGGACCGGATTTGTTCGTTATTGTTGCAACCTCTATCATATGGGCTTATCGAGGTCAGCGTTTATACGCTTCTTTTGAACCGAGCACAGACATTGAACACACATCACAGAACACATCACGTCAGAGTCGGCCAACTTTGAGACGGTTTTATCCCTCCTATCGTCATATTTCGTTCCTGAGGATGAGGATGTATATTTGAATTGGATCGCGAAGGTCGCAGAGAACAAGAAGATGAGGTCACAGATGCAGTCTTGGCGAGCAGAGTGGAAGCAATTGGTCGCCTCTGGCAGGGACGGTGACGCATTACTATGAGGCTATGAGAGGGCGCGGCGGCGCCTTTGAGGACGATTTGGCTTTTCACGCACACCTTTGTGCTTTTTTTGTCTACGTCAGATTTTGCTTTTTAATTGTCCTTGTACAATTCTCTCACGTTACTCATAAAGCCGCGCCGCTTGTGATTTATTCGTTAAAAACCGAGTCAGCGCATTGTCCCAATTATGGCAAGTCTTTTCTTCCAAATCAAGGCCACCCTGCTAAGCGGCCTAAGCCTGCTTGTTGAATGCCCTCGTTTGGGACACAATGCACAGGTTGGAAAAGGCAGGCCTGGTATTTCCTCTTATCCCCGTTGTTAGTCCGTCATTCGGTTACTATCGTATATAATGCAGACACAATTAGGAACCTTCAAAGACCCAACACAGAGACAACAAAGCCACTAGAGATCCCAGCCCCACACAATTAGCCCCGCACGCTTCTGTTGCTACCCACCCGCCCTATATACAAGGCAGGCGTCGCGTTGCTTTGTTCCCCAGTCAGGCTTGTCCTACACCCACCTACGCACATACCAGCTCCACACTCGCTCGTCGGTCGCCGCACCGCCTCCGTTCTTCCAGACTCAGCACTCCCTGCAAGCCCCGGTCTCGCAGGAAACGCATCCATCCATCCTTTATTCTATATCCAATCCCTATCCTAATTCGCCAAATCTCTCCCAACCTATCCGTCCATCCACGCCAACGCATATAGAGTATATATAATGTCTTCCCAAGCCTACGCGATGTCCTCTGGTCCCAGCGCCATGGGATTCTTCCCCAATGGGCCGTCCGCACCCCATGCCTTTACGACGATGCATACCTCACCACGCGACCAACATTCGATGTACGCGTCGCTCGGAACGCCCTCGTTTCACGTTGGAAAGTCCAGCCAGGTGAAGGCAGGGAACGCCTCCAAGTCATCCAGGAAGAAGTGAGGACGGATGGGCGTCTTGAAATGTAGATGAAGCGATGGGTGGTTCATCTATCGGACACGGTTGACGCACGCATCTTAGATCGGTTTTCTTGATTGTTTAACCCTTTCCCATGCTCGTCCACTTTTTCGCGACGGGGGAGGACCGTCAACGAGGACAGTGCTGGGCACTTTCACAATTCGCCGCATTCGATGTATCATAGAACGAGTGTATCACATATTTCCTATTATCTATTATACAATTACAATTGTCATGATACAATTGACTCCGTCCTAGCCCGTCCGTGGACACCAAATGCTATGGGTTAGGGGTTATCACAGAGTATGGGATTCGAGAGACGGCATCGGCATTTGATGGGTGCCAGTGGGTGTCACTTGGGTGTCGCTAATACTAGTGAGCGTGAGCGCGTGAGCAACGTAGATTTGAGTTCGGACCGCGACGACCGCGACACTCTTTGTCTTCTGCATACAATGTCGAACGACCCAGCAGCGTTGTCCACGGCTTACGCCCTCTCGCTCCTCTCAGAATACACACAAACTCTCGATTCCCTCCCCGCAGATGTCTCCCGCCAGTTCGCCGACCTCCGCGAGCTCGACGCCGTCCTCTCCGCCTCCGTCCACGCCTTGAATTCCAAGATCAACCGCCTCATCGACATGATTGAGACGAACGCCTCCCCCAAGGAACAGCGCATCTGGCTCCTCATGGAGATCGCCGACGAGGCCCAGCGTCTCAAGCTCGGCGGCGAGGACAAGATCCGCGTCGCCGCCCAGGTAGCCGACTTTCTCAAGGGCCAAAACGAAAACATGATGTCCCTCTTGCTCAACATCCCCGGCTTCAACCCCTCCATCCTCGCCCGCCACACCTCCTACCCACACATCGCCCCGCGTTCCTACGCCCCCATATCCATGTACGAGAACAGTCGCAGACGACGCGGCGCCTTGCTCGGGGGCTCGGCCGACCAGACCAACCCGAACAAGAGAAGGCGCGCGGCTCCCCGGGAAGACAGCGTTGATCCTGTGGGGGGCAGGACGCCGAGGAGAGACAGGGTCGGTGACGGCGTCACCAACCCGCGCTCACGCAACGGAGCTCGCTCAAGAAAGTAAGTCCGTCCGTCGACGCCCCAACTAGTACTGCTCTCCCCCTTACTGACCAAACGACCGTACAATTCGCCGCTATTAGAACCGATCGTGTGGCTTCACCAACAGAGTCCCTCCGCTCCACCACCTCCCACCAACCAGCCATCTCAGCTCCAGCCGCATACACCGCCACAGCCCCAGCCACAGCCCCGGCGCGGCCAACAAACTCGCGCAACCCTGCGGCAAAGCGGCGCTCCCGTCCCGCTGCCGCCTCCGCAACGCCCGTCCCTGCGGCGAATGGCAACGTTTCGGCAGCAGCCGGAGCGGCGTCGTCTTCCTCGGCGACGTCTGCGGCAGGGTCGACGGCGGCGATGGGTGGACACGCCCCGCATGTCCCACCATATGCTCCTGCATTAGCCGCCGTTGGGAACTGGTCTGGTCCCGTGCACGCGCAGCTCGAGGGACCTGGTATGCCCGTCGCGCGCTCGTTGGTGGCACACCTCACTGGCCCCGGCGTCGATGGAGGTAGTGGCGGTGGCATCGGTGGTGGCGCTGCTGGCACTCCTGGCGTTGGTGCTGGTAGCGGCACACCGATGGACGCCGCAGATGTCGCTGACGAGGGTGCCGAAGCGGACGACGGGCGTTTGTATTGCTGGTGTCAGGTGGGCAGTTATGGTGACATGGTCGCGTGTGATGACAACGAGTGCGAGCGCGAGTGGGTGAGTGTGTTGTCCTTTTCCTGTTTGGCTGGGGAGGGCAGGGGGGGTGGCCTTTGGACCAATCGACTGACTGTCGTCCTCAGTTCCATTTGGGGTGTATCGGGCTCGACGTGGCCCCTGAAGGCGTTTGGTTCTGCGAGGCGTGCAGAGCTAAACCGAAGAATAGACGGAAAATCGCTCGAGCCGCCGCTTCGGGTGGAGGGAGGAATCGTTCGAATGGCAATCCTCGGTCGGCGCGTGCCCCATCCACAACTTGACCGTTGCCCCTCCACCACTGTTCGAAATCTCGGATCCTTCCCACATAGTCTCTCGCTATTACCTTACCCCCCGTGCCAATTGACGTTTTCATTGTATCGCGATTCTGAGGGTTCATTTCGAATGTCATATGGGCGCTTCACAGCCGCCACGGTCGTACCTGCCGTGTGAGGTGATGTGAAATTTCCCACATGATGCTATTTTTGAAAACGCCACCGGGTATCCCCTTGGCTCATTTTCCGTGTATGTTGTGATGGCCGCAGATGGGACGACTAACACTAGGACCTACGAAGTCAAACTTGGACCAATATTAATCCGTCTCCTCAATCCGTCTCACTTCTCACGATCATCCCGATGGATCGACACGAGGCGTACCTTGGCACAAGAGCCAAGCTGGTGGCGGACGCCTCCAGATTCATCTCTCGATCCAGATCCAACTTGGCACGATCCTAATACCACTCGAATCTCGCTAAGCGACAAAATGAAATACACGACCTTCATACAACTCTCTCTACACATTCGACGGCATGAAATGAGGATCGACCTTTTAATTTCCTCCGCGCCAGCCACAGATGACGAGTAATCCCGCGAAGAGCCCTTCAGGCGCATACGCGGGTACTTAAGCACTGCGCGCGTAGCTGTTGTTGGCACCATCCCCCTCCAAGTCCATCGTCCTCCTTACGAACGAAACATAAACATGTCACAGGGCTCAACCAACGGAGCCCGTAGCTTTACATATTATAGTAATCGAGCTGTGAGTCCGGCCACACTCACTCTGATGGATAGGCCCGTCTGGATCGTGACACCTCCGTACCAGGGATATGCCCCCCCGCCAGTGACCAATCCCGCTTCTATGAACAACACCGGGCAATACCCAACCTCGACCCCAGGCCACACTTTGGTAGATCTGATTCTCCTCCTTGCTTTGGGTCCGTGTGACCTCACGTCTATGAAAACTAGGTATCCATGCCGAGGCGACCCACACATAATCAGCATCCTGGCCTGCCAGTGCCAGTGCCAGTGCCAGTGGTGGCTTGTTATGAGGCGCAAGCACCCGTCCTCACAAGGCCCAGTGGTACGCAGGTACCATGCTACCACCACCACCACCACCAGGGCGTTCAGCCGTGTGCCGTCCATGTCAACGATCCGCATCGGGGAGCCGCAGGGGTACACACTGGCCTGAGGCATGAGACACCTGTCAATTTCACTTATGGTCCTCGCCAGCCTATCAATCACCCGGCGGTCCACACACGCCAGCCTATCAATCACCCGGCGGTCCACACACGCCATACTGGACAACCTTATGCGGCTCCCCATGGTCACTCTGTACGTTCACGTCCCTCACGCCTCGGTGTTATATTTTATGAGTAACCTTGCACACCAAGGCCGTCATACCTGTGGTCCATAGGCACGAGCCTCCACGTCAACTGCCAAATTTCCAACCGGCACAGACAAGAATTCCGAATGCACATTTGCACCCAACTCTGTCAATGGGAACCTACACCCGTCAGCCAAACTGGCATCCCGCCGTTCAAGTTCCTCCACAGGAATCACCGCCCCCTTATACGGTAAGGACTCGAGTAGAATCTATACGAGATTGTGACGCTCACGCTCACGCTTCCCCCTCGTTCGTGCGTGCGTACCAGGAAAGTGCGGTTTCTCCTAGCACTGCGTCCGTTCCATCACCACCCTCATTCGGAGGCGCACCATCGCCTCCCGCCTCTTCCCTTCCGCTCAAAGAAAAGAGGCAGAGAGAAACGTCGCCCCCGACGGAGACATCATGTCCGTTCCCAAAGTGTCCAGGGAAACCAGGCAGGCGCCAGGAGCTTGAGCGCCACGTCTGCCGGCATCTGCCCAACCACCTCTACTGCACCCAACCGGAATGTCATTTTACTGCAAACCGCAGGTACGCACTGGCGAACCACTACAAAACCAAGCATCTGGGCGTCCCGTTCGTCGAGCACGCCGGAGGATTCCGGATCTACGACGCCAAGGTGCTCGTCAAACAGCTCTTGAACAAGGAGATTAGCGTGGAACAAGCAGAATCCGAAGCGCAAACGGCGTTTCGAAAACGGGGGGCGGAGCTCGGTAAGCTGGGATTTTGGCGGGAATGAAGAATTGAAGAAAGGGATGGGTGGATGGAAAGGGATTTCGGCCCATCTGTATTTCTCACGTCGTGTTGGTTGGAGTTTATAGTATCACCACTACACTGCCCGGACCCTAGTATCACAACCACCTGCCATGGAAATTTTGGGGGGGCGTTTCGTTTTTCTTATCTTCGGGGGGGCTGTATGACATATA
>Ga0307510_10002948_pt1 | contig 19582 bp, 24 predicted proteins | sample 12_EM_MG_FD_207224 | JGI IMG/M metagenome (GOLD analysis project Ga0307510, IMG submission 207224) | Populus trichocarpa ectomycorrhiza microbial communities from riparian zone in the Pacific Northwest, United States - 12_EM | ecosystem: Host-associated > Plants > Roots > Unclassified | place...
CAGCTCCACGCGCGGGCAGTCTCGCTGAACAGTGCGCCGCTTCTGACGCGCGCTCAACGCGAGGAGCAAGTGAAGGCCAAGCGCGATCGCTGGCCCAACGTACGTCGTCTCCCCGACATGATAAAGTCCACGCGAGAGTTTATTTTTATTCTGTTGGTGTCGATAAGACGACGATCCGGGTACGCTTTCCCGACCGCACGCAGCTCGAAAAGACGTTCCCGTCGGGCGACAAGATACGCTCCGTATACGGGTTCGTGCGGGACGCTTTGCGCGAGGACGTCAAGCCTATTAAATTCGTCTTGTGTTTGTATCTCGTCCAACATTTTCCATCCGTCCGACCTGTCTTTTGTTTTTTACGGGCGGCTTACGCGTCCACATTCCACAGCGTCCAACCCTCCACCGCGCGACCTGAAAGTATCCGATCCTGCCGTACGCGATCTCACCCTAGCAGAGCTGGAGCTAGCGCCCTCCTCGGTCCTCCTCCTCCGATTCCTCGACGACTCTCTGAATCGTACGTCTATTCTCTTCTCTCTCCCCATCCTCCGATGAGCTCTCGTTCATCTTCTTCGCTTCCACATCCCCCCCTCCTCTCCGAATCGGTCCGGACTGATTTGGTTGATCTTTTCACTAGGTTCGGACTTGCCTGCGCCGCTTGCGTCTGCGGTGCTGGAACATGCCGTCGATCTCCCTAGACCGCAAGGCCCCGACGGAAATCAGAAACCAGGAGAAGCGTCATCGCGTGCCGCATCGGCGTCTAGCTCTTCGAACATGGCGAAAGATTCCTCAGGCGGGGATGTCAAGATTCCCAAATGGCTCAAGCTAGGTCACAGTACGTCCCCATCGATTTGTCACTCTGCCCCTCCTTGTGACTTTCTCTCTCCAGAGAAGTGACGCCTTACACATACATGGTCTAATTAAGCCCTTTTTACCCTCCGAGGAACCGTCTTGTAGTTGCTCTGATTGTTGTAGTGTTTTTTTTCTTGCCGTAACTCTATCACCCCATTAGACACCTGGTTAACTTCATTTTTGTGCCATCTTAACTACGTTCACATGTATTGTATTCCCGTCCAGGTTGTGATCAGTAAACAGGGAATTCAGGGTCGACATCGCGGGACCACGCGCGCAGTCCGCCGACAAGGTCCTTGATAACGCAGCCGGGATCTGGCCGAGCGCCTCTCAGGGCGTCCACCGCAATCTGCGAGTCGTTCCCGAGTCGGCAGACCACGTAGGTTTCGAATTCTGGAGGAGGCACATGGTCACCTGGGTTGGCGACGATGTCGTGAAGCGGAACATCTATGGAGATTGATGGGGTTCAGAATCTTTGAGCAGGGGGGGAGCGAGTCGGCGGGGACACGTACGGATGGACGAAGGCAGATGACAGATCCCGAATTCTGTTCTAGGTCGAACGTCCAGGATCGTGACGGGCTTCTTCGATTCCATGATGCCCCTGAGCTCCTGCGCAATCACGAAGAGGGTGGGGAGGACCCATCAACGTGGCCCAAATTTTAGGAGAGTTTTGGTCCCCCAGAAGAAGGTAAAAAAAGAAAAGGAAAAGCGCGCACGCTGGCCGTTATCCTCGATTCGCCGGCACCGGGGTTCAGACCCAAAGCTTCCCAATCTGGCCTGGCTCCTCCGCAGAACTGCACATAGTCGACCTCCTCGATCTTTCCCACCTTTTGACCTTCGGTACCACACGCCGGACAAGCAACACGGCGTTTCCGAAGCTTGACACTCCGGAAGGGCGGTACGCCCAACGCAGCGTAAACCAATAGGGACGGCTGCGCATCTGCCCGACACACACACCAAATAACGTCAGCGTTTTTCTGAACCCCCTTTTTTTTTTTGTTTCCACCCGATTTGTTTACCGGGTGGCAGTGAGAGAGAGAGAGAGGGAGGGAGGGGAAGGGGACGTGCCGTGCAACCCAACGATGATCTTGATCGCCTCGAGTGCCTGCAAACTCCCAACGACGCCGGTGACGGGCCCCAGGATCCCCGTCTCCTCGCAGCTCGGCGCAGCCTCCGGGGACGACGGGGGCCGCGGGAAGAGGCAGCGGTAGCAGGGCCCCTCTGGACCCAGGTTGTACGTGCAGAGCTGCCCGTCTAGCTTTTGCGCCGCGCCGCTCACGAGGGGTTTCCCCAGTAGGACGGCCGTGTCGGAGAGCAGGTACCGCGTTGGCGGGTTGTCGGTGCAGTCTAGGATCACGTCGTAGGGTCCCAGGAGCGCACGCGCGTTCGCGGGCGTGAGCGCATCGGCCATCGCGTCGACTTGGATGCGCGAGTTGATCCTAAGGAGACCGTCATTGAGCACGGACTAAGCTCAAGGGACATAAATAAAAAAACGAGGGCGCCGGATGTGGGTGATGGGTGATATCCGGGGCCCCCATAACTAAACTGTTTGAGAGCGCAGGCGGCCGATTCCGCCTTGAGCATTCCTATCCTAGATTCAGTGTGCAGCGTCTGGCGCTGAAGGTTCGACAGTTCGACGGTGTCGTGGTCAATGATCCCGATGCGACCTACGCACGCAACGCAACGCACGCACGCACACAACGTGGCGGCAAGTGCACAATAATTATTTTTTCCCGTACAGTACGATATATTATTTTTTATCGGAGGTCAGCCGGGCGTCGCAGAACACGGGGACTCCGCAAACGAATCTGACTTGCCAATACCGGCCGCGGCGAGGTACTGCAGAGCAGGGCAGCCTAGCCCCCCAGCGCCAACGACGACCACGGCCGCACGTTGGAGCTTGAGCTGACCTGTACAGTACGGGGCGTATTGGCACACCGTGAAAGATCGTAAGGAGTGTACGAGCGTCGCGTGCCTGGTAACCCAATGCCGTCAAGGATCATCTGCCTGCCATATCGTTTGTAATCGTCGAGGTGAAGACCGCTCGCTGCTGCGGCCATGGGATGAATAATACAGTAGTTGTCGTCGCACGGGTCGATCCAAGTTTGTCGTGTTTGTGTGAGCGCGACAGGGGCAAGGGACAAGGGACACACGCCCGGGCAAGTTACGGTCGCCGTCGCCGGACACGCGCTTTGCGCTTTGGAACGTTGGTTGGCTTTTCGGCCCTGATTTATCGTAATTGTAAATCGACCCTGAAGGTCAGCGCGCCTTTCCTAGCACGCACCAACCTCGCCCGCCTCGTCATCGATCTGAAGGGTAACCGCGTGACTATGAGCTCCGCCGTACAATTCGGTTCGCTGCCCCAAGACGTCCCTGCCGCGACCCCCGAAGGCGTCTTCCTCGTTCACAATCGTACGTGCGCTCCTCCTGTCCACCCCAATTCGATCTCAAACCAAGAAAAAATAAAATAAAACTACTGTAATCGTCCATTGATTGTCATTGTGGACGCAGTTAGGAGGCCACCGGTGCTGCCATGGCCTGACATTGGCCACCTTGCCAAATGGTCCGTTTCCTCGTTCAAGTTCGGCTTTGGACCCGAGTGCCTGCAGGATCACGATCCTGACACTTTCTGGCAGTGAGTATCCCATTCCATACATCCCTCCCTCCTCTCCTTCTCTCCTAGTTTTTTTACGTGCCTTCAAACCTGACGACTTTTATTTTCCTTTCAGCTCTGATGGTCCCCAACCGCACTTCATAACCGTCGAGTTTCCGCGAAAGATGGCGATCCAGGTAAGAGACACTAATAACAACAACCCTTTCTCTCCTCCAAGAACCATACGTTAATCTGAGGCGAAACTTCTCTCCTCCCTTTCTCCCTATGCCAAACACGACATAGAAACTCAGCCTCTACCTCAGCTACAAGCTCGACGATTCCTACACGCCCGCCGCACTCTCCGTACGCGCGGGCACGAGCCCCGGCGACCTACAAGAGGTGCGCGCGGTCACGCTCGACCGTCCAGACGGCTGGATCACCTTTGACGTCTCTGCGGAACCGACCGACGACGGCGAAGGATTGTGCGTCGCTCCCCCGTAAACGTCGTCAACCCACTTTTTGATTTTTTAATATTTTTTGTTTTAGCAAACCGATTCACGCGTACATCCTCCAAGTCATCATCCTCGCGAACCACATGAACGGCAAAGACACGCACGTCCGTGGTATGCGAATACTGGGACCCATCGAGTGAGCCTTTTTTTTTAAAAAAAATTCCCTCACCCTTCGAACCATGCATGCATGCATGCCCCCTTCCCTTCCCCGACCCCCGCCCCTGCATCGTGCCTTTCTTTACGTATGGCATCGCGACGACGAGGGCGTGAATTTAAACGATAGCCTTTTTGTTTCTTACCTTTGCTTTTTGCAGGGACCAAGCAGCGTGGGACGATCCGTTCCCGTTCGTCGATCCAAAGTTTAAAATGTACGAACACATCCGATAGCATTGATTCCACCACCCTTGGTTGTCGCACGACGGTGGCAGCTGCGGCGGCGGCCGTGATGGCGGTCGCCATCGCGTCCGTCCGTCCATGACCCCATCGTCATGGTCGACCGTTTTGTATTTCTTAGTCTATTTCTAGTTCTCGCATTCAATAATACCACGGGGCCATGCGGGATACTTCCGAAATCATGGGCCCCTGCCTGCATGCGAATATCTTCACCCCCATCGAAGCCCCAGAGAGCCCCGACTATCCGAGCTGAGCTTGATTAGGATTTGACTTATTATCTGGAAGTGGACGAATGGACACGAGGATACCTCGCAACTGCCATTAGACAATGAATGGATGAAGATCTCCCCGAAAAAAACCATCCCGTTCCTAATAAGACAAAAAAAGAATACAAACAAGATTATAAAGGAGGACTAGCTACATTTCTGTGATACAAAAACAACAAAAAAAAAGAAAAGACTCCCCGAAAAAGATTTGAACCAAAATGGGGGGTAGAAACACCTACAGAATGTTCAACACAATCGCCCGTATGCTGCGCATGTACGATTTTAAAAGCCGTGCACAGAGAAGAGGCGGAGCACCGTAAGAAAGTGAAATAACAAAGAAGAGAAATGTCCCATGTCAGGGTGCTCTATGTTGTGGAGAAACTTGCGGCTGTGAACTTGAAGAATAATAGGATACGCCACCACTACCACCACCGCCACCGATGGGAGCAACGTAAGGGTTTCCTCGCCAAGGTTGCTGCGACTGCATGGTCGTGGTGGCCGCAATCCCATTCTGCGCCGGTACCGCTGCCGCAGAATTCGCATATGCGGCGGCGGCGCCAGCGCCGGACATCGAAGGGCGTTCTGCGTTCGAGTTGTACGATGGCGACGGCGAGGACGACGACGACGGTATCGTCGTGTAGCTAGTGGTATGCGCAACGGGTGCGTGGGTGGATGACCAGTTTGGGCCCGAATGTGAAGGGGAAGAGGATGCCACCGCGGGCCAAGTTGTGCCGTTCGAGAGTAGGTGATGGGGGTACTGCATCGAAAAGGTTTAGCATCTGCTAGCTTATCTGACGGAGTACATCGAAATCACACTTGCCTGGGGAGTCGAATACTGCGCCAGCTTGGAAGGTGAGCTGGGCGTCGTGTAGTGGGATTGAGGATACGATGATGGTCCCTGAGACGATGCCCGAGAGTGCGGCGATGAAAGGGTGTTGGTAAATCCACGGTGCTGCGGCTGATAATGCGAGAACGTGATGGCCGTGTGCTGTGGGTATGGCGATCGAGCAAGGTGGGGATGAGGGGCGTAATTTTGGCTGTATGGGGCTTGTCCAGCATAGCCGGCTGGTTGGTGGTAGTATGGGCTGGGGGTTCGACCCGAGTCGTAGGACGAACCGTTAGGGACCTGCCTGCCATTCGCAAGGGTGCGAGTTTGGCAGGCTCGGCAGGTGAACTCTTCCGTGTCCCAGTTGCGCTTAGGGCGTCCGGCTTGACGATCTGCCAAGTCGTGGCAGACGATGTGTTGCCACTTTGAACACTTGCCACAGCATAACAGAGGAGAGCCGTCATCCTGAAGTTTCAAAGTTGTGAGCGAAAACATGAATGACATTGCGGTAATTTGGCACATCTATTGACCTTGTTGACACCCGTTCGGTGACAGATCTCGCAGTCCAAGACCCAATCTTCACCCACCGGTGTCCGTGAACCACTTGCGCTAGCCGAAGAACTCGCCACTGGTGGAGCGAGCTTCGTTCTTGGCCGTCCGGGCTTGCCTTTGGGTTTAGCAGGCGGCTTGGGTTGTGGTGGGTCGACCCCAACAATGTCGATCGAAGGAGTCGCAGTCGTCCTGAGTGATGCATAAGTCATTAAGCGTGCAAGTATTCGAGGAAAACCACCCACCGTCCTTCCTCTTCCGTTGCCTGGGCCTTTCTCTCTCGTTCCTCCCTATCAAGCCGGCGTTTCTCCCGAGCAGCCTCCCTCTTTAGCCGCTCTTCTTCCTCCCTCTTCTGTCTCGTCTCCAATCTCCGCACGCGACTCAGCTTCTCCTCCTCTTCGGCTTTCCTGAGTGCCGCCGCCCGCGCTTCCTCCTTCTCATTTTCTTTAATAGCGAGACGCGAGGAACGTTTGCGTTGTGAGACGGCGTCTTCCAATTGACGTTTCCGCTGTATCTCCTGTTTTGTTCTGGTTCAAGTCTGGTTCTAAGAGAAGGTATGGGGAGATGCTTACCCGGAGCTCTGCAAGGATTGCAGGTACTATATGTTGGGAAAGCAATTTGTACAAAGCTTTCTCCGCGTAATGCGTAGCGCCCTCAAATCGCTCACAAATGTGTTCCCAATCTTCTAGGGTGACGCATATCTAAACACTCACGCGGTCATCAATTGCACCAGGGTATTCAGCCAAGGAAATACGCACTGTCTCCCACTCAACAAAATCGTCTGGCGGGTGCCACTCGGGCTCGACCTCTTCCTCAGGCTCGACTTCAAGAGGTTGCTCCACGAGCATGGTATCATCGACGAGCAACGTCTGACGCTTAGATCGGCTCGTCTTTTTGCGGCTACCGCTGCTCTTTTTCGAAGCTTTCCTCGCCTTGGAAGGAGACACGAGGACTGTCGCAGGTGGTGAAAATTCCGACAGCTCTGTCAACTCGCTGACAGCGTCGTCATCACTCTCCAGCCCTGTCTTTGTTGGTTGAGTATCCATGTCAGGATCAGGTTGTGACTCGGGTTCCAGCTCTGGTCTGGGATCAGGATCACTACTTTGGCCCACTCCCGCCTCCCCATCCAATTGCTCACTTCCAGGAGCATCGCCGAGCCACTCATCTGGAATCTCCTGCCATTCTTCATCACCCAGGTCCGCGCCCCGCAGACGTGCGCTCATGCGAGTTCCCACTGGGCGCCGTGGGCTGACCTTCCGGGACGGTGACGGTGACACGACACGCCTGCCCGAGCGGCGACTCTCCAACGCTGCTTGCCGTTGCAACTCGGCAAGCTCTTTAGCCTGAGCACTGAGCTTCACGCTGGCCTGCATTTTAGCTGCGCGAGGACCTCGGCTAGTGACAGGACCCAGTTCTTCTGGTGAAGACGGGGGACGGCGCGTCCGCGTAGAACGAGTCGGGGTCTTTGGGGTGACGGCAGGGGTCCTAATGGTGCTCGAACGCGCCGCTGTTGAGGCCTTGCGCTTCTTAGGAGATGGTGGCGTATCCGACTCATCATCCGAGAGAGCAGCGGGAGCTTTAGGTTTGGGCTTGGGCCGCGCGCGCTTGCGCTTCAAGCTGCGTGGAGGTTTTGGGGGGTCGCGCTGGATCCAGAGGCGGTCGGCTAACAACGAAGGGGTTAACGGAGTGACACGACCACAGGCTAGATGTAACATACGTCCAATCAGCCAATACGCGTTTGCCTTGGAGTCATAGCCAATTGGTTCAACCCGCTATTAAACGGAAATCCGTGAGTAAAAGAAAGGACTGAAGTGGACGCGTACGTGCCCATTGAGCCATCTCGTCATCAGTTTTCATGATTGTTCTGATGCGGTTGACGTTATGAAACTGCCACTCTGTCAAGAGATGTAACGAGTCAAGTTTTGTGAGCATGGGGAGCGTAAGCCAATCTTTGCTCTCCTCCTCCGGATCGTCGAGGGGAGTTCCTTGGATGCTCATCGACTCGACTTTCATCTCGTCGTGTTCCAGTTCAGCGGAAGACTCTCCTGGCTGATCACGCTCAGATGGGCAGTCATCCATCTGTGCAGTACCAGGTTGATGAGGGCTCCCTTGTAGAGGATCCAAAGGAGGTCCTGGAGTTGATATGGGCTCTGGCTTGACTTCATCATCATCAGGACCGGCGGGGGAGTCTGGTGCCGGGGTGGGGAGTTGGACGACGGGTTCCGGACCAATCGGGTTGAGATCAGGATCACGTTTCTTGTACTGCTTTCGCAAGGCCGTTTGCCAGTTCTCCAGCCTGTGAGGTCGCACGAAATCAGAGGGGTTACAACACGCGGGGGACTGAATAAGACGCACGAAAGTTTTCGATCCTGAGTGGCCGTTACGAGTAAACGATGTATTACTCGAGGAATGACGATGGACGTAGACCGCGCCAAATCGTCCTCGATGTCCTAGAGGAGGATAAGTATGTGTTGAGGGACAGATATAACGCGAACAAGGAGGGACGAGTCACGAAAGGGGACGCGACTTTGAAGAGGGGGAAAACGGAGACATACGGTAAGAGAAACGTCAGGCATGGCGAAGAGAGCTGCAAAAGTGTAGAAAAACTGGCTGAAAGCTGCCCATTTCCACTGACGCCTGAGAAGTGAAATCTCTGTGGCAAAGGGGTCATCGAGATGTTGGTTGTGGGAGATGTCGGTGAGGGGAGTGGAAGAGGCGGGAGTGGCTAGGGCGGGAGCGCGACGAGGCATGAGAGGGCTGACTTTGCGCTACTTTATTACTGTCTCGATTTGACACGGATTCGGATTTAAATGAAAGAACTTCGAGCCAGTTTATCCGCCGAAGAAGCTAGTTTTTGTTGGACCCTGTGGGGGGAGTGGTGCACTCTATTGTGAAAGAAATACAGAGGGAAATGCGTGAGGCAAAAGAAAAAGGAAAGGGAAGGAGAGTACGAGTAGGACGTTTGACACTATGAGCACGACCTTTCTAGGAGTGGAGCCAAACCACCGCTGAGGGCCAAGCCCCCGCCTCTCGGCTATTCCCGTTCTCGTTTAATTCTCCGACTGATCTCTCCCTTTGCTTTCCTCTGCCTCTTCTTCAGTCGCATTTTCGCTGATTTAGACAATTGCCTCTTCGACGGTGCCTGCGCACTGTGTTCCTTGGCTCGTTACCTCGAGACCCAAGTCTTAGCAATGGCGTCACTCACGTCGCACCGCGTTCTCTCATCCCAGTAAGCTCCTTCCGACATAATGTTATTTTCATATATGGCGATCTTGCCACCTTCACGCTAGCAACTCTGTTCAACACAGCGCAGAGATCGAGGCGGGTAGACCATACTTACTTTTTTGTACCGTTTAATGCCTCTGTAATCATCTTTGCCCGATCTTCTACACTTTCTTCTCCCTCCTTCGTTTCGGTTTCAACTTGATCTTCCAGAGAACCCATCTCGTTGTATTGATATAAACCCACAAGATCAACCGACCGTTTGGCATTCATCGCGACCAAGTACTCTCTTTTTATGATCTCCACGACTGAGATCAGACGTGGAATGGTGGTCGTAGATGCCGAAAGCCCCCTCTTTCCTTCATCTACTACATCGGCTCCTTGCCGCGGCTTGGGCGCATCTTGGGGCTCGCTGCCATTACCCGCATCGACCTCTATCTTCTCAGTTTCCTTAGACTTTGTCTTTGCCGCCGCGGGGAGGGTGTGTAATACCAATGCTTTCTCTTCATTCTCCTGAGCATCCATACACCTTTCATTGTGCAACATGATGGTTGGAGATCTACATACCTCGAAAAATTTGAGAGCAAATTCCACCCATGTGCGAATCTTGCCACCCTGAGTGATACGCACTTCCTGAGTGGAAGGTGGTCCGATACCCGGTTCCATCCCAGCTTGTTGTTCTGCCGCCATGTTCAATAAGTCAATGTGGCTCTAAGGTTCAAGTTTGAGGAATGATGAGTGCGTGCGCCAAGACGCGACGCGTCTTAATTTATCGGCGCGTGTAAATCACCCTCCGCGTAACGCGCGAGGGAGATCGAGATTCCGAACAAGTACAGTATACAGCTAAAGCGACTCTAATGGCGCGTATCTCCTCCGGCGTTTCTCAAAGTGCACAGCGTCGCACAACAGCAGTCCTGCCGCCTACGAGCGCCTCCTCCCAGAAAAACCGAAACAATACCTCCCTCATCTCATCCGTGAGCTCGTGCTTCGCCCCACGCACGAGCACGAGCTCCTTCCTCCCCGTCCGCCCGACGTCCAGCGCCTCCACACCCACGCGCGCCACCTCCCACGGGACGATCGAGTCGTCCGCACCCGACAGCACGAGCAACCTCTTCCCGCTGTAGACGGACGCGGACGCGGGATCGCCGAGACCGACGGGCCCGCCCGCGGTGGTGGTGGCAGCGTGTGCGCGGATGAGCGCGTGCAGCGACGAGGGGAAGCACGGCGGCGATAATGGGACGCCGACGCGCTTTGCGTGGTGCCCCAGTAGCGCGATGTAGTCGGGACAGCCGCATATCGGAATGCCGATGCGGATCCTCGGTTCTTTTTTTTTTTTTCGCGTGAGTGCACGAGTTCACGAGTGAGGGGGTTTGAGAGAGAGGGGGCATGGTGCGCCGCACACGTACCCTGTCGAAGCGCGATCCATGTTGCGTGTCCGCCGAGGCTGAAGCCCGCTAAAACCCACTCGCCAATGGTGCGCTCGTCGTGAGGGAATATGTATGCTGGGAGGATATCGATGAGGAACGAAACGTCCTTCACTGCGCCCACTTCCAAAAATAGATTAAGTCAGGTTGGGTTCTCTCGCCAGAGTGCATGACAGAATGCGACTGTGGGCGCAATCAGTTCACCTACATAGCATGGCGTACAAGTCGACGCTGTGCAGTGAGAGAGGAGAGGACACGTCAGTGAACAATTCACTGGGACTCGGAAAATGTATTGGTTGGTCCTCCTCAGACCGCCCCATACTACTCACGCCTGTCGCTCGTTGTGATATTCCTCCTTACGACTCCATCCCATGTTCGCGCGATCGTCCACCAATCTCGTGCCGTGGTTCCGCATGTCCTGTTCGCCCGTCGTTATCACCCCATCGATCACATCGCCTCCCGCCCATGCCCAAAGTGTGGGACTGAGCGGGAGCGAACTCCAGGAAGGAGGAAACCCCACGTACGAACGTGACAACTACGAAATCCCTCGGGCTCTGCTTCGAAGAAGCCTGCCTCTCGGCAGCCCACGCGAACGCCGCCCGCACGGTGGGATCGACGGTGTCGGAGGAATCCAACCTCCCGTGTAAGATGAAAAGCACGACGACGGGCTCCGAGGAGTTCCTGTTGCGCAGATCGGATCGCGCGTAGACGTTCGTGAGCAGGCCAGCGGCATTGAGCGTTTCCTTAATTACGTCCGTCTTCTTTGCTTGAGTGGAGCGGGGGGTGTCAGCAGGGGCCATGAGCCGAGTGTCAACTGAGCTCGTCTACTACTTGCGGTCCCCTCGGGAGCAGCATCATGCTACGTAATGCTATTTTCACACTTCGGGTGGCATAGGAAACAACGGCGCTTGCCCTTTCCCCCCATCGGAACTGACGTGCTTCTGCCTTGAATACATCCCTAGAGGTATCCCACCCCTCGTGCTCTCATACACCTTACGAAACATCTTTGCTGTCGACTGACACAACCATATCTCCTGCCTCCAGTCCCATTTCGCAAAAATTTGTTGACTGTATGCTTGCTGTTCTGACTCGGAATGCTCGCCTCCGGAGTTTTGGTGTGCGGGCAGCGTACGCCTCTGCTGCCTCTTGTTGGGCCTCCTCTTACGCAACTCTCATTCCCTTTCTCCGTCCACGATGAGCTGCCAGTACTCTGCTGCTACGTTGGGTTGGTTCACCTTCACGCTCATCCGGCACTGTGGGGCGTCAGCGTCCAAACCCTCCGATAGCCCCACACCCAGCAGCCCGACTTAAATGGAGCCTTGATTTCGGTGCATAACAACAATCATTTGTTCATTCTGCGGAGCTTCTCTTTCTGCCTTCGCCTTTGTGCTCATGCCTGCATTACAGCTCAAGACAGTGATCTCAACAACCCGCTCGCAAGACAGGTGAACGCAACGCCTTCTTTTTTTTGGTCCGATCGTTTGCTGTGCCGAAAAGTTCCTGCTCACCAGCTGGGCGGGTTACGCCTCCCACTGTGAGTACTAAGGTTGGGGGTCGATGGACTGAAGCATCATAGGATGATATCGCTAGATGGTACGTGCATAAGTGCAAAGGTGAGCGCATGCGGTTCGAATAGATATACCCCGCACGACACGCATCGTCACACTGCCCATGTTTCGATCCACCTTTATTTCTCTTCATTCAAGAGCGCCTCGTGTCCCTCAGTCGCCATCTCTATTCATCCCCCCCCCCTTTACCCCTCCATTCTTTCGTCCTTTGTCAATCGTGACTCTTCCGTCCCTCACTCACTTGACCTTTGACTATTTGGCACCTTATTTATCATTCACAATTTCGGGTGCAGTCGGATGTACACTGGTACACCGCAATTATCAAGTCAGTATCAAGATACCTATCAACTAATGACACACTCAACACCACTCTACTAATATCGAAGTCACCCTGTGCCTTCCATGGTCGAGATCGTAAAGAGGTCAACGTGGGGAGTTGGTATCGAGGGCGATATGCTATAGAGTTTCAAGTTGTGTCACTTTAGGAGGAATGAGTTGTTCAATGGTCCCAGGTCAAAGACGCTTGAACGGGACGCGTCTTGACACTGTCTTGACTGGTCGGCGCGCGATCACTCCTCGCACGCAGAAATTGAGATTCCACACGCATCCCTCTTATCGCGCACCTGCTGTAACAGTGACTCTATTATACAGTACTTATCCTCCGGCCTTCTCAAAGTGCACTGCGTCGCACAGCAACAGCCCCACCTCCGACGAGTGCCTCTTCCCAGAAAAACTGAAACATCCCCTCCCTCATCCCCTCCGTAAACTCGTGCTTCACTCCACTCGCGACCACGACCTCCTTCCTTCCTGACCGCCCGACGTCCAGTGCCTCCACGAAGGCCCGCGATGCCTCCCACGGTACAAGCGGGTCGTCTGCACCTGACAGCACGAGCAACCTCTTCCCGTTGAAGGCGGACGCCGACGCGGGATCACTGGGACCGTCGGGCTTGCCGAGGGTGGTGGTGGCAGCGTATGCGCAGACGAGCGCGCGCAGTGACGAAGGGATGTACGGTGGCGCGCGGGGGATGCCAAGGCGCTCTGCGCGTTGCTCGATTAGCGTGAGGTAATCGGGACAGCCGCAGATCGGAATGCCGATGCGGATCCTCGGTTCTTATTTGGCTTGCGTGAGTGAGGGAGGGAGGGAGAGGGAGAGAGCTGCGCTGTGGGAGAGGCGCGGTGCGGGCACGCACCATGTTGGAGTGCGAGCCATGTTGCGTGACCGCCGAGGCTGAAGCCTGCTAGGACCCACTCGGCGACGGTGCGCTCGTCGTGAGGAAATAAGTACGCTGGGAGGACGTCGATGAGGAACGAAATGTCCTTCACGGCGCCCACTATGGAAATGGAAGATCAAGTCAGGTTGGGCTTTCCTCCGTCACGCGTCCTGCCCAGTGCACGGTTTGTGGGCACAATCGTTTTACCCACCTATCATGCCATACATGTCGACGCTGTGCAGTGAGAGATGGAAGGGATGCCCATGTCAGCAAACACAAGTCAGAAACCGGAGTGCCCTGCTCCTCAGGCCCAGGAACTACTCACGCGTGGCGGTCGTTGTGGTATTCCTCCTTTTGACTCCATGCCAGATTCCCGTGTTTATCCACTGTTCTATTGCCGTGGTTCCGATGGTCCTGCTCATCCCGCAAAAGGCGATCAGCGCGAGCCCGTCATTGACTCGGGTCTCCCGTCAAGTCGGACAGAGAGGGTACATGTAAAGCGCTGGAAAGGAAACCCACGTACGAACGTGACTACTATGAAATCCCGCGGTTTATGCTTTGAAGAGGCCTGCCTCTCAGCCGCCCACGTGAATGCTGCCCGCGCAACGGGATCCACGGTATCGGTGGATTGTCCCCTCCCGTGCATGAAGAAAAGCACGACGACAGGCTCCGAGGTGTCCTTGCTGCGCAGATCGGATCGCGAGTAGATATTCGTGAGCAGGCCAGCGACATTGAGCGGTTCCTTCACTACGTCCGTCATTTTGATCGAGATCGGGAAGTCAGGGAAGGGAAGAGGGACATGTGCCAGCGGCGGCGGCGGACCACGAGCCGAGCCGCCCCAACTTGCTAAGGGCATTCTCGATGTAAATGGCTATTGGCCTTTTGGATTAACACTTTCCTCCTTCCCTCGCCTCTCAGACTAACGTGTTTGCTTGAATATGTAACGAGGGGCATTCCCTCAGGCTCTTGTGTCATTATACAGTACTGTTCACAAACTCCTTCCATCTCATGCTGGTGCATGTCTCAACAATCGACTGGGGGCAACTGTGTATGTTCTTCCACTGTCCCCATTTCACCGAACTTTGTTAGCTGTGTACGGCCATATACGCGCCTGGGCTTTGGTGTAGTCTTGGTCTTGTACACCTCTGCTGTCTGTTCTTTGGCCCATTTTTCTAGGGGCCCAGCCGGAGCCCGGGGGCCTGACGGCCATGGAATGTGTCAGGCGCAATCACCGCACATTTTCTTGCATGATGATGAAGCACAGCTTGTCGGGGACCCACGGCTCATACTGTAGCCACCGAGTATGTCCTTTCCGAGAGAAAATTTCCGCAAGTCTTCCCTCAACAACACGTAACAGTACCCTCCGCCTTGATGACAAGCTACCGACAGACCCCGTCGTACCCCCATTCTTTCAGGTCGGAATCATTGCCTAGGTCTCTCGTGGACTACCAGTACTCTTGTGGTGGACCTCACTCGTGAAATGTGTTCGGTGTGAGGTCGTTCGGCCTTGGCCTTGGCCCTAGGTGAGCCCTGCGGTTCTCTTTCTCGTCGGAGAGATGAAGACGCCGAAGCTACGGAGGGCGACGCTGCTCGGATGGTCGAGGAGTGCATGATGGAGGCTGCCCACTGGCATGCTGGCTGGCAGCCAGGACAGGGCATCACAGCGCTGCTGATTGGTGCCGAGATGGTGAGGAAATTGAAGGTAGGACTCAGCAACCCGGACCCCGATTGTTCTGGCGACCAACGTCGTGTCTTGTGTTCTACACCAATTGTTCCACAACGATAAAACGTGTGCGTGGTGAGCCTCGGCGACCTTCAGAACCCCTTCCCTCGCCACCGCGTTGGGATGCCCCAGGGTTTCCGATACCGACTGTCCGTGACACGCGGCCAGCACGTTTTGCCCATCATTTAAACCGCCATTACTTTCGGACCATCGGTATTTGATGTCTGGTTGGTGAGTGATCCAATACTGTAATCATTTTGTGATCGGGGATCGCCGTGAGGTGATGCTCAAGGTTCGTGGCTTTTTCATCCGCGTGATCTTATCATAGTTCGCCAAGACGAGGACAATCATGGTCATCACCGAAACTGCTCTTCCTCGCTTTTCGTTTTCGAGGAGCCCGCGTCATTTGCTAGACTGCACTACCGCATACGTAGTGCATATTATATCCCACCGCGGATCCTGGGCCCCTTCGTCATCATATTCCCATCCCTCACCCACATTGGTCTATCGTCTGCTGGGACTATCCTTCATTCCATAACTGCTATTCATTCTGCATGTCCACCTCGCCCCTTCCACCTCTCTTCGTCCCCCAACACTTGGGTGGTGGCACACTGTCTTGTACCGAGGTACAGCTCGCTGCATCAAGAATCGAATCACTTCTCAAACTTGTAATTTTCATACAAAAAGAAAACCACCCAGCTCCAGTGGCAGGATAAGGGCAGACGTTGCTGCATGCCATCCAACTTGCGACGACATAATTTTCGTCACTAGGTGCTGGTGTTAGTTTGTGGCGTATCGTTCGCAGCAAGGGCGGTGGTGGGCGGTACGTTGACACTACCAGTGCGTAGGTTTCCTGACCTGGAGGCGCATCGCTGCGAAGATATTTGAGGAAGGGCGAGCGCTGGAATTTCTTGCTGGGGCAAATGTAAATGTGAGTGGGTGGCACGCAGGAAAAATGGAGGTCAGTCAGATTCTAGATATTCCGCAGCGGTTCATGTAGCCGCTGCGCAACGTTCTGAACAGGGCCGCTGACAATGGCGATACACAGGTGCTGTAGGCAATGACTTCTCAGACGAAAGTATGGTCTTTGAGGTGTGGCTTCTTTCGCCTATAGGGCAGGTAGGTCGAGGGTTCAAAATGAGAGCCGAAAATCGAACCACTTTGTGACCGCGAATTTGAAAAAAAAAATTACAGGATGTGTAATGGAGTGCATAGTGGAGTAATGAAAATTTTTCGAATCCCGCTCTGGCGGAGTATATGTGGATGGTGTGAGGGCGGCCCAGTTTGCCAACGTGGGAGGTCACAAGCAGTCCACCTGGTTGGTGACAGAATTCCAAGCCTTAACAGAGAGGTCATGGTCCTATTTGGACGGGAGTCAGCGTCAGACTATTATCTCTGCGCCTAATCGAATCATCAGACGATCATGCGCCTTTCGGATTGCAAAGGCGGGTCTTTGCGGCCGAAACTTGAAGAACTCGAGGATGCTTAAGGTGAGCCGGCCAACGCGCAGCGCGAGACGTGTGGAGGGGGGGCGGATGACGTAATAGGCCCGGACCGGCTCGCGCCGATGGCACGGAGCTGAAATGAAAGAGATCGATCTCTGATGAAGCGCATGCCCATCATGATTTCCTTGATGCACTGGGGGTCCACAACGTGGCATTTGAGTCCTCAGTCTATCCACACAACAAACGGAAGCCTGCAGGCTGTGGCACACGTCGTTTCACGCAAAGTTAATTCAAGGTGATGTCGTCTCATCCAGTGCTCGGTTGACCAGTCATGAGACCTCGCTGTAGATGCGATGTCCGCGCTGTGCTTGGCCCTTTCATTCCACTTTTATGTCTGCTTCTTTCACCGACGTCGTAGGAGACTGAATTTTAAGGCGCGATCAATGTTGCAGGTAACGTCCTCGTGGCTATGACGTTAAGCCACAGAACGCGCCCACGTACCTATCTCTCCTATGACTGCCCTTGGGCGGGTATGATCCAGACGGTTTGATGTGCCGAACGCTCTTTGGTGCCAACACGTGTAGAGAGGGCAAGTCCTAAACGGCTGGCACCCCAGGGGGCGTTCAGGTGCCAGAGTGTGTCAATGAGTATCATAAGGTATAGAGCTCTGTGAGGTTTGAAAAGCTCGTTCATCATCTTCCCATTTACAAGATTCACTGCTGCTGCTACTGCTACTGTCGTTATGGAACAGATTGACCACTCTCACTTCCTGTTCAAACCAAGCGTATCACCACAGGTACCACCGTCCAATTTGATCCTGCGCCAGTACCGCCTCTCATATCTTTGCCACATGAACAGTTGCCAATTCAGTCTCAAACACAGCATGCCCAGAGCGTGCTCACAGCCTCGACTGATTCTGTCACTGCGGCGGTGCAGGGTCACCAGGCCCTAAAAATGAACGCCCATACTGCCGGGCAGTTGGTACAAGCTGGACGCGACGAATACCTTTATGATGCCATGGCTTTGGGTGGAGTCGCAGGGGCAGGGGTGCAAGAGCCATCGCACTTCGTAAACGTGATACACCACACAGTTATGCTCGAGGACTTCACGTGGGGTATGCCCCCTCTGTCGGGAATTTATCCCAGCTCGGGGGAAGACGCCGGCACTGGCTCTGTCGCGGATACGAACACGTTAGGCCCTCAGGCACCCAGCCCACCCGTGCTGCAAACTCAGCCACACATTAACGTAGTTGGGGTGTTTGCGCCTGGCGCGCAACAGCTTACCACGATACCCCAATATGTGTTCCCCCGCGGTAGCAGCATTGGGCAGAGGCAGCAGCCGATTCTACGCGACGATGCCCAGGCGCCCATTGCTGGTGGGTCTGTTTTTGGAGCAAACCGAACTGCGGACCCTATTACGCCCGGAGTGTTTGGCGGTATCGTGGATAACGGCTGGACAGGAACACTTTGTTGGCGGCACGAGCGCGATGGCCCCTTGTCCCATGTTCAAGCTGTAGCGACTGATGGAGTTCGCAACCCGTGCGTATATTCTTTCGTGAGATGCAAACCAATAGAATATTCAAACCTGCGCAGAATGTTCTCAATCTGGCCAACCCTTTTACAAATCCAGTTTACCAAGACCGTCGTACCTTTTCTGGATATTCAAGCGTGGTTGCTAAAGACCAAGGCTCCGGTGGCACGGATCAAGGGCAAATCTGGGGACAGCTACCAGTTCGACGACCTGGTCGAGTTGGTGAGAAGTAGTGGCAGTGTAAGTCGCCGGAGTCGCTTCCCCACCTACCCCCCTTACACGTTGATAGTACGCACTGGCGGGCTGGGAGAGGGGACTACCGCAATTCCTCCTCGTGCCGCTCGACGAGGACCTATTGTGCACGTTCTCCCCCTCCGGCTTCGCGAGCCTACCAAAACCCCGGCCGCGGCCGCCAGACCGAAAGAAGCGCCGTGTGCCCTCGAGCTCCACGGTGCGCTCCAAACCAGGCTCTCGACCCAAGGCTGTGGACTCGGACATCCTTACGCGCAAAAAACGATCACATGTCAAGGCGATACGGAGTGCGCGAACTCGGCAGCCGGTTGAACCACACCAACAGGCACAACCGCGAGCGCTTTGCTACGCAGGTGACTTTGGTATGCCGGTTCGTGTATTGTTTGTTGTCGCATCTTCGATTTAGGCAGCAGGCTGATAGGCAAGGAACTCTACAGCAGCCAAATGCACAGCAGAGTCTGCTAGTTGCATCACTGAATATGCCGGGCTCTAGCGGCGGAGTAGACGATTCGCGGATGGACCCAGCTACGACCGGCGGTGTAGCCTACTCGTCCGGTAGCCTCGGCTCTATACTACCCGTGGAGGGGAACGGTGGCCCTGGGCCCGGTATGGGTGGAGACGGAGTGACATACGCAGACACGGACGTTGCCGTCTCCGGTGGTGCCAACACGACGCATATTCCTATGGCCAGCTTGGAAGCAAAGGAAGACTTCGACTTCGACTTCGACGCCATGATGAAAAAATATGTAGATTTGGAGGGCAACGGAGACGGCTGCTGGATCGGGCCTAGGTATCATTGAACATCATGATTTAGCATAACCCTCATGTGCGTACCGCAATAGTCGCAGTCACGTTCTGGCATTATCCAGTATCCGACCCCACAGGCATCTTCGCCTGCAAATGATATGCCAGGTTGTAGTTCTTTCTTCTCTGATTGTTAGTATTTATTAGAAGTATTACCCTGTTCCGATTATATATGCTGGCACATGTAATCACCCTCGTTATTTAGATTTATCATTTGTCTGAGGAGGCCCAACGATGCTCATAGACCGGGTGCACCTCGGTGACAGGACATATCCATGCCTTTCTTTTCTCAGGAAACTTCACGTTATAACCAACTTTTCTGGGGGACATACAATACGTATATTACGGGGAGCTCTATGCTGTAACGTATCCAGAGCAGTCTATTGAATATAATGAATGGACAAGACGGCCGTCCATA
>Ga0307510_10002949_pt1:0-7500 | contig 19579 bp, 14 predicted proteins | sample 12_EM_MG_FD_207224 | JGI IMG/M metagenome (GOLD analysis project Ga0307510, IMG submission 207224) | Populus trichocarpa ectomycorrhiza microbial communities from riparian zone in the Pacific Northwest, United States - 12_EM | ecosystem: Host-associated > Plants > Roots > Unclassified...
TAAAATTTTATTTTTAAAACTTATATATATATATATATATATGCATAATAATAATAATTTTATGTGAATCCTATTAAAATTTTATTTTTAAAACTTATATTATAAAAAGCTATAATTTATTTTCTTAAACTATTATAATGGCATGATATAAAATATATAATTAAGATTGTTTATTTTTACGGTTTAATTTAAATTTAAAATTATTTTTTATTCTAAAAAATTAAATTATTATTCTTTAATAATTTTGACATTTTACTTAAAAATATTTTGATATATTTTTAATTAAAAAAATATTCTTACAGGAACATAGTCAACACTTAATTTTCAGTATATCTATAAAAAACGACAAACTACCAAACATTCCAAAGCTTTTCTTCTTCTTCTTCTGGTTGGTATAAAATATAAATAGCAAACCAACCCCTTTGTTTTCTTTTGAAGAAATCTGGGCTTCCGAACCTTCATTTTCGTTTTTGAAGCTCCGCCTTCTTGGCTCTTGTTTTTTATCCAATTCACTGACCCGACTCCCTTACAACCCGAACCCGACTTCCAACTCAAAAATGGGCTGCGTGAGCGCGAAGCAGGCGGTGTCCGTCACACCAGCGTTGGACCATTCCGGAGCGTTCAACACGGGTCGGATTCGGGTCGGCGTGGACCAGCACCCAAGTTTCAAGAAGAATGGGGATCGCCGTCACCATCATGAGATGGTGGTGAGTTGCGGAGGGAGCGAGTTGGGTGAGTCAGGAAGAGCTCCAAGTTCAAATGGCGAGTCGTTGAGCTTTAGATTGAGGAATTTGCACAAGTACATTGAAGGTGAGCAGGTGGCAGCAGGTTGGCCGGCCTGGCTAAGTGCCGTCGCTGGCGAAGCCATTCACGGTTGGGTCCCTCTGAATGCTGATGGTTTTGAGAAATTGGACAAGGTTGTTAATTATATGTTAATAGAAAATACTGTCTTACTCATCTGAAACTGGACAAGGCTCTGCTATTTCATTTTAGTTTATAAATGCATGCATAGCTAGTTCCCCTGGATAGTCAACTTATACTTATGCCCAATTGCTTTGGTAGATAGGACAGGGTACATATAGCAGTGTGTTCCGGGCACGTGAGACTGAAACTGGGAGGATCGTTGCTCTGAAGAAGGTTCGGTTCGACAATTTTGAGCCTGAGAGTGTCCGATTTATGGCCAGAGAGATATTGATTCTTCGTAGACTCGACCACCCCAATATCATGAAATTGGACGGATTAATCACTTCGCGATTGTCATGTAGCTTATACCTTGTCTTTGAGTACATGGAGCATGATATCACTGGACTCCTGTCATGCCCTGATGTCAGGTTCAGTGAGTCACAGGTTTTAACTCTGCCTTTCTAGAATTTGTGTTTTTTCCTCAAGACCACTTGGAAATAATTAAATAAATAAATAAAAAAGATTCTCTTAATCTGTAGCATCATATGAACAGTTTACTTTACAAAACAAAGCATGTTAAGGTGCCCGTTGATTGCGGTTTATTTCTGTCCTCTGAATTGCATAAATTACTCTTCTTTTGCAGATTAAGTGCTACATGAGGCAATTATTATCAGGACTTGATCACTGTCACTCAAAGGGTGTAATGCATCGGGACATCAAAGGGTCAAATCTTCTCGTAAACAATGAAGGAATACTCAAGGTAGGAGATTTTGGATTGGCAAACTTCTGTACTTCCGGGCACAGACAACCTTTAACCAGTCGTGTAGTGACTCTGTGGTACCGTCCTCCTGAACTTTTGTTGGGTTCTACCGATTATGGAGCATCTGTGGATCTCTGGAGTGTAGGCTGTGTATTTGCAGAACTTCTTCTTGGAAAACCTATCCTTCAAGGGAGAACAGAGGTAAGCACGTGCATGGTTGTGCATTATTATTCATCTAGTCTTTTTTTGTACGATCGGTGTAATACATTAAGAACCAAGGTGCTAAAGATTTATATTGGTTTCCGTGAGTACTTCTATTCCCATTATCTTTCTTAGGTTAGAATTAATAGAAGCTAAGTTTATTCATATCTTGTACAATTCTTCGATTCATGAATGGATTGTACAAGTAAAATTCCTTAAAGATTACTCTATAATGATGCTAGTTATGCTTTTCTTTTGTCCTCACCGCTACGTGATATGGCAGTGAGGAGAACCAGTTTGTATCTATTACATAATTTCTGTTACTGGTACCAGCCAATTTGGTGTGCAGCTGTTCTTTTATCTAAGAGTGAAATTTAAGGAGGTAAAAAAAAAAAATCAAGAAGTTACAACCATCCACCACGAAGCAATATCTAGAATATGGAAATAAAACTTGGTAATCTGCACAGACTTCCATTTGATTATGTGAGTTTGTGCTTCATTTAACAGTAGAGCGTGGCAAATCGCTAACATGCCAAGTTGGGATGATCAGATATAGCTGTTTCCCATTTTTGTTGTTGTTGCAGACTACTAAAGCATTAGATTTAACAAAAATTAGCTGTTCTTGTAATTTCTGTTGATTTGCTTTTTTCTTCGAGATTTTGTATGAATGCTCTTCTTTTCCCTCCAGGTTGAACAGTTACACAAAATTTTCAAGCTCTGTGGATCCCCGCCTGATGAATACTGGAAAAAGTCTAAACTTCCTCATGCAACTTTATTCAAACCACAACAACCTTATGACAGTTGTCTTCGTGAGACCTTTAAAGATTTGCCAACAACTGCTGTGAACCTGATTGAAACTCTTCTCTCTGTAGAGCCTTACAACCGTGGGACTGCTTTTTCTGCTCTTGCATCTGAGGTGATTATTACCTCCCATTGCATTTGATATGCTAATTGAAATAGATGACCTTAATTCATATAGCCATGGAAATTGGTATACTTCATGAAGTTCTATTTGAATCCTCTTACACTGGTGGATCTCATTTCAGCCATTCTTTCCATTCTCACCAAGAAAAAGAAAAAGAAAAAGAAAAAGAACAGAGATTTCTTGTCTAACCTTCGTGTACTTCCATTTTAGTTTTCAAGTGTTTTCTCTTTTATTGTAGTAAATCAGACGCAAATAGCAGTGGTGTTTCTTTATGGAAATTGTGTGACTTGGTGCCTTAGGTTTGCCTCAGTAGGATTCTTTAAGTACAAGCTTCTTACCTACCATTTTTCAGTATTTCAGCACAAAACCTTATGCGTGTGATCCATCAAGCTTGCCAAAATACCCACCTAGCAAAGAGATTGATGCAAAAAAACACGAGGAGGCAGGGAGGTGAGGATTCTCATTTTTCTCGTCCAATTTTCTAATAAAAGATTTATGTCTCTCCTCTATATTAAACCTTAGTTTTGGCAGCATTACTTTTTCAAATCAATGAAGTCAATTCCATATCTGTGGTAACAACTAAGACACGTAATTAGCTGGATTTTTCTAGATAAGAGATTTAGGATTCAAGCAACTTATGGCCATGGAGTTAAATGACAATCAAAATTCGTCCATTATGCTTCAAAGTTGCATTAAACAGCATTTGTCAGCCATGTGACCACTGGTATTACCAAGAAAATGAAACAGATGCCACTCATTAAAATCGTATACCTTAGGAAAAGTCTATAATTGCTAGCGTTGGACATTCAAATACCTGTCAATTTACAAACCACATGTAGACAGCACTTGAAAATTTATGTCTAGAAACTCTATTGACTAGAGGCTTATAATTTAAAACTCTTGAAATCTCCAGGATTGTAGGTTATACGCTTATACTGACATCCAATATATTGGCTCTGAAATTTCAGGAAAAAGATCAGTGGGAGAGGTCGTGGCACTGAAACAAGAAAGTGTACAAGAAAACCATACGGAATCAGTAAATTGGCACCAGCAGAGGTCTCTCTTGCACACGCGCATGCACACACACATGCAGTTGTTTGTGGAAGCTGATTCACACTGATAGTGACAAGTTCCTTTCTGTCTCCAGGATCTAGCAGCTAGAATACAATGCGGTCAAATTAATACCAGTAATATGCGCATTCCAAAGGTAAGAGATGGCAAGTCCGGTGGAGAGGCACGGAAGCCATCACTTGATAAATTGGAAGAGATTTTCCACATAAAGAATGCATCCCAAGGAGACATTCCCTTTTCTGGCCCATTACAAGTTTCTAGTTCAAGTGGTTTTGCTTGGGCAAAAAGACGAAATGGCGATGCATCCATAAGATCCCACAGTAGGTCTATTTCAAGAGGTCATTCTAATAATGGATTAGAACCCTCCTCTGAAGAGAAAAATAATTCTGACTCAAAACAGCATAATAATGGGGATCTCATATATGGAGTTCGTACCAATTCTAGAGGTCATAATTCATATGAGATTTCTAAGTTCGCATTGCAGAAACAATGGAGTCAGTTTGAACGTCCAGATTCTTTTGATGCTTCTGAGGAGTACCATTCTCAAGAGCTATCATTGGCACTTTATCAAAGAGAAGGAATGGAATCCAAGAGAAGTAATTTGGTATGTGTGTAAATATTAAGCCCGCATCTAACTTCATTTACATTTTTTGTTGAAGATGAAACGAGATAAATTTCTTCATTTTTGCCTGAAAATGCATGTAACTCGTCATATTTTAAAATTGAATGAAATTTCAAGTTGGGGATAACTGGGAGGCGGTGATGAACACAGTCAGCAGCAGGGTTCAAGTCACCTAATTGCTGGCTGTTGCAGTGGGGAACTGCTAATTGGGTTTAAGTGGTGGTGTGCTTTAGCAAAGACAGCAACAGGGGCAATGATTTTTCATGATTTATATCTCCTTTTCTATTGAGAGAATCTTGAAACCTCAAAATTTTGTATTTATTCAACTGGAGGTTTTTTTTTTTTAATTGTATCTCTATACGTTGAAAGAAAAAGCAAAGATCAGGCTTACTAAATAAGATTTCTACTTTGTCATGGTTAATCCAAGAGTCAGCAAACTTCGACACCAATATCACACTGGGATGATTAACTCTTTGTCCATAGTTCCAGTCGCTTGTAGATTGTTTGAACTGCACAGAATTTGAGATATGAAATTACCTTTAATCCTTTTCTATGTTGTTGTTATGTTAGTGAATTGAAAGGAAAAAAAAACATTAGAGAGGTGCCAATTAAAGTTTAACCGTTAACTCTCTACTGATTTTCTAACTTGAAGTTTAACATGAACAGGTTTTTCAAGATCAAATGGACAAGGTTGACTTTTCTGGACCCCTGTTATCTCAATCACACAGAGTGGATGAACTCTTAGAAAGACACGAGCGCCACATTCGCCAGGCAGTCCGAAAATCATGGTTTCATAGAGGTATGGAGATGATAACACTAGTCCCCCCACTTTTTATAATATTTTTTAAGGTTTTTAGATCATCATCAAACATACCAACTTGGTCTATGTTCATTGCATTGAATCATGTAAGACCCTAGTTTCATTCCTTTCTTAACCCTGTTGTTATAACGTAAAAATATGATTAATTGATGTAAGGTGTTGAGTTATACCTAAATAATGAAAGTAAATTGAATCTAGATAATTGATCGGGGACAAGAGGTGGCTAATTAATCATTGACTATCAATTCCCATTATGATGGTCATAACTGATGCTGTCATCTATGAAATTCTACTTCTCATAAATTGGTAGTGAAATTATAGAGGAAACTTGAACTCTGGTATAGTGGGGCTAGCATTACACATTAATTTTATTAATTGTGATAGTAGTTGCCCGTTGCCACCGCACATGGAACTTCATGAAGTTCATTAATACCCAATTTGACTAATTTTTTCTACTAGTTATAGGTAAGAAGCATGGAAAGTGATCATTATTATGAATGCCCGGCGAAGCCGAAGTCCTTTTTATATGATGGATGGGTTTCTCTCCAAGCAAAACTTGAGAAACCTTGTACAAGAGGCCACTTATCAGGAATCCCACCCTCAAGGAGACAAGTTTAAACTGAACCGTTGTACCCAACAATGACCACCATTGAACCATCAGCTGAATGGAAAGTCCCGCATAAGAATGGCGAGGAATGGAAATCTGGAAGCTAAATGTTGATTGCTTTCCTGTATATCCAAAAAAGAGGAGGAAATGGGGATTAAAGAGAGGTACATAATGGTGGTTTGCTCTCTTCTTTTTCCCCTATTCCTTTTGTATGTTAAATTATCACCTTTCTTTATTTTATTTCATCTTTAGTCTGTTTTGTCAGCCCTTTTCTTTTTCCTTTCCTTTTATTATGGTTTGACCTATCCTGCCAATGTTAAAAGTGTAATGATTAGTGATCCCGAGATTAGAGATTAATTTATCTAAATGCGCCGAGTTTTCAGGTTTGCAGCATATGTTTCTCTTTTTAATATTCCTATCTGATACATGAAGCGATTCTTAAATGCAATTAATGGACATTTGGCAATTAGATCATAACATGAGCAAGTGTAATTTCTTTTAGGCAATAGCAGGGGAGCCAGGATGCCGTTCAGATGGACAAGTTACAGATTAATCGAAGTCAATAGTTAATTCTTATCCAATTATTTCACTAATTAAGAATGATATGGACAATTAATTTTCATATATTATGAAAATTAAGTTTAAGTTCACATGGTAAATGAACGGTTTGTATGGTTCCAATATCTATAAAAGCAAAATGATTTTTTTTTCTTTTTAATATTTGTATGAACTTGAGACATCTTGTGCTTTGGTCAAGTTTTTGAAGGATTGTTAATGGGAAAAAAAAAATCAAGGTTTAGATTTTGAGATAAAGATGATTGTATTTCATCATTTAATAAGGCTTAGATGAGGTTGTTGTTTTTCTTTTTGTTTGGTTATGTATTTATCATACCTATTTAATGGAGCAATTGAATTGAGGTAATTTACTAGGATAAAATTTGTGTGAATTTATTCAATAAAACCTGGTATAGTTACTTCATACTTATAAAAATAGCTTTGCTTGGGATTATAATAAAATACCTGATTTAGATTGATTTAGATGGAAATTTGATCGAGTATCTATTACTAATCAAACTTAGGTTTAAGTCATACAAAAAATCTTTAAAAAGAATGAATCTATATGTGATTGGTTGTATGAAAGATGAAATTAAATAGCTCTTAGAATATGGATTTATTAGATCAATAAGATATGTTGAATGAATTTCCAACATTATGTTAATATTAAAAAAAAAAAAGGAAAAAGAATGGCAAATTGAGAGTAAGCATAGATTTTATAAATCTTAAAATTACAACTTGTAATGATGAGTATGATTTTAGAAATATTAATTGACTTAGTAATTAGTAATGAAATCCTCAATTTTATAGATGGTCATTAATATAATTAGATCTTCATTGTAAAAGATAAGATAATGTGCCAAAGATTTATTTCAAATATCATGACTCATTGAGAATATGAGTGGTTGATGATGTCGTTTGACCTAAAGACTCATGTCCATCATGTATATAATTAGACCTTATTTGAGTAGGTTGTCTATTATCTCAATCACGTTCTTACATGTATAGAAAAATGTTATACTTTCATATAAAAAAA
>Ga0307510_10002949_pt1:17500-19579 | contig 19579 bp, 14 predicted proteins | sample 12_EM_MG_FD_207224 | JGI IMG/M metagenome (GOLD analysis project Ga0307510, IMG submission 207224) | Populus trichocarpa ectomycorrhiza microbial communities from riparian zone in the Pacific Northwest, United States - 12_EM | ecosystem: Host-associated > Plants > Roots >...
AACTACTCTCCTCCTTTTATCTCTCCCTCCCTCCCTCCCTCCCTCCATGTGATTTTCTTCGAAAAAAATAATAATAAAAGTAAAACACTCTGATCAGCATTGCAACCCGAAATAATTCCTCTTCTCTCGACTGTCACTTGCCGCACACACAAAGACAGGCTTCCTCTCTCCGAAAGTTTTGATTAGTAGTGTTATTATTATTATTATTATTATTATTATATTAATTAATTATAACAGCAAGAGCAAATTGTGATGAACCTTTTAATAATTATTAATAATAGCTATAGCTAAAGCTGTGTGAATTTGCTATGCTCATTGTGGCTGATTTTGATTCTACTCCGTAACCGACTGTCTCTCTAGAAACTTCGTACATTTTTGTTGTTTTTTTATGCACTTAATTGAGTTGGAGAATATCGGGATCTGCTATGATTTTGAGTTGCTCAATTCCGATCTCTCTGGTGCTTTTGTAAACCAACGGTTTGGGTCCGATCGCCGGAGAAACAGCGCCATCAGATGGCGCTGTTCAGACGTTTCTTTTACCGGAAGCCGCCGGATCGGCTTCTTGAGATCTCCGAGAGAGTCTACGGTACCTCTCTCTTGTCTGTTCTTTCTTCCCCCCTCTAATCTATCTTCCAAATCTCTGTTTCATTGCTAATTTTGAACAATTGAAGCTCGATGATTAGGTTTCTTATAATGCAGCTGTGAAGTATTCCAAGTCTATTATTTATTACTGGCAATGCACTGAATATTCTTTTATTTTTATGAGGAATTTTGTTTAATATGCAATTCAGCACTGATGTTGAGTTATACCAAGTATTTTGCTGCAATTCTCTGTTTTGAGTGCTTAAGCAGACTTATTGCGCTGTCAATTGCAGTATTTGACTGTTGCTTCTCCACGGAAGTGTTGGAAGAAGATGAGTACAAGGTTTACTTGGGTGGCATTGTAGCACAGCTACAAGACCACTTTCCTGATGCGTCCTTCATGGTTTTTAACTTTAGAGAAGGGGAGAGGCGTAGCCAAATTTCAGACATACTTTCACAATATGACATGACAGTTATGGATTACCCTCGCCAATATGAGGGCTGTCCTATGCTGCCTCTGGAGATGATCCACCACTTCCTTCGATCAAGTGAAAGCTGGCTGTCCTTGGAAGGGCAGCAGAATGTGCTGTTAATGCATTGTGAAAGAGGAGGTTGGCCTGTACTTGCTTTCATGCTTGCAGGTCTTTTGCTATACCGGAAACAATATACTGGGGAGCACAAGACTCTTGAAATGGTCTACAAGCAAGCTCCGAGGGAACTTCTCCATCTTTTGTCTCCTTTAAATCCACAGCCTTCCCAACTTAGATATCTTCAGTACATTTCTAGAAGAAATTTTGGTTCTGATTGGCCTCCATCAGATACTCCTTTACAGTTGGATTGTCTGATGCTAAGATCCCTTCCTTTGTTTGAAGGGGGTAAAGGTTGCCGGCCAGTTGTACGTGTTTATGGCCAGGATCCTTCAAAACCAGCCAATAGAACTTCCAAGCTTCTGTTTTCAACATCGAAGACTAAAAAACATGTTCGCCTCTACCGGCAGGTAATGCCTCTACTCATGTTATTGAAAATGATCCATGAATCACTTCCACCTTAAGGTGCTTCTTATGAATTTCATCAATTGCAGGAAGAGTGTATGCTAGTGAAAATAGATATACGGTGCCGGGTTCAAGGGGATGTTGTTCTTGAGTGCATCCATTTGGATGAAGATTTGGTACGTGAGGAGATGATGTTCAGAGTGATGTTTCACACAGCATTTGTGCAGGCCAATATTTTGATGCTCGTCCGTGATGAGATTGACTTTCTCTGGGACGCCAAGGACCAATTTCCAAAGGACTTTAGAGCAGAGGTAGGTCTTCGTAATTCTTTTGTTGATGCTTTTCTGAAGCTGTAAGAGTTGAATGCATACTCATGTCTGTATCAGGTACTTTTTGTGGATGCTGATGCTGTGGTGCCTAATGTCACCACAGTCGAGGCAAATGAAGATGGGAACGAGACAGAAAGTGCTTCACCTGAGGAATTTTTTGAGGTGGAAGAAATTTT
>Ga0307510_10002950_pt1 | contig 19572 bp, 22 predicted proteins | sample 12_EM_MG_FD_207224 | JGI IMG/M metagenome (GOLD analysis project Ga0307510, IMG submission 207224) | Populus trichocarpa ectomycorrhiza microbial communities from riparian zone in the Pacific Northwest, United States - 12_EM | ecosystem: Host-associated > Plants > Roots > Unclassified | place...
GAACCCCGAACCCGAAACCTGAAACCCCACACCCTTAAACCTCAAACCTCAAACCCTCAACCCTAAACCCCAAACCCCATACCCAAAACCCTAAAACCCTAAACCCCAAACCCTACACCCGAAACCCTAACCCAAAACGCAAACCAAACCCCGAACCCTAAAACCCTAAACTCCAAACCCCAACCCAAACCCAAACCCTAAAACCCAAAACCCAAAACCCAAACCCCAAACCCCAAACCCAAAACCCTAAAACCCTAAACCCCAAACCCTACACCCTACACCCCAAACCCTAACCCAAACCCAAACCCAAAACGCAAACCCAAAACGCAAACCAAACCCCAAACCCTAAAACCCTAAACCCCAAACCCCAACCCAAACTCAAACCCTAAAATCCTAAACCCCTTAAACCCTAAACCCGAACCCGAACCCCGAACCCCGAACCCCAACTCCAAACCCAAACCCAAATCCAAAACCCCAAAACCCCAAACCTCAAACCCCTAACCCCTAACCCCTAACCCTAAGCCCGAAACCCCAAACTTCAAACCCCAAACCCCAAACCAAAACCAAATGAAACCCTAAACTCGAAACTCGAAGCCTGAAACCTGAAACCCGAAACCCCGAACCCCGAACCCGAACCCGAACCCGAACCCCGAAACCCGAACCCCGAACCCAGAACCCGAAACCCGAAACCCCAAACCCAAAACCCCAAACCCAAACCCAAATACCAAAACCCAAAACCCTAAACCCTAAACCCTAAAACCCTGAAACCCTAAAAGCCTGAAACCCAAAACCCCAAACCCAAACCCAAACCTAAACCCTAAAACCCTAAGCCTTAAACCCTAAACCCCTAAGCCCTAAACGTTTTTTTGGAATAAAAGTTAAGTTGTATAGATCCAAAAAAGTACATGATACGAGAGGTATACCCCAAGTATTACAAAGGACCTAGAAGGTGAACAAAAAGGAGACAAGCATGTACATCGAAAGAAAACATACAAAGCAGGATAAACCGTTCAGCCAGTTGATATAGAAATAATCAAAACTCAGGTAAGATAACCGCTCATCTAGAAGTTAAAAAAGATGGTGCCACATGATGTGTAGCTGCCCGAGTTTTCATCTCGGGGATATCCTTCTTCTTTTTCCTCCTAGTAACAAGAGTAAATCCATTGTCATCACATCCAACAGATTGTGCAACAGATAGAGATTCTGAAGGACGTGCTCGAGATGGTGTCATCTTAGGTAAATCTATGGTAGGTACCCGAGATGAATAACTAGTTTCAGAAGAAGATGGCAAAGACATTTGCTTACTAGTAGTGCACACAGGCAATTCTAGTGGCAATGTCCTAACATGGTCATTTGTGGATAATGGAGTTATCGAATTAACATCCCCAATATCAGATGGCTTTAGCTGACTCTCAGCTGAGGAATCAGAGGCTGACTCATCTGTGTCTGTTTCGTCTAAGGAATCTGTATCTGTCTCAGCTGAGGAATCTGAGTCTTCAGAGGACATCTCATCTGTGTCTGTGGCAGGGGAGGTAATGACATTACCTTTACCCTGATGACTAGGAGAGGCATCACCGTTAACCTACTTATCAGCTGAAGGCTGACATGAGTGACCAAAAACTTGGCACTTTTCACATCTCTTCGACTTCCATTCATAGTTCACATGAACTTCTCTTATAGTAGTGGAGAACTCAAGTTCAAATTTGTGGATAAATGGTAGAAATGCATCTACCTCCACACATAACCGCGTGTAGTCTAAGCGTTTACATCCAAGTGTCAACTCATCACAAGAGAGTGGTTGGCCCACCATACTGGCTACCTCATTTAAACCCTCATTTGTCCATAAAGGAAAAGGTAGATCATATATTTGAATCCATACTGGAATTTTGGTGATCTTGTTCATGTCGAAGACAAACCCATAATGCCATTTTTGAAGAATAATGGCTTTCCCACCAAACATCCAAGGACCATTTTCAATGACCTTTTGTAGGTCATCTTCTGTTTTGAAACGAAACATTGTAAATCCATTGGCCAAGGATGTCACATCCTCAAGGCCGAACCTCTTCCATATCCTGTGACCAATTGAATTCATAGCAGAACAAAGAAGCTTAAAACCAGGAAAAAACCTACAAAGCAACGATGCCACACCGCAGAAGGTTTATCCCATGATCCCTTAGTCATTTTGAGACGAGAGCCAACCGGCTTACGAGGGATGGGGTCAAGAGTGCATCAAGTGTTAGAGTCGGTAACTCTTATCTTATCGGCCTAAAAACCCAAGGGGGGAGTGGGTCGGGTAGAGGTTAGGGAGGTTGTGTTTTGGGTGTTTTGGTGTTGTCTTTTTTCCTTTGGTATCTTTAGTATAAGCAGATGAGACCCATTCCCTAGATGTCACCATAGCTCTCAACTCATCTTTATGAGCTAAAATGTTTTGCAATGCAATGAAATTGGTAGCAAAGCGAGTAGGAGCTGAACGAAGTATTTCTTTTCCTTTAGTGAACTTCCTCATCAAATACAACGGATAACAATAATTATAAATATACTTTGTGATATCAGAAGCATGATCAACAACAGAACAAACTAACTACAATTTACCAATGTACTAAAGTATAAGGTTAATGCAATAAGCAGCACAAGGAGACCAAAATATTAAAGGAATTCTTCCATCAATAACTTGTCAGCAGCAACATAATTAGAAGCATTATCAGTCACCACATGCACAATGTTTTCTGTCCCAATATATAAAATAACTAATTCAATAATCTAGCAGTCTTTGAGACATCTGATACATCTACAGATTTTAAAAAAATTGTTCCTTTAGGACAATATACTAAGAAGTTAATTAAAGTTCTCCTCTTTTAATTTGTCCATCCATTAGCCATTAATGTGCAACCAGTCTTCTTCCAAATCTCTCGATAACTCTCAACATAAATCCTCACTTCATCAACCATTTTTGCCAAGTAATAACCACGAATAATATGCAAGTTTGGTCTTTTATAACCAGGACCCATGGTTGTTAGAGCGTCTATAGCATGTTGATAATACACTGAGTTAACAATATTAAATGACACATATGCATCAATCATCCACTTCGCTAAAGCAAGATCACACCGCTTAACTACTTCCTTTCTTTGCCAACAATTCTTGAGAGACTTTTGAGCACTAGGAGTTGTTTTTGACATGAAATATGCCCCTAATGTTGTAGATTCCTTCTATTTTACAATGTTGGTGCTTTGACTCTTTTTCTTTTTTGCAACCTTCGGTGGTAACATATGTTTTTTAGTATTGACATTGTCACACCCGGACATCACGACGACTAATTACAAATTAATCTCTATGGAAAAAGAATAAATATCTGGCATCTTGTTCTTTTAGAGAAAAAAAGGTCTTATTTAAGGAGTCGTCACCTGGTATTATGGTCACTAGAAACCCTAACTGGTCAACAAAGATTTTATGGTACGGGACTGGTTACGCAAAAGGGAAGATATTATCACCCCTTAAGCATCCTACCTGAGGCAGGTTGCATTACTGGTTTTGTCTTAAATTGCTCAAGATTTGTTTTTCTTTCGTTCTTGTAGTCATCCTATAATATTCCCGACTCTAGCGTTAGTGAATATTCACTTATGAATATTTCCAACTCTGGCGTTGATAAATATTGTGCAATCCATAAAGTACGGTATTCCTGAATTTGACGTCAATGAATATTCAATTACAGATACCTCCAACTTTGGCGTTGATAAATATTACATAGTGAAAAAGAAGACGTATAGTATTCCTAACTCTGGCGTCAGTGAATAAACCAATAAAGTGAATTTAACTTAATCCATACATAAACTTATTTTTTTGGAGGGGGGCTGACCCACCTAGTCCAGCCTAGTCACTAGCCTAAACTAGTGACCCAGCCGAGTAGTAGGCATGCGTCAACGCACGCCTGCTACAAAACCAAATGAATTATAATTCACTGTTGCAGTAACAAGTGAATTATAATTCACAGCTACTGTAGCAAGTGAATTATAATGCAAAAATGGAGGGAAAGCAAAGAACTTACCTGATGCTGGCCATGGAGACGCTGGCAAAGGAAGACTGGCCGACTGTTTTCTCCTCCTCTTTTGTTTCTTCTTGTTCTCCACTTGTATTCCCTCTTCCCAGCTTGTCATGTGCTTCCTTTGTTCTCCTTCGCATTTGTCTATTTAGGGAAGGGTGTGCAACCGGAGACGAGGACGATGGCGATGGAGACGTGATGTTGTTGGCCGAGCAGACACTCCCCCTGTTTCTTCTTATCTTCACTTGTTATGGTCGTTCTGTTTTTCTTAGTCTCCGGTGTTGGCTTCGTTACCCTGGTCTCCTGCTTCGTGTCCCTGTGTTTGTGTCCGTCCTGTCTCTACTAAGAAGAGAAGGTTACTGCTACTATGGCTGGTGTATGCTCACGATGCATAATGGTGGTTGCTGGATGTTGATGGAGCTGGAGGAGGCGCGCAGTGCTAGTCCGTAGAGAGGAAGCTTGCTGCTGGGGAGCAAGAGTATAGGTTGCTGGTTTGTACGCTGTTCATAGCGGGTGCAGTCTTGTAGAAAGTGGCTGATATAAGGAGAACTTGTTGCGGGGAGCTGTCACAGGTTGGTCAACATGGTGGCAGTATTGGCCGAAGGGAAAGGAAAGGAGAGTGATGGCTTCTAGTTTTGGCAGTGAACACGGTGGACGGTGATAGTAAGGATGGAGGGGTTTGCTCTGGTTGAGGAAGATTGCCTTTCTTTTTGTGTTCTACTCAGTATGGGTTATGGGGGTGAACTGAAGGAGGCCCGCCTTCTGACGTTCTAAGCCAAGGAAAAATGGTGAAGAAGAGGGAGCCCTTGCTCTATGAAGATCTGGAGGCTGGAGAGGAAGAGAAAAAAAAAAGGAAAGGGCTGAAGGGGGCGATGGCTAGTATAGGTTTCGCCGCCCTACCCTCTCTTCTTTTTTATGTTTCTCTCTTTTAGGGTTTACGGTAATGTCCTCCCTCTCAGGTTTCTTGTTTTTCTCTACCCTCTAGGTGCATACACTGAGATCTGTGTTTATAGTGCAAGAGTCTCATCGCATGTGAGAAATAAAGTTTCAATCAAACTCATTCTCTTCTTTAAAGTTTGAATTTGATTAAGAATCAAATTCGAAAGCAGATAACTATCCTTATTTTGAAGATAAGGATATAATGATAAAAACACATTGTAGTCCCTGGTTTTTGTGCAAGCTAACAAATCACATTTTTCATCGAAATAACTCTATATTCTTTTAATTTTCCCTTTTAAACCCCGTAAAATTAAATCAAAAGCCAACGGGCCAAAATTGGGTTACAACAGACAACATCATCATCATCTTTTAATTGCCTAATCATCATCTCTTCATGCTCCCTTTATTGTGCATTAAATGGATTGAAATCTACTTGCATTTCTCTAACTCTCTTTTTTTAAAACATTTCCTTTAAGATTTAAAAGCATTTAATGTCGAACATCATGAGGATATTTACGACATTGTTCAACTTCTTCTTTAGCTCCAGCTAAATGTTGTTTAAATCGATTAATGTCACCATCCGCAAAAACCTTAGCACAATATAAACATATTAATTTAGTTCTTTTACATCTAACACTAAGTTCAGGAGCTTCTCTACAATGACCACATGCCAAATCTGTTCTTCCTCTGCTACCACTTGACATGCAAATTAAAGGTTGAGATGATTGGACCGTTGAAGGATCACTATTTAAAGTACTACTATCACGAGAAGACATTTTAAGGACCTATATTAAACCAAATCAAACATAAATTATCATATTATATTCACCTAATTAACAATAAAACAAGCATATAGTTGCATGCTTACAATAAACATGCAACTTACGGGAGGAGCTGCATGGGTATAAAAAAACTAAGTGCTGGAAAAGTCAAAGGGCATAAATTGAAATAGCTGATGCCAGAAGCGCACACACATATATAAAGGCTCTGTATAGTTATTGCAATTAAAGCCAATAAAAACAAATACTAGCACACTTATTACTCTTTGTTTGGAACCAATGTTAGATGCCCCTATGAAACCAGTATTTTAAGAATCTCACAGTTTTATTTATTTATTTGCAGATATATGGTTTGATCTTTTGGTGCCTGAAGAAGCAATGACTGAAGGATTTACAAAACGCCTTTATACGAAGTGAGATTAGCGGATTTATAGAAGCAAAAAACAGATTGATTTTGCAACATGTTTATTAGAAAATGTTAGTGCATTTGAGCAGATGACTTTGTCATTGCATACCAAGATATCCTCAATATCTAGGGAGTGGTCAGAGAGGTATGAGGCCATACGGGGATCATGAAAGGAAACGTCCATGATTCTTTGAACAACTGCAACAAAATGCCTTCTCTAAAAATGTCAAGGTGGTCATTGGATGATATATTTTATATGTGTGTCTTTCTCCTTTCAATCACATTAATTTCTATCCTACACTAATACTAAGGGAATAGTGCAGTCAAAGCATTACATATTACAGTTTGAAAATTTCTCATTCATGATATATACACAGGAAAGTCTTCCATGCCATCGTGGAAACAACACCCCTTGACTTCATTGCAGACAAAGGTAATTTTGTTTCTAAGTTTGTTATCATCATGCTCTAGAATATTTTAAAACCAGAAAAGACTAGTTTGCCCAAAACTAGGAAGATGCAAATAAAGAACTAATTCATGAATCATAACTTCCTAGATGAAAATACTTAATTAAATAATATGCAAAAATTACCAACCTTGGTAATTTAATAACCAACATGTTGTTTTACTTGGATGAATCAAGCAATAAAAACAGAAAAAACATATAGTTTACCTGAATGTTTCTGCCAGCAAAAAAAGGTTCTCCAAGTGTTCGGTTACTGATTCGCTTAAGCAATCAGTGAAGAACAGGGATCTAAAAGAGAATAATGGTTTAGAAAAGAAATAACCAACATGGAAGAATCAACCAATAGAAAACATAATATAAATAGTTTACCTGCAAAAATGAGGTTCTCTAAGTGTCTGGTTACAGGTTAGCTTAAGCAATCAGAAAAGAAAAGGGAGCTAAGAGAGAAGAATTGTTTAGAAAAGAATTGTAGCATAGAGAGTGTGGAAGAGATTGAATGTTAAGAGTAGGTTCTGTAGCTGCTTCGTTGGCTTAAACAGACAGATTAGGTTTTTTGTCTTCGACTCTTCAATGAAACGGTGACGTTTTATATATATATATATATATATATAACAGTCAGGTCTCATCTGGGTTTTACCTGAGTCTTATGGGTCCTGAGTCGATCCTCCAGGTCGACCGGGTTTTTCTGAGCCAAATCCTTGGCTAATTTTTTTTTAAACTCAATCCAGTTCCAGTCTCAGGTTAGCTGAGTTCCAGGTCAATCCGTTAGGTCAGGCCGAGTTTCAAAACCATGCTTTTAAGTGAAACAAAGTTATTAAAGTATAAAAAATATATATGGATCTATCCCTAATTAATCTTGTGATATCTAATGGATTCTCTTGAAAAAAATAATTTTATCCCAAATTACAGCTTTGTAAAATGATAAAATGTAAAATATTAATAATATTTTGAGGGAGGTTATGTACGTACATGCATACTGTGTTTGTAAAATGTAGTTATTGGTGGTCGTGTGTGTGTGTGTATGTATGTATGTATGTATAGGGTGGAAATAGACGATGATGGTGATGATATACCATACCTAACATTTTGGTTTCTTGGTTTCTCCCTGGCCGCTGGCTGGCTCTCTCTGGTCGTTCAATGCCGTTATTTTCATTTTGAATCTGATCAAATCAATCGTCTTCTTGTATTGTATATCTGGATCGATGATGATATGATCAGTGCTCCCTCCCTTTCCAGTCCAATCCAAGCCAATCGCCTGTACAAATATTGATCTCTGCTTCCACTTCCAGCTACCGCATAGATGGTATTAATATTTGTCTTCCTTAATTTTATCCTTTATCTCTTCTTTTCTTTTCCATCTTCTTGTCCTTCTCTCCTCTCCAGTAGCTAGCTAGCTAGCTTACTAGCTAGGTACGACTCTTTCTTTCTTTCTTTTTTCTTTTCAAAATTGACCCACTCATGCCATTAGCCGATATTAATCTTAAGTATATAATGTTTTTTTCTCGTAATTGACAGCCATAACTAACTAATTAACTACTACTAGTAATGGGATCTTGCTTTTCTATCATGGGGAAGAAGAAGAAAAAGGATACTGACGATGACCCACTATCCTTATCATCGTCATCAATCACTTCAACTTCTCATCTTTGGAAGAAGAGATCATCATCATCAGCTACTAATGCTAATGCTGATCCAAGTGTGCTCCTTCACATTCCTGGCAGGCTCACCACCAATGGAGCCACCAAACTGGGTTGCTTATATACTCAGCAGGGCAAGAAAGGCACCAATCAAGACGCCATGCTCTTTTGGGAGGTACCTAGTAGTCATTTATAATATTATTACCCTCTTTTTTTTTTTCTTAATTTAAATTGCTACTTCTTGGTATTCCTTTTCCTCTTTTTTTCCCTCAATTAAACCACCCGTTTCTCTTCTTAGTAATTTGCATAAAAAATGCAATTTTTAATTGTAATTCAAACAGTCTCATTTACATTACTCTGTTTGAAAAAAAAAAATTGACAGAGAATTTATTTTTGATTTCTGACCTGGTTGTAGGTTTGATATAATGTTGACTTACTCTGACTGGGTTGGAAATTGGAATGTTTCTCTCTGCTGTAGAATTTCAGCTCAACCACAAATGATACCGTTTTTTGTGGGGTATTTGATGGTCATGGTCCTTATGGTCATTTGGTCGCCAAGAAAGTTCGCGATTCCCTTCCACTCATACTTTCTACCCACTGGAATTCTGCTCAACACAGCTGCCTTCCAAATGCTCCCCCTGCAGCAGCAGCAGCAACCACAAATTCTGATGAAGCCGTGGATGATGAATCTTTTGATTCTTTGGAGGTCGATGAAACTGAAAAACAACTCCCAGATATGTATCTTCCACTTAAAAAGTCTTTATTGAAGGCTTTTAAATTAATGGATAAGGAGTTGAAGTTGCATCCAACAATCGATTGTTTTTGCAGTGGGACCACTGCTGTTACTTTGATCAAGCAGGTACTTGTTCCTGCTTCATTCTCTATCCATTTTCTTTTCTTTTCTTTTATGATTTTCTAATATTCAGACCCAAATTCTCTATCAAATTTAATCTCAAGCTTGAGGATGAAAGTCTAGTTCAAACACTTGCTGGATTTCGATCGAAGTCACTAATCAAGTTTGCTCCAAATGTTGTATGCAATACCAATTAGAAGTTCTTAGAAGCATATTTGTTTTGTTAAGTTGTTAACAATCATTATGTTTGACTTGTGCTATCTTTGTGTAGATAATTTCCTAGTGATTTAGATTTCAACAGGAAGAATTAAGCCTTTTATTATCTCTTTTGAGCTATGATGATCTAAAAATCATTAATATTGAATTAATTAAATCACATAGACATCAAATAACTGTTTATTATTCACTTCTGATACAAGTATCACATGCAATTCGATTTGTTTATGCATGGCTATGTTTCAAATTCCCAAGCATGAATTAGTCATGCAAGATATTTAGAGTTTCTTCACTGTAGTTGAATTGAAGTATAGGTTTACAGCTTTGTTATTTGTAATGTGCAGAACAGTTTACAATTCGTTTAGGTGTTGGAAATCCTCATTTTTGGTAGCATAATTCTGCAGGAAGTCTGAAATTTTGAAGCATAAAAAGTGAATTGACAATGAAAGCAACCTGAATAATCACATCCAGTGTTTTAAGCAAAATTTGATTATGAAACCACTAAGCATAAGAGTGTAAAAAGACCCAAAGCATCTAAACCCAAAAAGAACCGTGCCTTTTTCAACAATGCATGGAATGCAGCTACCTTTTGTTTCCCATTAGCTTAGCATGCATCAAAGCTGCCTAGACAGTCCTTAGTTTCCCCCAGTAAGGTGAACTTTGAAGAGAGATCTTGCTCTTTAGCTTAAGCTATACTTGCAGAATCATTGTACAATATCACATGCTACCAGAGTATCAGTAGTAAAACTAGTTGCCATCGAAGGTGCCATCAGTTCTGCTCCATTGACCTTCTAAATCTCACATTATGATAGCATGAATTTCCACATATTCATTAATACAATCCATTTCGTGGTAGAAGCCAAGTCATTGTTTCAATAACAATCATATCTGAAGTTTGGTCTTTCTACTTGTGTAGATATTGCAGAGTTTTGTGAACTTTTATGTTAGATCATTAAACCATGTTATGGAAATCTAAATAAATATACAGTACACATGGCAATGTTTTCCTGATGTTTGCCTTAGCAATACTGTGACCGGGGGCATCTTTTCTAAATTTTGCTTTTGCAAGAAGTTCATGGCATGGGCTTTTGTGATTTTGGTGGCAAATACTGGGGACAAAAACCAATTATAGCAGATTTGTTGTTAATTCGTTTTAGGAATTCTGGAAGCGAAAAGATTGTGAGGTTCTCTGGCAGAGAATTGAGCTAGCAGTTACATGGTATGTTTAAATGGAGAGGAATATCATGATTATTTTGCGTGACAGAGTGGTTGTTAGGCATCTTTAAGGCTCTCTACCACTAGCACATTGAGAAGGATTTTCTTGCTGTACTCCCCCTCTTGCCTAAAATGGAACCCACCATGAGAATTATCCACGGGTTCCACCATCATGTGGAGAAGGGAGTACAACTCTGGGTACATTGAATAATTCCTCTTCAATTGGAATGGACTTATCCTTTAATTTTATTTGATTTTTCTTGAGGATTTCTTGCACTTCAGAGTGTCTCTGTTCGTAATATCTGTTTTGATTTATATTGTCAACTTGAGAAACATGACTTGTCTTGTATCTTGTTTAGATTTCCCAAAATGACTTTTTTGATATAGTAAATTAAACCTGGATCTAACAACACTGTAATGTGAAAATGTGGCTTTTCAGGGCCAGGATCTTGTTATTGGAAATGTTGGTGACTCCAGGGCAGTTTTAGCAACCAGAGACAAAGATGACTCCTTGCTTGCTGTTCAACTGACAGTTGACTTGAAACCTGATTTACCAAGTCTCTCTCTCTCTCTCTCTCTCTCTCTCTCACACACACACACACACACACATGAGTGCACATGCATTCATATTTTGCCTCTGATTCAGTTTTAAGGAAACAGAAAATAAAAATAAAGAGCGTGAGCGCGCACACACACGAGTGCACATGCATTCATATTTTGCCTCAGATTCAGTTTTAAGGAAACAGAAAATAAAAATAAAGAGTCTCTCTGCAATATCATATATCAGGAAACTGCTTCGCATATATATTGGTAGAGCTTAGCAATCTTGTCTATTTGGATTAGGGGAAGCTGCCAGGATCCTGCAATGTAAAGGAAGGGTCTTTGCGTTACAGGATGAGCCAGAGGTTCCACGTGTATGGTTGCCTAACAATGACTCACCTGGTCTGGCAATGGCTAGAGCTTTTGGGGACTTCTGCTTGAAGGATTTTGGTTTAATTTCCGTTCCAGATGTTTATTATCGCTGCCTCACTGAGAGGGATGAATTCATTATTCTTGCTTCAGATGGGGTATTATTCCCTTCTTTCATTTTAATCTACGTGAGAGATTCTTTTTCTTATTCCAGGCCATTTGGCAATTTAATGTCTAAGAAGCATGCTATGTTTCCATTTTTTTGCCATGATCTTGATACTTTTTGCATTACCACTTTGTTGTCCTGCTAATATGAAGCTTTATTGTCACTGGATAATTAGAATGCTGACGGGTTTGCACTTTTATTAAGTGCATTGGACAGAGACTGACCTACCATCATATGGATGAACTCCATCCCTACTTTTCCAATACTGACATTACTATTGATATGTTAATAACATAGGTTTGGGATGTCCTCTCAAATAAGGAAGCAGTTGATATTGTGGCTTCAGCCCCTGGCCGTGCAACAGCAGCCAGAGCTCTTGTAGACTGTGCTGTCCGAGCATGGAGACTTAAATATCCAACATCCAAGAATGATGATTGTGCAGTTGTATGCCTCTTTCTTGAACATCTTTGTGCAGCAAATGCAGAGGTAGAAGAGCAGGATAAGAAAAAGATTCCTAAAGAGCCTGGGGAGCATTTTGTGACCAATGAGAACGTTGGGCAGTTAGAAACACAAGATGATTCTTGTGGTCTTGTTTTTACACATTCGAGTACCACACAAAACTCTGATGAGATTGTACCTGTCTCTGAGTTGATGGTTGAAAATCCTTCTGTGAAGTGCCTGGGCCAGTCCAAGAGGAGCCTGGCAGAGTGCATTTCAACTGCAGAGGATGAGGAGTGGTCGGCCCTAGAAGGTATCACAAGGGTTAATAGTTTGCTGAGCCTTCCTAGGCTCTTGGCTGGTGACAAAAGATCAGCCAGTTGGAGAAAATGGATATGAGAAATCTGAAGCCTCTACACTCTTTTAATCTAAGCAAATCTGATTTTGATGACGTCTTTGCAATCAAGCTGATGAAATTTGTTGATTTTGCAACTGTATATAGTTTGAAGTTGCTGGCTACAAATTGAAAGGTCTCCCAGTATATTGAAAAGGGATCGTTTTCTAATTTTAAGTTGGTATTTTCATTAGATCAGGTGAGTATCCTACTGAGAAGAGTGGCCTCACAGATTTTGTTCGTGATATTATTCATGGAATATGACCATATGTTGTTTGTTGTACTGCAATCAAATTCATGCTGACTTTTTTCTTTAAATCTCTCGCAAAAAGCTATTTGTTTGTATGTCTTGCTTGACAAATAAGAGAATTTAATATTTCGAACAACGTGCAGAATGTGCTCTGGTCTTTCGTAAATGTTAGTTTGGAATATGGCATGTTCCTTCCCCGCTAGCTAGTGGGGGCGCCATATATGTGTGAAGTAGCACTTGCTCTGCTTTAACACAACTAAGATAAATGGAGTAGGAAGCTGTGAAAATGGCAGAAGTTGATGATGTTACAAGTTCGAGGCAATAGCTAGCAGATGCAAGGAAGGAAGCATTTAATCACAAATCAGCTATTCAAGAAGTTGAATGTGAATCTTCCTGGACCTACGAAACAAAGATGTGTGCCACAAGTCGTGATTTACGATTCGCACAAATACCTATTTATATCCAACTGGCTTTACACCTTCATGTGTTATGTCCAAAAGAAAATTCATGTTTTGCAAGTGAATTTAATTATGTCTAGATTGCTTCTTTTCATTCATGCATTGACATTCTTCGACAGATTTAGGCTCAAGATTCTCATTTTCATTAATGATATCAAGCGATATATTATATGAAAAAATATTGTCGATAATTATTTCATTTCGATTCCATCTTTTCTTTGAAGAGATATAATTTATTAAGATCTCCTCATTTTTACTGTTTTCAGGTACTTGAACCTCTTTTGGGGTTTTATAATCAGTTATATTTATCTCCTCATTTTCTTTCTTAATAATGCCAATTTGATTATTTGCTCCTTTTTTTTTCCGAGGATTTTGTCTTTTGAACCAGTTGATCTATCATGCTTCTGGCATGCCATGGACTCATTTGCTATAATTTTAGTGGATTGTCCTACTAGGACTTCAATCCGGGCTAGAGCATTTGCAGTTGGTATATGAGATTTGGTTACTCTTTTTGAGTCAATGAATGCATTTGGTAGTTAATTTGCAATGTCTTGCAAACGAAGTATCTTTTAAACTTCTTGTTCACATTATATTGTACGAGGATCAAAATTCAATAATGACAATGCATTCCATGTAATATCTTTATCTAGCTGTGTAATTTCTCCCCTTAATGCTGGAAACATAGTCTCATCAAAATGACAATCGGCAAATTGTGTCGTAAATGAATCATCTATTAAGGGCTCATGATATTTAATTATTGATGGGGACTCAAACCCAATATATATTCCTAGCCTCTTTTGAGGACCCATTTTTATATGTTGTGGCAGATAAATTGAAATATATACCGCACAACCAAATATTCTTAGATAAGAAATGTTTGGCTCATGACCAAAAACCAATTGTAATGGAGAGAATTTGTGATACGTTATTGACCTAATGTGTATAAGTGCTACTGCATGTAAAACAACATACCCTCAAATAGAGACATAAAGTTTTGTTTTCATGAGTAGTGGTCTTACAATTAATTAGAGGCGTTTAATAAGTGATTCAGCAAGACCATTCTAACTATGAACATAGACAACAAGATGTTTAATGTTTATCCCAAGTGATATGTAATAATCATTAAATGCTTAGGATGTGAATTCACCAGCATTGTCAAGACAAATAGTCTTGATTATATAATCTGAAAATTATGCTTGTAATCTAATAATTTGAGCAAGTAATTTCGCAAACGTCAGGTTGCAAGTTGATAATAAACACACATGTGACCATCTTATAGATGCATCTACTAAAACTATAAAGTATCTAAATGGTCCACATGGTGAGTGAATGGACCCACAAATATCACCTTGAATACGTTCTAGAAATCTTGGGGATTCAGTCCCAACTTTAGCTTGTGATGGTCTAATAACCAATTTGCCTTGAGAACAAGTAGCACACGGGGATTTTCCTTGAATTGAAGAATCTTCTGGTTCTTCAATAAATGACCATGTGAATTCTCGATAAGTATTCGCATCATTATTGATCTAGGATGGCCTAACAAGTCATACAAAATAATAAAATTATTTGGTTCATTGAACTTCTGGTTCATTTTGCATTGACTTCGATTGTACTAATACTTGTGTAGTACAAACCTGAAGATAAAACAAGTAATTTTTTCAATGTTTGTTTTCTAGTAGAGACATTTGATACGATGTAAAGATATTCTATACCATTGTCATTGACAGTTTCAATATAGTACCCATTAAGTCGTATTTCTTTGAAACTTAGTAGATTTCTCCTTGATTTAGTAGAGAACAAAACATTATCAATAATAAATCTTGTTCCATTAGGAAGCATTATATTAGCTCTTCTAGAGCCTTCAATCAAGTCTACTGAACTTGATATTGTATTCACTTTTGCTTTCATCATTCTTATATTTGAAAAATATTATTTATGCCTGAAAATAGTATGTGTTGTTGCACTATCTACTAAGCATATATCTCCACCACTGATATTGAGCTTATTTATAGCATAATGTGAATCCATATTTTCTTGATGTGGGTGAGAAAAATTTATTTCTATATTCTTCTCATTTCCTTTCAATGAGGACTGATATAAATCAACAAGATGTTTGGTCGTACAATAGGTACAAGACCAATATCCTTTCATTCCACATCGATAACAGATATTTTCTACCTTCTTGATATCTCCACTATGTATATTCTTCCTCCTTTCTTGTTTCTCATCATTTTATGGAGGTTTGTGAGAATTTGATGAATTACGACCATTATAGTTGCGGTAATTAAACCGTCTTCTCTCATGACCACGCCTTTGGCTTCTATTACAACCACGACCATAATTATTATTATATCTCGTAGCATTCACTTCAGGGAATGGAACTGAACCACTTGGTCGTGATTCATGATTTTTCATTAAAAACTTATTATTTTTTTCAGCCATAAGGAGACATGAAATAAGTTCAAAATATTTTTTAAAACCCCATTCTCTATATTACTGCTGTAAAAGCATATTCGAGGGATGAAAAGTAGAGAATGTTTTTTTTTCTAACATATTATCATTGGTGATATTGTCTCCACATAGTTTCAATTTAGAATTGATATTAAACATTGCAAAATTATATTTACTTATTGATTTAAAATCCTGCAATCGTAAATGTATCTAATCATAATGAGCTTTTGGGAGAATAACTGTCTTTTGATGGTCATATTTGTCTTTCAAATTTTTCCAAAGAATAAGGGGATCTTTGATTGTGATATACTCTATCTTCAACTCCTCATGAAGATGACGACATAAGAAAATCATGGCTTTTACCTTGTTTTGACTAGATGCTTCATTATCATATTTAATGGTTTCCCCAAGACCCATGGCATCCAGGTGAATTCAGCATCAAGTATCCACGACAAATAATTATTGCCCGTAATATCAAGTGCCACGAACTCAAGTTTGGCAAGGTTTGTCATTGTTACTTCTACTTCTTATCAACAAATCAAATATGATTATCTACTTTAAGACAAAAACGAGGAGAAATTTGTGCTTTTACTTCTTACCAAATATGATTGTTTGCTTTAAGATGAAAGCAAGGACCAATTCATGTTAATAACGTGGTGTAAAATTATGTATCAAGAAGCATACAATAATAAAACAATATAATTAATAAAGAGTAAATAGAATATATAATAACAATGGAGATTAGGGGGGGTGAAGAAGAAACACTTTTATTTCATATGAACATATAATTATATATGTGTGTCTAATATTTTCTCAATAATGCTTTTATTTATATGTACATGTACATAAATACTTGTAAGCTTAAATATTATAAAAGGATGTAGATTTAAATAAACTTAGAGAAATTCAAATGAAGTTGAAAATAATAAATAAATATAATAAAAAAGGGATGTAAATACAAGATTTTATAACATTAATAGATTTAGGAGATACATAAGATGAATTCAAGAACCACGGGAGAATACATTTTCCCCTTGCAGAGAGAAGCTTTTGGTTCAGCCAAACTTCCGAGGAATTAAGGCACGCTGGCTAGCTTCCCGCGAATTAAATAATTAATCTCGTACATGATTTCTTTTGCTCAAATATCTGAAAACTAAATTATTTGGAGGCTCTGGTCCGTGACAACAAACACGATCGAAGTCGGTCCTTCATGATAAATTCTGAAGTGTTGTTGAATTTCTAACATATAAGTTAGCACTGTATTGATAACTATATATGACTAGCTAAGCTTAGCTTGTAGTAACAGATATTAATTACTTTCTTCCCTGTATGTGGCTGATCATATGTCTTAAATTAAGAAATGCAAGCCCCTGCTGGCAGTGGCCTTGGCATCTAGCAGGCTAGCATACCCTTCTTAATTCTGACCCAAATAATATTTGCTTCTTATATTTCTTCATACCTAGTTAGGTTTTTAATTTTATCTTCATAGATTTTTACATCGATGAGAGAGAGAAAGAATTGTTCAGCTTAGCCTAGGTAGCTATATAGAGAGTTATCATCCTTGTGGAATATCCCCATTAATCCAAGAAAGCAATTGCCGCTAATATCTCATTAATTCTGACCCATATATATATATTTCATGACCGAAACATAATATAGCTAGCTAGTTCTAGTGTGTGTGTGTGTGTCTGTTTGGCTCACGGTCACAGTCGTCAATCACATTCACAGCAGTTGCTGATGAGTTCACCTAATTCCCATGATCATGATCAGGAACAAGATCAAGAAGAAGAGATTAATCCACCGACACTAACAACAGCATTCCATACGCGTCAGTTGCTAGTCAGTTGCGCAGATCTCATTTCTCAATCTGACTTCTCCGCCGCTCAACGCCTTCTCTCCCATCTTTTGTCCACTTACAACTCTTCTCCTTATGGTGACTCCACTGAGAGGTTGGTTCATCAATTTGTTCGAGCCCTCTCTCTCCGCCTTAATCGCCATGCCAATCCCGCTAGGAGTACTACTACTGCTCCTCTTGTTTTCAATATGAACAGCATAGCTCCTCCTCCTCCTCCTCCTCCTCCTCCTTGTACTACTACTAATACTAATAATAACAAGAGGATGGTGATCAGCTATGAGTCGATGGATCAGGACACTCTTCAGTCTTGCTATTTGTCTTTGAATCAGATCACCCCATTCATAAGATTCAGCCATCTAACTGCCAATCAGGCTATCTTGGAAGCCATACAAGTAGGGCAGCAAGCCATTCACATCATAGATTTTGATATTATGCATGGGGTGCAATGGCCTCCATTGATGCAAGCTTTGGCCGACCGATCTAACAACACTCTTCATCCTCCTCCTATGCTTCGGATCACAGGGACTGGTCATGATTTGAGCATCCTCCACAGGACTGGGGATCGCCTTTTGAAATTTGCCCACTCCTTGGGCCTCAGGTTCCAATTCCATCCTCTTCTTCTTCTCAACAATGACCCTGCCTCTCTTGCCCTCTATCTCTCCTCAGCAATTACTCTTCTCCCAGATGAAGCCCTAGCGGTGAACTGCGTGTTGTGTCTTCACCGGTTCCTTATGGATGATTCTCGTGAACTGCTCCTTTTACTCCATAAAATCAAGGCCTTGAACCCCAACGTGGTGACGGTTGCTGAAAGGGAAGCCAACCACAACCACCTTCTCTTCTTACAGAGGTTCCTGGAGGCCTTGGATCACTATACAGCTCTCTTCGACTCCCTAGAGGCAACCCTACCACCAAACAGCAAGGAGAGACTTTCAGTTGAGCAGATATGGTTTGGGAGAGAGATAATGGACATCGTAGCAGCAGAGGGAGAGGGAAGAAGAGAAAGGCACCAGAGGTTCGAGACATGGGAAATGATGCTAAAGAGTTCAGGGTTTAGCAACGTTCCATTGAGTCCCTTTGCACTTTCACAGGCCAAGCTCTTACTAAGGCTCCATTATCCTTCTAAGGGCTATCAGCTTCAGATTGTCAACAATTCTTTCTTCTTGGGTTGGCAAAATCATTCCCTCTTCTCTGTCTCTTCATGGCACTAGCTAGCTACCTGAATTGATTGCCCTTCTTCTAATTAATTTTTAAATGTAAGAGCTAGCTAGTTAGCCAACTAATTTAACACCTCAACCGCTCCATCCCACTAAAGAATATAGTTAATGAACGTTAATAGTTAGTTCTTTCTCTGCTACCTTCTTGCCATTACATGACCTTGTTTGATTTGTTAATTAAGTAATTATATGTTTATCTTTCTAATGTGGCTCTCTCTTTCTGTTACCCAGTACCCCACAACGAAGTTCCATTATCGTAATTAATATAATATATTAATTCTAATTCCATATATATTAATGCATATGCCTATATATATATAGATGTGATGGTTGCTATATGTGTGCATGCAATGCAAGATAGCACATATCTTGAGTCTCTAGATAGATAGCTTGGTAAACGGCCACCGGAAGGCCAATATTATGGCTCCCGTCTCCTTCGCTAGCTAGCTTCAGTACTGAACGTATATGTTCAAGACAAGCTTTGACCGATCGGTTCTTTTTTGGGGAGCTTAAATTAATGAATTAATTGATCATGTAGTTTATCATTTATGTATATGTTTAATTACTCCCTATTCTCTATGGTTAGTGGGATGCGGTCGTTGACATATGAGTTCTCTCTTTTTTCCTCAATACCTCCTCATATATATATACATCACTACATTCATTTAGTAGTAGTGATTATTTGTCTAGGTGGGAGCTAGCTAGTAACCTTTTACTTTCTTCGTTATTTAACTAATTAATTCAGTTCAATCAGTTAATTAAGTATTTTCGATCGGCATCATAACATGAGTATTATATATATTGAGGAAGACGACAATTAGTTTCCACCGAAAAATTAATTAACCGGTCTCAAAGCATATTGCAGCATCTTCTCTTCTTCTTAGCAA
>Ga0307510_10002951_pt1 | contig 19572 bp, 17 predicted proteins | sample 12_EM_MG_FD_207224 | JGI IMG/M metagenome (GOLD analysis project Ga0307510, IMG submission 207224) | Populus trichocarpa ectomycorrhiza microbial communities from riparian zone in the Pacific Northwest, United States - 12_EM | ecosystem: Host-associated > Plants > Roots > Unclassified | place...
AGGGGGGGGAAGGGGAAAACCTTTCTCTGTTAAGGTTTTATTCGAAGGGTGTCAACTGCTTGTCTCAGGCGAAAAAGTTCCCGCGAACCCAAGCGATTAGAAGAATACGGCCAATCACCGGTGCGTATCTGTGGACCCAAGCAAAATTGAACCGTATGGTGGCTTCAATATCCGGGTACAGTATAGCATTTTTTATTTTTTTCCCCGGTACGAGTCGAACTGCGGCGCCCGTGAATGAGATGTAGTACTGGTAGTGTGCGAGAAAAAAATTGAAGTCCTTACTCAATCCTGGGGCAATCCCGCTTGGCAGGGCCCCCTGCCGTAAGCGATTGGTGGGTGTATACGATGAAGGTAGGTAGGACAAGAAGGAGGGAGGGAGGTAGGAAGGAAAGGTTCGATGACTACCGGTATTGATCTCCACCGTTAGGAGGGTAGGAAGGAGGGGTGTGTTATGCGGAGATCGGTTTATCCCATACACTTATCCACCTATTTATTTCATCCAGCCTTGCACCGGCCGCCGACTTGGGAATAGTCTTGTAGGATAGATGGTACAGTGGACCCGCTGTTTCCGCTCTCACCGCTATTCCTACTGAGTGGTGAATGGGCTCTAGCCACCTCTTTTTTCCCCTCTCTCTGTGAGAATATCTACTTGGTGGCATCCTATTCCCGATTTTGCAAGCTTATTGTAGGAGGGCCCGTGGATAACATGTACCAATACTGTATCTGAGGGTGGCTTCTGGTTACACAGGGATGTGCGGGGTTCTTGCGAAATTCCCCGCGACAAAGTTCTGCTGGCTGCATATTGTATGGTTGGGTGGGATTTGGGTTGGAGGATCCGCTCGATGTTTCTCTGTGGGGCTGTAAGGTAAGGTGGGGTGTGTGGAACTCTCTGGTTACATGGGAGCAAGTAGCCAAGATCGCAGCCGTCTTTTTTCTTCTTCAAAGGTAAGTTATTTGTGCTTCGGGTTGGAGGGCCGTGGGCTGTGCGACAACTTCTTCTGAGTGTTATATGCATGATACTTGTGCTATGCAGGTTATCAATGACGGAATTGGGATACTTTTCAGCAATCGTACTTCTACGAACGTGCTCTATCCTCGTGGCATACCTAAAGTTTAAGCAAGCCGAACCACTTTTCCCGATGGCCCACTGTTAACTTCACGCGCCCGGGGGGGAGGGGGGGGTTTCTCTTTTAACTTTTTATACTTGTCGAATTTTTTTTCTCTCAGCGGTTTTTGCGAGATACGTGTACCGTCCTTAATATCACCTGTGGCCTTGCTGCTGAGGCTCACGATTTTCCATAGACCTCATGGTTCCTATGGAATCCCACGATGCAAATTGGGGGACAGGACACTGCAATGATTGCATCGGTGAAGTTTGGCAGATAGTAGAGAGAAGGAAGGAAAAAGGAAGTGCGAGAGATTTAGAAAATGTGCGTATCGAATGAACCTCTATGGATTTCATTCCTGTTTTTAAACATATACATAAACCTCAATAGACGCGAAATAAAGTAAATGGACAGGAAGATATACGAAAATACACCGTACTAGTACTATGCCGGTGGATAGATCTCGGCAGGAGAATCGTTACATTGCTTTAACAGACTACAGCTCGCCCAGACACGACAAGCCACAGAAACTTTTCTCTATCATTTTCAAAATGAACAAAAGAAAGAGATGGGAGAAAAGAAAATCCCGGAAAACCGTTCCTCCCAATCACTTCCTCACGTAGCCCTGCCTCCCAGTTCCCTCTGCTAAAGGAGTAATCCACGATGTCACGCGTATTGTACTTTAACGGTTGAACATTGGTTGCGTTCGTATGTGACCTTGTAACCTAAGCGAAGTAACCACCTACCGATTTCAAGGGAATGTAGTCACAATGATGGGGTGGTGCAGTGTAAGGGCGTTGAGGGATCGGATTGCTGAAGGTGGGCCTCGGAGCAGCTTGGTGATCCTCAGCACTAACCCGCTCGCCTCGGTCGTCGATGGCTACGTCACCCGTCAACAAGACCCCAACAGCGCGAAAATCCTCGGACTGGAAAAGGCGGTCGGCCACCAACTTACTGTTCATGTAGGGCTCATCAACGTCTTCGCCTTCGCTGTCCTCCAGAAATCTGCTGAAATCTGTCGCGAGTCGCCAGTATCTGAGAGTGCGATTGTTCCACCGGGCTGCTCCTGGATGTCGCGAGATGAATTCATTGGCAGCTTCTCGCTCAGCTCTTGCCCAGTTCAGATACCCTTGCTATCACCACCTCCATCTGTTAGAAAAGCGGAATGCGATTGTTTATTTTATTTTCGAATCGAGAAGGGTAAACGCACGTTAAGTGGTTCCGGGAGCGTGTTCGGATTGTGCACGTAGTATACCCCGTCGACGAGCTGGAGACAACGTTAGTTAGCTCAATTTCCCCAACTTGCCGCAACGGTCAATCGAGCCCTTACTGTACGGGGATAGCTGGGCAGTGCTTGGGGCGCGTGTAGTCTTGAATCTTGGGTAGTAGATGATAAGACATAGCAGCTCTCCGGGGCGATATCGGAGCCGTCGCCTAAACTCGCGTGCTCGAGTTGCGCGCCAATGTTTGATGGCGCAATGTTTGTTTGAGCCGGTGGGGATGCTGCCGTTGAGGGGCCAGCTTCTGAAGGATTTGTCTGAGAAGGTGGGCTTTTCTTCCGGGAGTTTTTGCGCTTGCTTGGTCGCTCTTTCGACCCCTTCTTCCTGCCTTGAAGATGGTTGTGTCAGCTTTTCCTGCCCGCTCTTGCAGTGTATTTACCGTCTGGGATGCGGGGAGAGGGATTAGTGAGGGAGCTACTCGTATGACCAATTCTTGCGAACCAGCCACTCGGGGGCGGATGTCCGGAATTAGGATGGGGAGTAAATAGGGCTCCCCATGTGGAAATGGAAAGAATAGTGACAAGTGGTGAAAGAGTGCAGAATGGGGGGGGCTTGTTGGACTTTGTAAAAGGAGCGGGCAGGAATATCTCTATCGGTCGTACCGGTCATGGATTAACGCAAGCCTTCGACGAAAGCATAAGTTCTTCTGAGATCAAGCGAAGATTTCCACACACCACCACCAGCTGCAGAAAATATTGAAGGATGAAGAGCTTCTGGAGTCAATGTTTGTGCGGTAAAGTGGAATAAAGGAATTCGTACTCTTTGGAAGGCAAGGGCCGCCTTCATCCAGACACCGGCTTTAAAAAAAAAAAAAACTGGGCTCGTTGACAACTTTTTTAAGGACAAAATTGGCTACCAGTCAAAAAAAGAAAAAACAGGAGAATGGCAAGCATATCACTTGCATGTCTCAGTGAGGGGTGGTCAAATGCAAGTTGACTGCAAAATGATATGACGGGGCTTGAACCTTGATTGTTGGTTGGGGTGGGAAGGCCGCCTTAACGGAGGTACTATACATGCCGATGCAAGCGAGTATTTGTGGACTAGACCATGTACCCACGGCTTGTAGGGCCGCGTGTCCGATAGGCTATGATGGGTATGACCCTCCCCCTCATTGAGCGCAAGGACATTAGAGACCTCAGGGAGAGACAAGTAGAAGGGAGTGAGGAAAAAAAAAGGAATAGAGACCCTCAGATCTTGTGTGCAAGAATTGGATCCTCTGCGATATGCATGATATGGGAGAGTCTTATTTGGATTAATATTGAGAAGCATTATAGTCTGATAATCCGTACCAAATGGCACTAGCATTTTGTGCTATAAGATTGAGATATTTCCCTCCCTTACCTCACGCCCCCATCCCGCAACCAAGTTACGATGGATAGATGGGTGTCTCTTACTCCCTACAGCCAAATCATAGGGCAGTAAGAGCTTCCTTGTCCACACCACATGGAGAAGCGTTTCCAGTAACTTGGTTGCCCATTGGACTGGAAGCCTCTCGATTGCTCGAGTACTGTACATGATACCCACTCTTGTGGGCATGGCTTGCCCCACTTTTCGAGGCCAGATCACGGTATGGATCGGCCTGGGGTGCTCGTGTGAGTTAATATATGTAGCGCATATGCAGAGTACTCGAGTACTCGGGGGGGTGGGGGGGGGAGCGGGGGAAACTTTCCTACGTGTGCGGTGTGGATACTGCGCAGTGTGTGACAGGACAATCTCCCGACAGGACAATGTCGCATCTTCTCAGTAAACGAATGGTATTAGTAAGGAAATGGGGCTCACTCTTGGCGACCGCTGCTAAACTCGCCATGCATGGGATTGTCCTATCACACTCTGTAAATAGTTCCACTTGGTGGTAGTAGTGGTGGTGGAAAACCGAGCCCTATGCATTGCTACTTCCACGGATCATTGGACGCAGGGGGCGTTTTTGGGAGCTGAGCTCGCATCGCACAGTCCGGTACAATGTTCTACCGGAGCTTGACTGGGGCAAGATGCTCCCGCCGGAGGAGCCCTCATGCACACTGTAGCGGTAGATTAAGGGACTTCGGGAGCAGGCCTGGCAAAGCAGTACTCGAAAACGTTTTCGAGGGAAAACAGGGATATTTCGGGGATATTTCGCCTTTCCTCAACGTGGCGCCTACATTACCCGTGTTCGGCGACTTCCTTCTTGCCCGGGACGAGCAGGGTAGGATCTTGTTTGATGCTGGACGTACGGTAGGGCATCCTTTACTACTGGTATACAGTATATGCCAAGCTAGGCAGGGTGGGGAAGTTGTTGATTACCCTTCCCGACGTTTCACGGAACGGAACGGTTCTCGCTTAAACCAAAATTTTGGGCCTTGTCGTGAAACAAGTGCGGTACTGTGCTGTTATGGATTAAACGGATTTGGGAACCTCTTGGAACGCCACAGCCGCACCCTTCTGCCCAATGTGATTGTGATAATATTTGGTTCGGTTTGGCCTTTCCCCTGCAAAATAAATAAATAAACAAACTACTGTAAGAGAGCGAGCTGGGTTTTGTCGTAGAATTCGAGAGTGAGTCACCTTGAATTTCATGTGATAGCAGCAAGACGGTAACCCTTCTCGACGACGACAGTGTCTTGCAGAGGGCACAAGTGCAGCTTTGCCCTACGTTGTGCTGAAGCCTCAGATCCAAGGATTATCTCTTACATAAGGCCATTTGCAGTGCCTGTACGATAAATTGTGGTAAGCTAGGCTCACCCTTGTTCTTCCTTGCTCACGTTCCTCACCGCACTCAGACCTTACACGTCCTAAGAACCAGGGTTTCGGGACTGGGAGGTAATTCGGATTGCAGATCCAAGTTATGCTGCTTGGGTTACGTTTGTTCCGATTAGGCTTCGCTAAACACGGCTTCTACCCGAGGAGGGAGGAAATGGGCGTCAGGGGAATTGAAACTTTGTGGGGTTGCCTAAGGGACCCAGAGCAGTGTCACAGTGGGGCGGTTGGTTTCACTCTTTCGGTGGGTTCTGCGGATGCTCTGGAAGGTATCACAGGGTCGTGGCCTTACTTGCATGTGCTTTTGAGTTGAAGCGGTAGCCGAGTATAGCATATACCCACCCTGCTCTGCGCTGCCGCTTGGAAATTCGTGTGGAGTTGTGTCCGGTAAGAAATGATGTCTTTTGTAAGCAACGGTGCAATCGCTCCCGCCTTCCATCACCCATATGGCCCCACCCGGTACCTGAAGAGGTGAGCAAGATCGGAACCGGGGGATCTATGCAATGTGCAGATGTTGGGTATGGTGGATTTCTTGGGTCATTCGTGTCTTCAAAGCGACCGCGCAAAAGGTTACGAGAGCCATGGAGAGAAGGGGGGATATCCCCTGCATCCCTACGTCCGGCTGTCTCACCAAGACTCCAGCTGCTAAAAGAAGAGCATTATCGAAGGTGAAGAAAACAGGGAATTGGAGGAGGGCTATGGGTATAAGATTTCCTTGACCACACGGGTCTCCAGATCTAAACCCTATTCAGAACTCCTGGACGCTCTCAGAGGAGCTCTTACTGGGAGATTCTCTAGGTTGGAAAGAGGGTCTCACAGTGACGCAGGATTATTTCGGGTAGTAAAGGAAAGGCTGGCATGTTTTCTCTAGGAGATATTGGATGGGATTGATAGGATGCTTGAAAGGATTCAGGCTGTATTGGATTCACGCCCGGGCCATACAAAGTGGTGGTAGGATGTTAACAAGGCTACAGGTACTATTTCTAGTTTTATCTATTTTTTAATACAGTTTTGATGATTTCTTTTGATCGCAAAATTTGTTGACCGCTGTGATTGTAGCTGCCGCAGAGGGGTATCGTGTCTTTCCTGACGCTACTGTACTCGAGCGCACTCAAATTGCTCTTACTATAGGTTTCACCGGATTGATCTATGCTCGGGGGGAAGCGGGAAGAACAAAATATCTGCCGTCAAGCCTCTGATACTGCATTAGAGGGGCTGTGCGGCCTCACATACCGGTACGTGGAAGCCACTACCGGTGATTGTGTTGGGGTGATGTATACAGTTCTTCTAGCTTCAAGGCTTACTAGGGGGTGAGATTTCCACATCAAAACGGGCATCATACAGCCCCAGGCCATCAGCCATTGCGCTGAACTCTTGTCGCCTGCGATCGACTACAGTTTCTTGCATGATTGCATCGAGATTCAACGAGGTGAGTAGGAATCTAATTATGTTACTGTTAGCAGATAACTTGATGTGGCTTTCCAGGCCCCGTTCTTCCTAGGTATATTTTAAGAAACGCCCCGAGGACTTTCCCTCAGGATGTTTGCCTCCAGACTGCTGTCCATCGCATCCGGGGTTGTGTCCGAGTGGAGCTTGGTATGAAGATATCGGAAGATATCATCTCTCCGGGGGGTGATCGATATCGTCGTGGCTCTTCCAGAGAGACGCTTCCCGAGTTTAGTCCGGATGTGCCGTCTTCCAGTCAGGGATATTTGAGTGCTAGGTCATTTTTGGGGTTTGATCGAGAGAGTAAAAATGCTTGATCCGATATCCTGGGGCGTATTCATTGAGAGCATCATATGAACGTGCTCTCTTTGAAAGAGGTAGTCCCCGCCCACCCATAGCTTTTTTTTTGGCCTCGGTATGCTCGCGACATCTCCGGGATCTCCTCCGGCCTGCAGACTAACTGTTTGAGCAGGACGCCGAGCCTGCTCGTGGAGGATAGCTCCTTTTGAGTAGCGAAGACAAGATAACAACGTGCAACGATGACAGTTTTGTCATCTAGCCTGGCCGCACAAGCCGTTTATCACTGATGGCTAACACCGTGGCTTGTAACACTTGCTCTTTCCTGCCTTGCCCGAAGTTAATCCTTGCTACCCAATACAAGTTTTGCTGACCCCGGATCTCCATGACAGGGCAATACTATCTTATCTTACGAGCGTATGATACCAAATTCTAAGTTCCTCATTTCCCAAGGACAATTCTGTGCCCCGCAGTCTTGAATGTCCTGGTGCTTAAACTCGGGGTCTAGTGGGATAGCCGGGCTAGGATATTTGGTTAATCATGGGCCGTAGTACGGTTATTTATGGCAGTCCTGCTCAAAGAGTTGATATTATTACTGAGTGATTGAGGTATTTTCTGTTTTTCTGTTATTGTAGATGGTGGGTGAGGATGGGGTTGGTCGGCGGCTGGTTAATTCGGTAAATTTATCCTAGTATTACCAATATGGCACCCTCACTAGCGAAAACATGAAACGCGGATCGCTACCAGCGGGTAGAGCCCCCGGCCTCGCACCACGTGGAAATAAATCCGACTGCTGGGATACATGGGGACTGGAGAGAACGTGGCCCTTTGTGATACTTCATGGATACCCCAGGATCCCCCAGTCGATCACTCCCAAACCTGGACTGTATCCCCGGCGCCTGGAATGTGCCCACTGTATTAGCAATGGGAAACTTAGGGTGAGGACAGTGGATCTACATAGCGTACGATACGGTAAATCGCACTGTAGCACAATAACTTACAAGAGACTTGCATATGCCACGAGCCGGGCTAGTATAAAAAACGCTTTGATCTCGAAGGAGATGTAAGGGGGGGGAGGGTTTATAAATGGCTTATACCGGGAGAGAAGGATGGGGGATGTCTGATTTAGATTTTTAGGCATATGATTGACCCTGCATTGCTTGTAGCGATAGCGCGGATCGAACTTGACGACTTCCTATAGTGCGGCCCTGAATATAGCCCTCCACGTAAGCTACCAAACTTCATCTTCCAGCTCTCTTGTCTAACCATCCTCTCACCCCCGCAGTTTGGCTATCTGGAATCCGGCTGTTACGAGGAAACTTGATTTATCAGCATTTTCTGTAATATGGACAGCTGCAGCGAGAGATATCATTACCTGATAGATGTAATCCCCATCCGATAACTGTTAGGGTACGATAGTTAGTTTGGGGCACGACCGGCAGAAGGGTCGTGATTGTTTTATGGGCTTTTTCCTGTTTGTGTGTTGAGTGCGCTTTCTACCCGCATTTAGTCGCTAACTAACCGGTCGAGAGCTCCTCGTCGAACATCCCTACTCAAACACCACTATAGTACCACCACCGAAGTACCTTTTCTGTGCTACGCGCGGGTCGGCCGCGCTACCTCACTCGCCGTTGGGCTGCGAGTGAGCTGCCATCCGAGTGTTTCCATCATTACCCGGCATCAGATTTTGTGGAGCGGGGTACCGCTTTCTGGTATCGTAGCTTATAGCCGTAATTTGCGGTACTGTATCAACTATTTAAGCTACAGTGATGTATGGTATTAACCGATCACTAGGAGGTTTCATGAAGCTTTGCGAAAGAAAGGATTAAGAGAGGATAGGATGAATTGCTGGTGGAATGTCAGGAGGAAGGATAAGGTAGAAAGAAAGTAATGCCAAAAAGCACGAGCACCGGATGCTCACTGCCTTACCTCCCTCCTTCCCCTCGTCATCACGATACATCCCTTGTTGGCTCGGTATCATACCCCCATCATGCCACTATCATAATGGATCGGCCATTGACATGCACTTGCCCTACATTCCCAAGCTTGTGGATTATAAACCCTTATCTGACTGGCCTTGATTCACCTCTTTATAATAGGAACGCTTTCCCTTGGCTTCCCCGAATACGCTCACAAGGGCAGCCTTCGCCGTGAAGGCTTTCAGGCATCTGGGGCCCAATACTGGCGTAGAGGGTAGCAAATCTGTGCGCAATAAAGGTACAGATCACCACCAAGATGGGGGGAAAATATTCTTATACCTTTTCGTGTGACGGTGTTTCTAATGCCGGTGGATATCGTAGAATGTGGGAGGGTCCGGTAGGAGCTGTTCAAAGGGCATGCTAAGGGTGGATGGATCGGGGAGTATAGGCGGGTGGTTGGGGAATCATCGTCTGGCTCTGGCCCCGTTCCGGTGCACTATGCAGCTCACGGAAAGGGGAGCAAGTATCAAACCCCCGGGATAAAATTACTCTGCTTGGGCTAAGGGCGATTTGGTCCACCTCCAACAGTGGGGCTCCTTTAATCAGAGTTCGTAATGAGGTGGTTCCATCCGTCCCGTGGCTGCGCGAGGATGGACGACTTTTGTGCCCCCGTCCGGTCCGGTAGGTAGTTTGTCTCCTCGATTTAGAGCTGTGGAGGTCGAGCCCAGATGTCCCCTGCTCTAACTTTAGGAATGTCTCATTCCACCACCTCCCTCTTTCTACAGCATTCAACCTGTACTCTCTATTTGTTCCTCCTTCTTTCACAGTGCTTACTTGCGGTATGCCTTGCGCCCACAACCTATCGAGCGCCGCAGACCGGTGGGGGCGAAGAGTACCTCTAAAGATTCACCAACCTCGGACCTCGGACACTGAAGTATCCGGAATATCCCCTGCTGGCTAAGGATACGATATTTGTCATGGAATACGAGTAGATATGGGAAACGCCGCTGTTCAGCGGAACTTTGGGCCGATGCATGCTCTGAGAGTTCTAGCAATTGATAAGCAGCCAATGGCGAATCAGGCCATCGGCATTTGTTAATACTGCAGGCATGAACTTTTGAAGTAAATATAGCAGCATTTCAATATCCAACGCATTGAACTACCACTGAGTTGTGGGAATAGAAAGGGAATAAGCAATGACAGTTGCACTAGGGCTCGTCAGCGGATTGCGTTATTGGGATATCTTTGGGACTTGGTGGTGTCCTCTCCATTAAACAGTTGGCAATTTATCATTGTCTATGAGCATATATCTTCCCTGCACAGGGTGCACCTTTTTGACATTCCCACCTATCGAGTGATACAACGTTCACATATTATCATACTAGTATATGACTAGAGACCGCCTCCTGATAATGAGGTAGTAAAAAAGGGCTATAGTCCTATGGAACCCTACCATGGCCCATAATAGCCTAGCAATCCGCCCCGTCAATGGTCATCACTCATAGTCCACTTGTGGCCAAAACAATCCCCCAGAGTCCCCCATAAATTAACCCCTAATCTACACCTACTCCCCAGCAAAAATAATGTCTCTGGTTTTCTAGCCTACAGCCCTCTAGATAACGGCTGTTACTGTATTGGGGTTTTGATAATGAGAGCAGCATGATACCGCTTTAGCCAGTAAGTCGGAACCAGGATCTGAGGGCATTGAGAACGCAGTGTATGGAGGAAGGGGGATCTCCCCCGGTATTTGTAGGGCACGCATCAAGAGGAGCAACAGGTCAATCATGACACTCCCCCCTCTTATTGTTCGTTCTTTATCCCTCCCTTGTTATAGACCAACTCAACCCACTGTTCAAGAAGCTTCTTAGCATCAACTATTCCGTACATTAATCAACTTCGTAGCCCTGTGGCCTAGAAAGCCAAATGCTATATTGTCATAATTACAATAATATCCGAGTGAACCTTTACCAACAATTTCTATTATGCCTCTCTAAAAAACTAGCTCTTGTTTACTCCTTCCCCTTCGTAAAAAACTTTTGGCACTAAATGCCGGCACCGATATTAGTTATCTCAAGGAGGGGCTGCGAGCAGCTGGGGATTGGCAATGCAACGGCATTCGCTGGCTCGTAGTTCCACTAGTGAGCGAAGAAAAGGATTTCGATTAGGTGGTGCGCCCCGGTCTGCTCTCTTTACTCCTCTCGCTCGCAAATAGGGTTCCGACAGTCGAAAAAACGGATGGGTCGTGGCCCGGGATCCCCTACATGGCAAACTTTGACAATTATCCTCAGCCCTTCATCTCCCGCCCACGTCGTCCTTTATATTATGATGCTACTACGAATAGAATATACCTCTAATGGTGGCAGACTGCTTTAGTTATCCATCTCTGATAAACCCATTTAACATGCGCACCCTATATCGGTGGGTCCTTCACCATCCTAGAAATTTGGGAATATGGCTGCTGGCATGGTGATGCCGCCTTGGATTGCAGGATGCGCCTAAACTTGTTATTGATAGAGGCAGCAGATGAAATCCGATATCCACAAATCACACTCCGAGGTTCCTACCTGGTCATTCATTCCGGTTGGAAATTGTGGTCATGGTCGTGCTCTGATATTCTCTGATCCTCTGGTTACGAGTGATACCTCGTGACCGGTTGCGTCACCCCCTATCGCCATTCCTACTTCTACACCCTCTTCTTTCTTCCCTCCTTTCTTTTCTTCTTTTTCTCCTCATCTCTTAACATTCTTCCTATTGTTCTTTAAGCAATACAAGCTGCTCGCTTGCCTTGTAACCGCTCTCTTCTTGGTTACTCGTAACACCATCCAATTCGACTCATTCGCTCGCTATACCACTCAACAATTCCCTTTGTTTGATCGGATTTCGGAGTAGAAATAGACCGATTCGGAGGCGAAATCACGAAACGTCACTCATCCGGCCCCTCGCCATCCTTGTTGGAAATGTCCACACGTAGGTAGTGATACCCGTATGCATCCGAGGACACGGAAGCGCTGAAAGTTTTTCTCCTGTAAGGTCTCCTTGCGTTTGCTTTCCTCTCTTTTTATTTTATTTTGTTAGCCATCCGCTAACAACAACAACCATGGCTAGCACACTCCATGAGATGACCCACAGGCGGTTTGCAGAAAGGTGTTAACAACAAGGTTCTATAAATGGGGATCTATTGTCAGCTGGTAGATATAAGGGGGGCAATATTTCGGAGCCGTCTAAAGAAGAAGCAACCAGACACAGCCTTTAGGCTAGTGACTCGCAATGGTGAAGATGACTGGCCGACACTAGTGTTTGAGTGCGGGGTCTCTGAGTCCCTGACAGTGTTCCAAAGCATCTAGTCTGTCGGTCTTTTGCTTAGGACTGGACGCACGCCGGCTTCTGGGACTCCGCCCGGGACGGGCGGCAGGGCCCTATAAGTGCCTCACTGCGAAATACCTCCAAGTGACGGCTGGGCCCTGTGAATGACTGCCGAGCCCTACGAATGAAGGCGGGGCCCTACAAATGATGGCCGGGCCCTACGAATGACGGCCGGGCCCTACAAATGATGGCCGGGCCCTATGAATGACGGCCGGGCCCTACAAATGACGGCCGGGCCCTACAAATGACGGCCGGGCCCTACAAATGACGGCCGGGCCCTACAAATGATGGCCGGGCCCTACAAATGACGGCAATGACGGCCGGGTCCTACAAATGACGGCCGGGCCCTACAAATGACGGCCGGGCCCTACAACGACGGCCGGGTCCTACAAATGACGGCCGGGCCCTACAAATGGTGGCCGGGCCCTACAAATGACGGTTGGGCCCTACAAATGACGGTCGGGCCCTACAAATGACGGCGGGGCCTCACAGATAATGGCCGGGCTCTACCGGAAGACCCCATTTGGGCCAAGACTGCAGGACCCGGCTGTCAATCCCTGGGACGGAAGATGGACGCCGTGTCCGGCGTCCTTACCCACCCTGCCCGGGACGGTTGGGAAGGACGGTTGAGAAGACTGGTCCCTGCCACGCCCCAGGACCGACGCGAGGTGGTGGCTTTCCAACTCAGGCGGAGAAGTAAAAACAGTGGCCATAATTTCGGCCTCGCCACAGGCCTCAACCCTCCACATAGAACAATGGGAAATTGCGAACGTTCCAAATCCCCACATCACCCGGAACCGCCCTGGCACCTCCATTGACATTCCGACGAGTGTTGGGAAAATAGACACCATCGGTCCAGTCGAGTTCGAAGGAGTTAAATATGACGGAAACCACCTGGAGTACGGCGAAATACCATCCGCCGCCTATGTGCGTACTCTAGCCGAGCCTTCCAGATCTATTTTCAGGGATTGCATTAGATACTAACCCTGTGGGAAGGTGAGCGAGTCGGGAAAGGGGGGGCGGGACTGGGCTGAGACTGGAGGAGAGGGAGGGGGAAGGGAGTAGCTTGGGGGATGATCTACTTTGTATTATATATTTCATGGTGATGGAGGTGCTTCAAGAGTGTGCTCGTGTGTTGACGGGAGGAGAGGTTCTGGTGTGTATTCTCTATAGAGGTTGCTAGCTTCGGTCTACCTTAAGGGCCCGTTTACCTATAGACGTCCGTCTAACAGCCTAAAACGATGCCGGCCGTTAAGGGGAACTTGACAGTGGGGAAGAGTGCGGCAAAGTAGATGGCGTTTACCTAGAGTAGATAACGTAACTTTTTGATGGTCTAGCTACAAGAATCTAGGACTGTGGAAAATTTGTCAAACACTTTCGCGCCGTTTATCAGATAACGCTTGAGACGCCACCGTCTAGTACCACCACTATTACAAATCTAATTTTTAGAAGGAGACAGACAGTTGAAGGTATGTAAAGAAAACAGAATTATTGCACGTTTAGCTAATATACAGTCTAGTATATAACTGAAAGCCCGTTTACCTCACTGACTTTCTTTAACGGTTGGCACTGCCTCTGGTTGCTAGACGGCCGTCTATAGGTAAACGGGCCCTTAATAGTGAAAACTCTGCTAGTATCATACATGTGTAGCACTATGTCTCCGCATATGCCCTATACATCCGTTCATGCCCTAGAACGTTCGCTTGTCCACATTTCAGTGTTCCTCCATACTGTGTGGGCTTCCCTTCCCCTGCGCTCCTCTCTGTTCCTAATACAACATTTTACTACCGGGATTGTTATACCATCACATGGGCGATCGTTCAGGTTTATAGCACTCAAGCAAGATTGCATATTAAGAAGAGAGAATTAGCAAACATACTTAATTTACATATTACGCAAGCTCAGACCTGGGTTTTCTCAAAGGGAACACCTGCTCGGGTTCTCGGGCTCGTATGCCTGAGGGATATGGGGGCGCGGACACTGAAGCTTGCGGATGGGATGGGCTGGTAGTAGACACAAGTTAGGAAAGTTGCATCGGGATTAAAAGAGTTAGGAGTTTGAGGGAAATGGGGGATCGTGGCGGACCTCCTACATCTGTCAATACTTTTTCTTTTTCATCCGCCTTATTTCGTTTCTCTCTCTAGGCTCTGTAGATACCATGCACTATCTCCCTCTTTTCACGTCATCCAAATAGGTCATACAAGGTTCTTCTCTTGTCGGGTAATATCGATCTCTACTTCTTTTCCTTCCCGCGCCTTTTGTCGCTCATAAATAGAAGTGGACCTCCCAGCATCACCCCCGGTGCCTTAATACATCGTAGTGTGGGATAGTGTTTGTGATAGTCCAGGCCCGACCTGAGCCTGGAGTCAGCCTTTGGGGGCTCGTCTGACCCAGCCTGGCTGCACCGAGGATATTTGTAGCCTTCGGAGTGATCGAGCATGACTATTCTTATATTTGTTGGGCTTTCAGGGGGTGGTGCACAGTGACATGGATTACTAGCGTATGCGCTAATAGTCCATGCACTTGCGTGTCTGTGCTGAGGTGATATTATATATTCACCACTATGACCGTGAAGGTTCGCATACCGCTGGGTGTAGAATTTAGTATGGATTCGAAGGGTATACTCATATTCTCGTCCGAATGGTTGTGCCCAATTCTGAAAATTGGGATTGAAAAAGGGAGAAATGGTTTGTAATGTGAGATCGATAGTTCTCGGAGGGCCGTGTGGAGAACAACCATCATAGAACTAAATTAGATATAGTCTGAGGCCTGCAAACCTGTGAATTTGTATATAGGCACAAGGACTATCATATTCCAGTTAGAATCTCGCATAATCTGGTACGGCTATCAAGAATACTTTTTGAAATAGTCGCGTTTGGTGTGGGAAATGCCCATACTCTTTAGCAGCGGTGGTATGATAATAATATTATGATATTTGGCTGCATGATGTTTCCTTCATACCCTTTGCCCTTAGGCACACAAGAGTTGGTGCGCTGGCAAGGCATAGGTTCTAGGGATCACAGAGGATCATGCGATATCATATTAAGATGGCTCTAGATTGCTTGAGATCGCTAGGATTCAGGGCTTATCGGCCTGGCGTTAGAGCCCGTTGTGTCTCGGGAGTTTTGCGGCGCCGTTAGTTAGATGGAGGATATATCTCCTGGCCTATCCTTAGCTAGCAGCGGGAGCAGCCAAATAGTCCACCGTTCTTTTATGTTCCGCTACACTTAGAGCCCGCTGCGATCGAACTTTAGTTCTTTCCTCCTTTCATGTTTACTTTAGCCCCCAAAAATTGCAGCCCTGCCAGGCAATCAAAGATTCTATCACACCTAGTGGGGCAAGTGACAGGTTCATGTACAGGAACGGGCGGGGCCACACAACGCCAGGGTTTTCAAAGCCAAAAAAGTTGAAGCCTTTTACGGGAAAGGTTTAGATGCCCTTTATATTGCCACAAAGGTCTGGGAGTAATATACCTCACACATGTCATCTAATATATCTTCTGCTGGTTCAGGCTTAAAAACAGGCCAAGGGGAGTCAAAAATACTCTGATATGTTCAAAAAATTGCGAGCCGAATGGATGCTGGGCGGTCTCCTATTGCTTCATAGGTTACTAAAATTTAAATAAACTACTCTCATATTAGGAGCCTTTATGTGATCAGGCTATTTTCTATCCCTCTTCAGTGTTACTACCGACCTCAAATCCCTAAAACCTTTCCCTACAGCCTGTTCTCCACACGGCGCTACAAGCACTCTACCCTGATGATTACACATGGCAAACTATTTCTCCCTCTTTCGATCTCAATTTTCAGGCTCGGCACAACCATTCACATAAGAATACGAGTGCACTGTACCCTTCGGATCCTCACAGAATTCTGCACCCAGTATTATGCCAACCCCCACGGCCACAATCAACAGCTGCGAACATACCACACCACCCCGGCACAGACACTCAGGTGCAGGAATTATTGGCACATGCGCCAATTCTTTGTTCAATCCATGTCACTATGCACCACCTCCCGAAAGCCCTCAAATATAAGAATAACCATGCTCGATCACTTACAAGGCTATAGATATCCTAGGTGTATCTAGGCTGGGTCAGATGAGCCCCAAAATGCCGACTGCAGGCTCAAGCCGGGCTGCCCGCTCACGAACACTATCCTATACTATGAGGCATATGGAGACGGGGTGTGATGCTAGGAGATCCACCTCTATTCCAATGCAACAATAGGAGGAGTGAGAAAGAGAAAGTGTAGGGGTTGGTATCACCCTAGATGAGAAGAGACATATATTGCCTATACAGGCAATATAAAAAGGAGGCAATACAGGGTATCTATAGAGTCCGCCTAGAAGAAGTGAAAGTAGATTAAAAAGAAAAAAGTAATAACAGAATCTGATGTCAGAAGCAATCTCTCACGATCTCTCATGCTTCTATATTGCATTCAACACACAACCAGGCGAACTCCTCTCATAGCGGTCTCATCCTCTCCAGAGATAGCAGTACCTCCCCGCATGCTATAAGCCCAAAATAATTCATCAGCATAGAAAACAGTAAGGAAATGTATTCTCCCAAAGCAGGAATCAGGTAGAGAACCGAGTGAGAGTAGGTGATCAACAACACTTCCTAATTTCCCGTTCTATGATCATGGTCTCAAGCATTGGATTTACCCCCCTGCGCCTCGTCTCATGTTTACTTAGCCGATAGGGACAAGGGTGATTCAGAATGGGAGTGCGCTGTGGCACTTGCAAGTAAACTCTCGTATGACACTCAACCTGTATAGACAACTCAGATGAGGAGAATTAGTCCCCGTATCGGTTCCACCCGCACTATGAAAAACTCTGCCCTACCCAATGCACTCATATCAGGGGTTTCATTGACAGGTTACATGACCCAAAGATAAGTCTAAAGAGACAAGAATAGAATCGAGCACACCATTTATTACTCTCTGTAAAATTGTTGAGTAGTGTTATGAGAGAAAGTAACAAGCGAGCTAATCAAGGGGAGCAAAAAAACTTAGATTGCCTGTTGAGGGATCGCAATGAGATTGAACCGAGAGACCAGGAAGGAGAAGTAAAGGAGAAAGAATTGAGAGGAGAGGAAAGAGGAGACAAGAGCGGGATGTATGCACGAGTGGATTAGGCAGGTAGTCACGAGGTGTCACTCGTGACTGTGAGGATATATGAGCACAAGTACTCGAGTACAATTCCCAACAAAAAACACAGTTCCGGATAACTCATAGCTTTTCCCCTCCACATATAACTTTATTCACAGATGCAGGCCAAGGAAGTAACACATCACCCGGATTTTGTTTTTTAGCTCCTTCGATGAGGAGAGCTGAATCAAAGTGGGCACTATGTGACCCGGTCCTAATTTTGGCGGACACCCTACCCGTAAATATATCTATCAGAAGGGTTCAAAGGTGTGTACGGCAAGTATCTTCCCAGTTACAAAGTTTTTCCCCTGAAAACATTCTAACGCCGATTGCTTCACTGATGCTCACTCGTTGCCCTTCTCGATTTCCACAGTTCCAATTCTTGGAAGTGACCTACAATCAGTGCAGATGCACTTGCTGCAGAGCTCTCCCCCGCGCCTCAATCACAAGATCTCCAGTTCCGGCTCCTTCAATCCTATACCGTCTCTGCCTGCAGGATCATGACAGGCTGAGAAAATGAGTTGGATTGGTGCGCTTGTATATGGCGTGGGTAGTTCATGATTGGGGACAACCAAAACCTGCCATCGAGACCAACTTGATCCAAAATTTCTAAATTGGGAATAGCGTCTTCCTAAGAAGGGATAATACGTCTTCCTCCAGTGAAGTTATTTACAAGCACCAGGCAAGCTTTTTTCGTACAAAGGCTGCCAAGGAGGTCTTTTACTCGCGTAGTGGTGATAGAAAAAACACTGAAAAACAAGAAAAACATGTTACCGTTTTCCTCCGCCTAGAGTCATGGAAGAAATCGTTGTTGCGGTCGGAGTTGGCATCGAAGATGTTGCACATATTACAAGTACTTGTATCAAACAGCTCACTATGATATGACCCTGGTTATTGATTTCCAACCCACCAGTAAAATAAACATACCGTAAGGCAAAAGTGATTAGAGGCTTCGTAAAGGGATTGCAAACCTGTATCACCAACTGGCCAGAATGCTAGGACCACCCCGGTACCCGGTTATGGGGTTCAGGTTCAGTTCTCGGTGGAGGCGGAGTGGAACTCGTATCATACACTTCAGGTATCTACCTCGTGATGCTCCCCCCGAGTGCTCGAGGTTGATAATTACCAACGAATCTTCAGGCTTAATGCGTTCCCAATCTACCCATATTCAAGTGCTACTCCCTGGCTTATGCCAGATTAAATGTCTTCTTACCATTATTTCCCAACAAGTTATTCTGCGCGGCTGGGGATACGCGGTCAGAATGGTATGGGTTCCTCGCAAGGGAGTGAGCGGAGGAATTCGAGGTAATATTTGAGACGGAGATGGAGATTTCACTGAAGGGTGGAAGGGGTCTTGACTTGGATGAATAGCGGGGGGTGGTACAACATCTGTTCAAGCCGTATCTCATTGGCCAGGGGCAAAACTCTCGAACGCCACAAACTCACCAACATCACTCCCCCAATTCCACTTCCTTTCCACATCTTCAGCCCTTCTGATCCTGTTCCGCCCTCGATCACCCTGCCCCATTCTCCAAGATATAGAAATCGTTCTTTGACATAGTTTGGCCATGTCACTCAAGCCCTTTCCTACCATTAAATCCATCAGGAGCTATGTCACCGAGGGCGTCGGCTCTGGCGGCGATTACCACAATGTAGCCGGTGGCCACTGGTGAGTTCACACCTGCATCATCCTACTAATCTTAACACTAACATTCACAGGCTCGTCGATACTCCCATCGCGAACCCCATGTCCCGTTATGAACAGTACAAGCACTCACGGACATCGTGGGGTATCAATGTTCTGGGATCACTCTGCGTGGAGATTGAAGCAAGTGACGGTACTACCGGCTTCGCTACCGGGTTCGGCGGGCCCCCGGCTGCCTGGATTATTCACAACCATCTCGAGAGATTTCTGATCGGCGCCGACCCACGGAACTTAAACCTCCTTTGGGATCAAATGTTCCGAGCAACCATGTTTTACGGCAGAAAAGGCTTGCCCATTGCTACTATCTCCGTCATTGATTTGGCACTCTGGGATCTGCTAGGCAAGATCCGGGGAGAACCAGTTTACAAGATGATCGGTGGGGCAACTCGGGACAGGCTTTCCTTCTACTGCACTGGCCCCGAGCCTGTTGCGGCTAAGGAAATGGGATTCTTTGGGGCAAAGGTGCCGCTACCCTACGGGCCCGACGACGGTCATGAGGGGTTGAAGAATAATATCGAATTCTTAAGGAGACATCGTGAAAGCGTTGGCCCTGATTACCCGCTTATGGTGGAT
>Ga0307510_10002952_pt1 | contig 19568 bp, 13 predicted proteins | sample 12_EM_MG_FD_207224 | JGI IMG/M metagenome (GOLD analysis project Ga0307510, IMG submission 207224) | Populus trichocarpa ectomycorrhiza microbial communities from riparian zone in the Pacific Northwest, United States - 12_EM | ecosystem: Host-associated > Plants > Roots > Unclassified | place...
CGTTCCATAGGAGATCAGGTGTATATTCTTCCAGAGCCGAAACCCCATCCTGCTTTTTATCTTTTTTTGCGTGGTGACGATGACCACGACCAGCGCATACAGCGCCAGGGCACCAAGCAAGGTCCAGAGAACCTGGTGCGGAGCGTATAAAGGGAAGAGTATATCGACAAGCCGGTATTTCAGCGCCGCGTCGGGCAGCAGCAATAAAATATGACCCAGAACAAGGGCCAGCGCCACATAGGCCGTCCAGTTGTGGAGATCGTCAAGACTGATCTTTTTTACCAGGGCTGGCAGCTTCTTCCACAGGGGCGACCGACGATAAGCCGTGCTGAGCAAAATGCCCAGCAGGAGGTTAAAGGTCAGCACACAGGTGGCGATAAGACCAAGCGTAGAGGATATATCGAGCCAGTTCGAATTAGTTTCCATTTCAGTTGGTTGTGTTTTCTTTTACGCCGATGACTGGAACCTGCTGCTGATAGGCTAGCTTGTTCAGAGCCGGGATACCGCTGTCGACGATGGTCTTCAGCTTTTCCAGCTGAGCATCCGACCGGGCGCTGAGCAAGGCAAAGACCTCGTGCGCCTGCCGGCTGGGCACGGCATACCCATCGGAGGCGAAGCCATAGATACCGGATAGCTTATCATTCAGTCGGATAGGATAGTTGAGCATGTCCTGGCCGCTTTTTGACTTTGTCTGGTACAACGCCTCTTCGATAGCCGTCAACCCGCGAATAAGGCTGTCTGATAATTTTTTGATAGGTCTTGCCGTACTGTCGAGCCGGCTATTGAGATCCTGCAGCTGGGTCCGGATGGTTCTGATCCGCAGTATCGCCTTCTGTACTTCATTATATTTATCCCGGACCTGTAGCAGGAATCCAACCTGCGCTTCATAGTCGGCGTCCGTCAGATTATAGTTGGGATCTGATTTGATCGTAAAAGGGACGTCTGAAGAATCGTTGTCATAACGGAAGCGGGCCGTGTATTTGCCCGGGGTTGCCTTTGGAGTGCCTGCCCCACCGGTCCACAGCAGCATCCCTGGAATTTTTTCCGCCGGCGCATATAACATATCCCAGACAAAGGTATTGATCCCAGATTCGCATTCGAGCTTTGTGTCGGCGTCTTTCGAGCGGGTGGTAAAGGTGCGGATAGGCTTTTGCTGTTTATCAAAGATCGTTATGGAAACTTTGGGCGTGTCGGCGGGAGACTTTAGCCAGTAATGGAATACGACCCCGTTGGGTGGATTCTGCCCCGCATTGTGTAGGATATTATCCCTGCGGCGGCGCCCACCACCGCCTTCGGTACGCCAGGCTTCGTTGACATCGAATACGTGCAGCTTTTGCTGTATCACGGCCGGTGACATCTGCTGCAGGAGGCTGAGGTCGTCGAGGGCCCAGAAAGCGCGGCCCTGGGTCGCTATGATGAGATCGTTATTCTTAACGGTAAGATCCGTAACGGGAACGATGGGGAGATTCAGCTGGAAGGAAGTCCAGTTCTCTCCACCGTCAAAGCTGATATACATACCGTATTCTGTGCCGGCATAGAGCAGGCCGGGCCGCCGGTGATCGGCACGGATAACACGCGTGAAATGCGAGGGGTCGATGCCTTTTGTGATGAGCTTCCAGGTCTTGCCATAGTCCTCCGTTTTAAAAAGATAGGGAGTATAATCATCCTCACGGAACCGGGTACCCGCAAAATAGGCCGTTCCCTTCTTAAAGGGATCTGTCTCGACGCAGTTCCACAAAGTCCATTTGCCTGCCTGGGGCGGCGTAATATTCTCCCAGTGAGCCCCGGCATCTTTGGAGATATGGATAAGACCGTCATCGCTGCCGGTATAGAGCAGGTCCTTTTCGAGCGGTGACTCGGTTGCAGTAAAGATGGTACAGTAATATTCCGCCGAGGTATTATCCTTGGTGATAGGACCTCCGCTGGGGCCCTGCCGGGATTTCTCGTTGGTGGTAAGGTCGGGGCTGATGGTCGTCCAGGTCTGGCCTTCATTTTCCGTCATGAAGAGCTGGTTGCCCGCTGCATAAAGCCGGTGCGGGTTGTGGGGTGAGAAGAATATGGGATAGTTCCATTGAAAGCGATATTTCAGCGAGTCCGCACCCGAACCGGTCGGATTATCCGGCCATACGTCGATGGCGCGATTCTCGCCGGTGCGGTGGTTGAGACGGCCGAGATAACCGTCATAGTTGCCGCCATAGACGATGTCGGGATTCAGCGGGTCGGCGACAATATATCCGCTTTCGAAACCTGCTGTCGGTTCCCAGTCCTTTGCCGTAATCGCAGCGCTGGTCGAACGGCTTTTGATCCGGACGCTGGAATTGTCCTGCTGCGCACCCAGGATATGATAGGGAAAGGCGTTGTCGGTAGTGACACGGTAGATCTGTGCTGTGGGCTGGTTGTCCACGGAACTCCAGTCCTCTCCCGCATTGAAGCTGACCTGGGCGCCGCCGTCGTCGGCAAGGATAAGGCGGTGGCCGTCTTCAGGATCGATCCAGAGATCGTGGTGGTCGCTATGCGGACTTGACACGACGTTGAAGGTCTTTCCCCCGTCGAGGCTTCGTTGAAACTGTACATTCAGCACATATACGATATTCTCATTGGTGGGATCGGCATATATGCGATTGTAATACCAGGCGCGCTGACGAATATCGTTGACCCCGTTGACCTTTGTCCAGGTCTCACCGCGGTCGGTGCTGAGGAAGAGTCCTCCATCGGCGTGTTCGATCATGGCGTAGATCTTGTCAGGATTTGAAGCAGGGACAGCAATGTTGACGACACCCCAGGTGCCTTTTGGTAAACCTTTCCGGACAGACAGACTCGTCCAGGTCTCGCCGCCGTCTACACTTTTATAAAGCCCGCTGCCTTCACCGCCGCTCTCCATGCTGTATGGAGTTCGTTTCACGCGCCACATACCGGCGTAAAGAACAGAGGGATTGCCCGGCTCCATGACGACATCCGAGCAGGCCGTTTGTTCGTTGACAAATAGAACCCGCCGCCAGGTCTTGCCGCCGTCTGTAGTCTTATACACTCCCCTTTCGCTATTGGGACCAAAGAGATGCCCCATCACGGCTACCCAAACAATATCGGGGTTACCCGGATGAATGACGATACGTGCGACATGACGACTATCTTTCAGGCCGAGGTTGCGCCAGCTTCGGCCGCCATTGTCACTGCGCCAGAGGCCGCCGAGGTTTTCGGAGACATTGTTACGGAGCGTACTCTCGCCTTCCCCGGCGTATACGATGGATTCGTCGGAAGCCGCGACGGCTACGGCACCGACACCACCACCGAAAAATCCATCGGAAACATTTTTCCAGTTGCTGCCACCGTCCGTGGTCTTCCAGAGACCGCCGCCCGTGGCGCCAAAATAAAAGGTGTTCTTATTTTTGAGACTGCCCGACACGGCATCGGCGCGGCCACCACGGAAAGGGCCGATAAGCCGGTATTTAAGGGCTGCAAAATACGTGGAGTCCGTAGGATCGATGGTCGTTGATCTTTGCGTCGTACGCTGTTGCGCTACTAGAATGGCCGGCAAAAGAATGATCAGAAAAAAAAGGTATTTCATGCGAACGATGATTATTGGATGGTTGCGATTTGTTTTTGCAGTTGCTGCCAGGCGGTGTTGGTCTGTTTGGCGGCCTCCAGAGTAGCCCGCAGACCTTCGATGGCCTGCATGGTCGGCGGCATGTCGGCTTCTTCCAGGATGGTGAAAAGTCCGGCAAAGTCGTTCTGTAGCTGTGAAAAAGATTTCGGACCATTGGCAGCCGGAGCAGCAGCCCCTCTGCCACCGCGGCGACCGGCGCCCTCAAGGGCGGCGAGTTTTGTATCCAGCTCCTGCAGATCCGCGGCCGGCGAGCCGGCGGATAAGGACTTCGCCAGTCTTGCCCGCAGCACATGGACCTGATTAAAAGCAGCCATCGCTGACTCCCGCCCTTTATAGGCCTGTTCTGCCATGTCATGCTGTTGCTGCAGAGCCGGCAATGGGGTCTTAACACGGGGATCCATTCGAACAGTCATCGTCTGCGTGTACATTTTCCCGTTAACAGTCAGCTTCAAAGTATATGTCCCAGGCATAACCCAGGGCGAAGTGGCGACAGGAGCGGTATTGGCGTATACGGCGCTGATGGGATACGAAGCCGGTACGTTCAGCGGCTGATAATGCAGGTCCCAGATAAAGCGATGCGGACCGGCATGAGCGGAGAGCAGCTGCCGGGGCCGGATCCAATACTGGGGAATATTGACATCGGGAATGGTGTAGAGGGTGTCGCTACTGGAAAAATGGCGTATGGTCTTACCGGCGGCATCGGTGATGTCCAGGGTCACCGGTGTGGCCGCGTCCTGGCTCAGGTGGTAGTCGATGATCGCTCCATCCGGCGGATTCTCTCCCGCGGGTTCTTCCTGAGGCAGGGGCGTATCGGGGTTCATGTCCCAGCGTACGCGGATCGCGGGTTCGGGTTTGTACAAAGTCGCGTCCGCCACAGCAGCTGGCAGCTGACGCAGTGGAGCGATGTCGTCCAGGATCCAGAAGGAGCGGCCATGAGTACCCACGACAACATCGGCGTCCTTAAAGACGAGGTCGCGGATGGATGTAGCGGGCATGTTTAACCGAAGCGATGACCAGTGAGCCCCGTCGTCAAAGGAAACATACACGGCCGTCTCGGAGCCTGCAAGCAGCAAACCCTTCCGGCGGGGGTCTTCACGGACCACATTGATCGGTTCGTCCGGTAGTCCGTCGACAATGGCCGTCCAGGTCCTGCCCCCGTCATGTGTCTTATAGATATGTGGATGCATGTCGTCGAGGCGGATGCCATTGACGGCAGCATAGGCCGTGCCGGCATCGGTATGACCTGCATCGATGAGGGAGATCTTTGTCCAGTCGGCAATACCGGGCGGAGTAACATTCTTCCAGGTTTTGCCGGCATCGCGGGTGATATGAATAAGACCGTCATCTGTCCCTGCCCAGATGGTCAGGGGATCTACCGGTGAAGGAGCTATCGTATAGATGACCCCACGCCGGGGCATTTTCTTTAGCGACTCAGAAGTATAGATGCCGACACTGGCGGGGATATTCCAGGTCTCACGGCTGAGGTCAGGGCTTATCACCTGCCAGGAGTGGCCGCCATTGGAGGTCTTGAACAGTACATTACCGGCATAGTATAGCGTATGCGGGTCAGTGGGAGAGAATAAGACGGGAGCGGTCCTCAGGGCGCGATATTTGCCGCTGCGGAGCGCTTCGGGAGCGATATTCTGGATCTGTCCCGTACGTTTGTCATACCGGGTGACCTTTCCTCCATAAATGATATTGGGGTCGAGCGGGTCGGCGGCGATGTAACCATATTCCTCGACGCCGACAGGATGCCATTCGTGAAAAGTGATGGCGCCGTCATTGCCGCGTGAAGCGATGCCAACCGAACCGCTCTCCTGCTGACCGCCATAGACGTTGTATGGGAAGGCGTTGTCGGTACTGACATGATAGAATTGTGCGGTGGGCTGATTGTACCAGGAAGAAAAAGTCTGGCCGCCATTGACGGTGACAATGGCCCCCTGGTCACAGGCGATAAGCAGGATCTGCGGATTGTCGGAATTGATCCAGAGGCGATGATAGTCGTCGCCGCCGGGAGCACCCCGATAAGCATTCCAGGACATCCCTGCATCCATCGACTTCCAGACGACGACGTCGGCAGTGTAGACGATATCTTTATTCTTCGGATCCGCCTTTATCTCGGCAAAATCATCGCCACGCCCCCAGAAACGCTGGTCGCTGTTGAGCTTCTTCCAGGATTCTCCGGCATCATCGCTGCGGTAGATACCGCCATAGGTGCCGGCATCGACAGTCGCATACAGACGGCTGGGATCGGAAGCAGCAACACAAAAGCCGATACGGCCCAGGCCTTGTGCCGTCGTGGGCAGCCCCTGGGTGAGAGGACGCCAGGTCGTTCCACCATCCGTGGATTTAAACAGACCACTATTGGGACCATTCCAGGATCCGTTCTCCCAGGGACCCTGCCGCCCTGCCCAGAGGTCCGCATAGACGATCTGTGGATTGACCGGGTCGATCGTGACCTGTACGGCACCGGTGTTCTCATCCTTATACAATACCTTTTCCCAGGTCTTTCCGCCATCGGTGCTGCGGTAGACACCTCTTTCGGGATTGGGACCATAAGGATGACCCAGCACTGCTACGAATACACGGTTGGGATCTTTCGGATCGATGGCAAGACCGCCCATCTGCTGTCCGGCTTCCAGCCCAAGATGGATCCAGGTGCGACCGGCATCGGTAGACTTAAAAATGCCTTTCCCGACGGAAAGATCCGGCCGCTGGATGCCTTCACCACTGGCGACGTACACGATATTGGGGTCTGAAGGCGCAACTGCCACATCACCTATAGAGCCAGTAGACTGCGCGTCGAAGATGGGTACCCAGGTGCGACCAAAATCAGTCGTTTTCCAGACACCGCCGTTGTTGACGCCGATATAAAAAACATTGGGTTGTTGTGTAACACCACAGCCGCCGACCGTTCGGCCACCCCTGTGAGGCCCGATCATCCGCCAGCGCAGGTTAGCGAAAAGAGAAGTGTCGGGCGACTGACTGAAGATGGGCCTGGGCAAAGTGGCAAAAAGGAAAAATGGCAATGCCATCCGCAGGCCGTAAAGCAGTTTTTTCATGTGTTTGTTGGTTGTAAGCGGGCAAAAATTACGACATAAGGATGGGCTGGTCGAAACCGTCCATCAAAGATTTTCGATCGGTGAACAGCAAATGCAACGTTTGATGAAGCATTCCTGTCAGAATTTCAAACAAATCCCATGAAATATCTGACGGGTCTATGCCTCCTGCTGATCGTACTGGCGTCCTGCCACAAGACAAAAGACGGCGGCCTCCGCCAACAGTTGGAGCTGAGCGAACAACAGTGGAGGCTGAGCGAATGGGACGTGATGGGCGGAGGGATAGCCCGTTCTTACCCCGGGCCGGATACGACGATCGTCCTTAACCTGGATCCCAATGGCAGCTATACCGTCCAGATCAACGGGCAGCCGTATTCCAACGGATCTTTCAGACTGTCGGAAGCCACGGCCAGTGGAATTAACGAGCCCGAGATCATTTTCAGCAATACATTGCAGCTGAAGCCTGGTCTCGGGATAGTCGCCGATGACACTTATTCGATCAGTGGCGGGACCCTTACCCTGCGATCTGCTCTTTTGAATCCCGGGCTTTCATTTTCTATTATTTTTCAGCCCGTTCATTTGTAATTTGCTGCGGTGGAAATATCTTGTCACTTAAATCCCGCACAAATAATGCTTCAATTCCGCAGACATTCTGTAGCCGCACTATTGGTTGTCATTTTAGCGTTTGTTCTTCCCGGGGCCATGGCGCAGAAGCCGGCCGGCAAAACCCCGGCTTTTAAGGTCATCGCCTTTTACACGGCAAAAAATGATCTCGCGCATATCAGTTTTGTACATGAGGCCAACCGGTGGTTCCCCGAGATGGCAAAGAAATATCATTTCAGCTATGACTCGACCAATGACTGGACGAAGATGACGGAAGACTTTCTTAACCAATACCAGGTAGTGCTTTTTCTGGACACCCGGCCTGAGGATTCCGCACAGCGAGTGGCTTTTCAACATTATATGGAACATGGCGGAGGCTGGATGGGGTTTCATTTCGCAGCGTTCGCGCTGACGCCTTCCGGTGTCCCGCAGAACTGGGACTGGTATCATAATCAATTTTTAGGTGCGGGCTCTTATCTCAGCAATACCTGGAGACCGACCAGCGCTATCCTGGATGTGGAAGACCGGAGGTTCCCGCCGATGCGGCATCTGCCGGCGAAGTGGGCTACGGCCCCCAATGAATGGTACCGGTGGTCGGAAGACCTGCGGAAGAACCCGGATATAAAGATCCTGCTCTCCATCGACTCTGCGAGCTTTCCTCTTGGCACCGGGCCAAAGCAGTCTGAGATCTGGCACAGCGGGTACTACCCTGTCGTATGGACGAACACAAAATATCATATGATCTATATGAATATGGGGCATAATGACATGGATTACGAACACAAGACCAATAAGGAGCTTTCCTTTACGCTGCAGAATAAGACGGAGGAGCAGCTGATCATCAATTGTCTTTTGTGGCTGGGCAAGCGCGGTTCTAAATAGGCGCCTGATCCCTTGTTCCGATGCCGTGGGTTAGCGTGCATCGAGGATCAGCTCGATGAGGCTATGACGGCCAAAGTGTTTTGCCCAGTCGAGGGCCGTGGACTGATAAGCATTGTCTTTGAGCCGCAGGTCAGGGCGGGCCGACAAGGCCAGCCGCACCAGGTCTTCATCACCCCGTTCGACCGCAAAGTGCAGCAGGGTCTTATCCCATTCACCATAACGATGATTTACCAACTGGGGATCCTTTTGCAGCAGCTGCCGGGCGCGATCCTTCCAGCCGATGTCCCATGCATCCAGCACGGTGTAGGCGGCGCCGTTCCCGGCGAGCCACTCCGCGGAGAAAGGCTGGCTGCAATGCACTGCCAGTTGCATCAGGGTCAGGCCATTGCTGAGCGGTTGGTTAAGATAGCCTTGAAAGTCATGGGTAAGCCTGCTGTCCGTGTTGCCGAAGGGGTCGTGCCGTGGAAAACCCGCGAGCGCGGCCTGGTCTCCGCGACCGATGGCTTCCGCCAGCTGTACGTCCTGTGGCGAAGGTGGCCTGGCCAGGAGCCGCTCGGTGATCAGCCACCAGGTCCAGCCATCACCAGTAACGGTGAAGCCTAGCTGCTCATAGGTGCGCTGACCTGCGCCGGTGGAATTCAATACGGCATAACGATATCCTTTATCCCGGGCATAGAGACAGGCAGCGAGGGTTACGGCCTTACCCACGCCTTTATGCCGGGCTGTAGGAACGACCCCGACATGATAGATCCCCGCGGCTCCACGATGTCCGGTGGTGAGAAATACGACGCTATGCCCTACAACCTTACCATGCAGCATAGCCACAAAGCGAACCCACTGGCCCGGCATGTCGGTAGTATTTTCCGCGGGGATAATGACATGAGCATAAGGCAGGTTCTTTATGTTGACAAGTGGAGTATCGTTGTCTGCTTTAATTGTCAATCCCTTTGGATAAGGATGTTCTATCCGGACCTGTCTGAGGTCGAGAGCCATCCAGCGGGGGCGCCAGCCGGGTTGAAAACCTCTTGCAAGAAGACGGACGCCAAGATCAGCCGGACTGGTTGGATCGAGAGACCAGCAGCCTGCTCCTTTGGGTGGATGTTTCAGATAAAAAGACATAAGCTCGTCGAGATGCCGGCCGGCATTCTCTTCGGTCAGCTCGGGAAAGGCTACCATGGACGGGCTTTGGGAGTTCCCGGAAGTCCAGCTGAGTCCTTCTGCATTCAGCAGACTGCCGCCAAGGGTAAGCGCTTCCTTTCTGAACAGCTGCTGATGATTAAAGGCAGCAGCCTGTTCAAGCTGGCGGGAATCGGCATCTTGCAGGATCTCAGGATGAGCCATTGTTATAAAACTAGGTCATCCGGGGGGACCGGCAAAATAAAATAAGGTTGGGTCATGGTTGTCTCAAGCCTACAGCTGCATAGGCATAAATGTCCCTTAATATATGAGGGGGAAGCGAATCGGGTACCGGACCTGCCAGCACTGTCTTATTTGTCAAAGCGGGATCGGCGATGCGGCGAAGATGATCCATACAGTTATTACGGGTAGCCAGGTAAACAAAGGCCTTGATCTTTTCATCGCTGGTAAACTCGGTACGACGGCTCCAACACAAAAAGAAAGCATCGATCGATAACTGATAGGCAGCCGGTCCGTCATCCACCAGTAATTTTGCAAAAGCGAACAGCTCCGGGTAATACTGAAAAAAGAAAACTTTAAATGCTTCCGGAACCCCCTGCTGAAACCAAAGCACGCTGGGATCGTCCTCGTCTGTAGCTTGCGAGTTCGTCATACTTACAATCATGATTGAGATTTAAGATGGTCCGCTGATCAGGATGGTCAGGACTAATTTAAAAAGTGATTATCCCAATGCGTATGAGATGATCCGTCTTTGGTATTACCAGTCCAGGGCAAGTAACAGTCCGAGTAATAATTCTCGATAGCAAGACCGATGGCTTCGGTTTGTCCGGTGGATTCCCTTTCTATATCCGACCAGATGTCTTTTTTATTATACACCAGCGCCATAGATTCTTCACTGCCTTCGGGAAAATGAACGAGAAAGATGACAACAGTATTGATGAGAATAGGTTTGACTACGATAAGGTTCCATTGATTTTCGAAGAAGTACTCCAGTTCAAAGGACTTTTCAAAAGGTAGGAACTCCTGGATCGAGGAAGCATAGGGAATATTTCTTAACCTGTTGAGTTTTAAGCGAAAACCAGACATAGTGATAAATTAAGTGAATAAGACGATAATCAAACAAACATGAGCGACAGGTCTTGAGCAGGTCAAAAAACAAGGATTAACAGGATATATTACAGGACGCAAGGTTAATACGTGAAAACACTTCGGCTACTTGATCTAAATCAGCATTTGAGAATGCCTGATCATTACAATAAGCAAATTAATAGCTTTACCAGAAGATCAGGTAGAATTAATTCTACAGGTCGCTTTTTTTTTATTGATGAATTTAGCATTAATGCAACCACAAATACTATTGGCGGATGATCACAGCATGATCAGGAAGGGTCTAAAGCTACTATTGCAATTACACCTGAGTTTTACAGAGGTCTCGGAAGTGGTCAGCTGCAACGAGCTTATGAAGGAACTGGCAAAGAAGAAATACACGCACATGGTGCTGGATATTATTCTATCGGACGGCAGCACGCTGGAAATTTTACCGAATATACAAAAATTATATCCTGATCTGCGGATCATGGTCTTTTCCATGCAGCCGGCGGAAGTCTATGGAAAAGCCTTGCGGCAATATGGCATCGACCATTATCTGCCCAAGACGACACCGGAAGAGGAAACGATCCGGCTCCTCCGGCGGTTCCTCCTGAATGAACAGGCTTCCAGGGATCTTCCAGGGATCCGGTATCCCAACAATCCCTTTTCGGCCCTTGCCCCCCGGGAGTTGGAAATCCTGCATTATGTCCTGAAGGGGCTGGGTACAAAAGATATCGCAGAGACGCTCAATGTCAAAATGAATACGGTTTCGACGGTCAAGAACCGCATCTTTGAAAAAACCCTTACCACAAATCTGAAAGAATTAATAGAATTGGCTACATTGTACAATGTCAATTATTAGGACTACAGGCCTTTTGTTGCTGTTCCTGAGTTGCAGTATTTTTCCGAAGGCCCAGGGGGACTATCATGTTGATTATTTTACTACCGACAACGGCCTTCCTTCCAATGGGATCAAGGGGCTGCAATGGGATGACCGGACCGGTTTTCTCTGGATCGCGACAGAGGCCGGCATTACCCGTTACAACGGGTCAGATTTTGTGACGTTCAACCGGCTCAACACTCCAGGTTTTTTTTCCGAACGAATGCTTTTCCTTTTGAAGACAAGGGATGGAAGGCTTTATACTTCGGACGAAGTGGGTAATCTCTTCCTTATTCTGCAAAACAAACCCCAGTATACCGGCCAGGTGAAGGTTGATACCCGTTCGTCTACCTTCAAGCTGGTAGGACTGATCGCCTCGGGGCGACTATTCAGACAGTCTTCGCTTCAGCCGCCTCCCGTGTTTGGTTTCGACTTCTTAGGCGAGACCCTGCTTCCGCTGAACGAAAGACGGCTGCTGCTGGCGCAGCATGATACCCTGTTCGATTATCGGCTTGGCAGACCGATCCCTTCATTTATCACAGCGGTCGAGCCGGGCTCAAAAGTCTTTTACCTGGAAGATTCTTTATTTGTCTTTAATACGCGGACGGGGTTTTACCGGACAGACCCGGATTTTCCGGCTAAGATACCGGTTGTGCTGACGGGGGTGACCGGTTCAACGCGAGCAACCAGCGGAGGCCTGGCAGGAGCGACCGGTCTGAACAAACCCCAGCTTTTCTGGGAGAACAGCATGAAAAACCCGATTTTGGTAGACGGTGCACGCGCCTGGACACTGGATTATCAGCAGGGCAAGCTCATAGCAAGGCTGATCTGTGATGTATTGCCGCGGGATGCATTGCTGATCTTTGCCAAGTACGATGAAAAAAGCAGCATGCTGTTTCTGGGTACCGTCTCAAAAGGCATCATTATAATCCGGAAAAATGCGGTTCGCCCGGTAAAAAAAGCCCTGGTCCCTCCCGGCGCCGATAGACCTACCGCCTATTACAGCCAGGTAGGCCTGCCGGGAAACGCTATCCTCACCAGCAACGGGGATGTGCTGGGAAGCCCTGTCCCCTCCCCTGCCAGCTTACCCATCCATGGTCCTTTCAACAATTTTGTACTGACCACCCCGGACAGCCTGCTATGGTATAGCTGGGCAGACACGATCCATTCATGGTCTTATAAAACTCACCGGACCACAGCAGTGCCAGTTGGTGACGGGTCCATCACAGATGGGTTCGTCCTATCAGAAGGCACTCTTTATATAGCCAATGCCATCGGAGTTGGCATACTGCAAAACAACCGCATCGACTATCAGTACCGGTATCCCAAACCGGATATCAACAGCAATGTGCCTTTTTCCATGCTGGAAATAAGTCCGGGGCTTATCGCCATTGCCACCTGCAACGGCCTGTTCCGTTATAATATCGTGAGTCATGCGATGGATACCCTATGGCGAATGCCGGGCATCTGTGTGAGGGGTTTGTGGAAATACAAAGGGTATTTGTTTATCGGCACTTATGGGAAGGGGATCTTCCTGTATAAGAACGGAGAGATCAGGCCTATTCCCGGGGATAAGAACAACTATCTTCAATACGCACATTGTTTTGTCCCGGACAAACGGGGTTTCTGCTGGATCAGCACCAACAAGGGCGTATTCAGGGCAAAACCGGAAGACCTGACAGAGGCCTTCGATGGCAGCCGCCGGGATATCTATTATCACTATTACGGGCGGGCTGACGGCATGGATATGACCGAGTTGAATGGCGGCTGTACACCCTGTGCGTTGCCCCTCAATGATACGACCCTATCCTTTCCTTCGATGGATGGGCTGGTATGGGTAAACCCGGCCCGGCCTGTTACCGGATTACCGGGGGGAGCCATTTATATCGACGAATTCATGGCGGATAGCCAGTTGGTGAACAGCACTTCGCTGATCAGATCCGAGCTGCCGGCAGGTACAAGGGAATTGACGTTCTCCCTGGGCTTTCCGGCATGGGTAAGCAAGGAAAACCTCTATGTCGAATATAAGCTGGAGCCCTATTCCGGGAACTGGCAGCTGGTGGACATTCAGAATAATCCCAGACTACATTTCAGCAATCTGCCCTCGGGGAATTACAAGCTGCAGATTCGCAAGCCCAATGGCTTTGGCAACAACTACAGCTGGACGGTCTGCAATTTTTATATCACCCCGCGCTGGTGGCAGCGTCCCTGGAGCTGGATCCTATGCATTATTGTGCTGGCAGCCTTTATTGGCGGTATCGTGCACTGGCGAACCCGCCGGCTGGAGATCCGGCAGGACAAGCTGGAAAGGCAGATAGCCGAAAAAACCCGCGAATTACAGTCCAAGAACGAGGAGCTGGAAAGGACGGACCAGATCAAGACGAGGCTGATCTCCATTATCAGCCATGACCTGGTGACTCCCCTGCGATTCCTCCATCTGACGGGTAAGAACCTCATCGAAAAGAAACATGGACTGACCGAAGAACTACAGCAGGAGGTCATTGGTGAGATGGCTACCACTTCCAAAGAGCTGGAGCTGTTGTCCACGAATATTCTCAACTGGATAAAATACCGCAACGAGGACCGGCGGCTGGCGAAGGAAAGCTTCAATCTGCATGAGCTGGTCACCCACCTGTTTGGCATTTTTCAGGCCATGGCCCGTCAGAAAGAGGTCCAGCTTCTCAATACTGTAGACGAGCAGCAGACGCTGTTCCAATATATCGAGCCGGTGAAAATCGTCCTGTATAACCTCATCCTGAATGGCATCAATTTTACGCCCGAAGGTGTCGGCTTTATCCGGGTGAGCTGTACCCGCAGCGGGGATGGGATGGCCCTGCAGATTGAGGATACAGGAGTGGGAATGACCCAGGAGCAGATCAATAATATCATGGCGGATCACTTCATTATCTCTTCCGCCAATGTAGACAACAGGAAAGGGAATGGATTGGGCTATCTGATCATAAAGGATCTGCTAAAGATCCTGCGGGGCAGCCTGGTTATCCAGAGCGAGAAGGGGGCGGGAACAAGGGTGACGGTGTGGGTGCCTTTGTAATCTTCTTTTTTTACACTATGTGTAAAAAAAAGAAGCTGACCTTTCGATCAGCCTCCGGGAAGCAAACTTTGCGACAGTTGCTATGCATTATCTTCACAATAACGTATATAAGAGCAGGGCTGCGGCTGCGATGCCTATTAAAAAACAGATCAGAAGCGCCAGTCCACCTACGAAAGATATCGCTTTTGAACGGGTTTTTACTGTCGTCATAATCTGAATTTTTTGTTAATCATCAGCCATTAATAATTGGTGAATTTTCAAGGTATTGCTGTGTCGGGTGATAAATGAACAGGCAACTTCCATTTTTCACGGCCCGGATGATCCGGCCGCTCATAATGGAGGGCAGAGCAGGACAGCCCAGGCTGGTACCCAGGGTGCCAAAGTTCTCCATGTATTTATCGCCGACATAGGTTGATCCGTGCAGAACGATCTTTCTTTTCAGCGCCAGATCGTTGTACCCGCTGTCTACGCCTTTGAGACGCAGCGAAAGGCCATTACGACCATAATAGACCCTGTCTGTCACATAAAATCCAAGGCTGCTTTTAAAGGACTCCGGTTCGTTGGAAAAAGAGGTGGCATATTCTTCGCCGGAGTTCTGGCCATGGGCCACATAGGTACGATAAAGCAACTTGCGGTGCTGAACGTCGATGACATACATCCGTTTGCTACAGCTGGACTGGCTGAAATCACAGATGGAAAGGACTGTCCTTTTATGGATAAGCCCCTTTTTCAGCAGGTTGTGATAACCCCGCCAGGCGTATTCGAACGCTTTTTCGTCAAGACCCTGGTTTACCAGCTTCATGTTGCTGTAGATCGTTACGGCCTGGCTGATCACCATTCGGAGTTCAGCAGCCTTTGCTGCTGCGCTGGAAGCGACTCCGTTATCAAATACTTCTTTTTCTCCGGAGGCTGGTATGTTTTCGGAGGTCGTGTTTGCAGGAGTTGCGACTGTTGGTGTTGCAGGGATTGCGACTGTTGCAGTTGCGGCAACCGGATGGGTTGTCGGCGCCAGTGCTGTCATGGTGGACGTTGGCGTCGCCACAGCGACCCTTTCTTCCACAGTATAAGTCGGGACAACGGTGAGTGACGGGTGATCAATAAATTTTACGATGACTGCCGAAGAGTAAAAGGGCAGTATCGCCTCTTTGGCTTTCAGGCGGCTGTCTCCATCGTATTTTGCACGGCCCGTGATCATGGCTGGTGCCGTCAAAACCATGGATGATAGCGTAACCTTAAATAAAAGGTTAGTTAGTACGCGCATGGGATTTGGATTTTAGCATTGGTTATAGGATTTGGGTTACGGTTGGTCATCATTCCCCTCGAATCGCGAAATTGCTTTTTTCGATGAGGAGTGAATCCCGGTAAAGCTCATATTTAAACTGCCCGGCGTGTTCGAAATTGTATTTCTCTACGATAAGCAGGGGGTCCCGGATCTGGCGGATCTCGAACAGTAAAGAATTCCGTTCGTCGAAGAAGCGGATCTTATACCGGCCGGAAGCCGTCTGGGGAACCGTTATGACCAGATCACCATTAGCTGACCGGCGAACATAACCGGAAGCGGCATGTTCCGCAACGGTATCCCTGTTATATAACGCATAACTCCGCGAATTATGAGGCAGGGACCAGGCTGAATGAAAATTTTTTTGGGATGGGCTGATAGCCAGCCCACGGAAGGCGATAAGAAGAAGGGCAATACTGAGAAAAGAGATCTTTCCCAGGCGGGGATTAGGGTACGGCATTGTCAAAAGGTTTATTGATTTAGCGCGAAACTTTTCAATAATACCTTCTGATCAACTTGTAACCGAAGCAAAACATAACAAAAGAACGTCAGATCCTGACGTAAGGCATTGTTCGAAAAATCTCGTGTATGTAAAAAAAATCAACTATCAGGCAAATCAATGCCCGAAATTTTAAATACACTAACGCGATAGGACAACCAAAGACATCAGTCGCTTCCTGTAGCCCGGTTCTTGCCGCCTCTTTCCTGCCGTTCGGTGGACTTAGGTGGGGGCTCTTCATTTTTATTCTTTTTCATGGCGATGACCAGGCTGGTGTCCTCTTTCAGTTTGGATTCCAGCTCACAATAATCACGCTGTGTATTAAGCACTTCAGCATGAGCTTCCATCATTTCCTTTTCGAGCTGCGTAATCCTGCGATTCTTTTTTGCAAGCTGGTGGCTTCTTCCAAGAAACCCAATCGCCGCTGCCCCAAGCATCATCAACAGCAAAAAATATATGTCGATGGTAATGTCGAATGTTGGCATAAGAAGATCATTAAATTAATCGAATAATGTGTTCAGAATAAAATAAGGTGATCAGATTATGCGTTTCTACATCGGAGGGAATAAACTGTAGAATAAGAAAGCCAGGCTTTGCCTGATGGGTAAAGTTTATTCATGGGGATACTGATTTTGTTCCTATAAAAGTACCCTGCCCTTCTACCCGCCCTTACTCACCATAACAAAAAGACTAGCGACATCAGACAAAGGCCTTCACTCCTAATTTGTTGTAATCACATATACTATGTCCTTTTTCCACCGCAGCTGCCAATAAATCGTTAAAGTATTTAAAATAAACAAAATATCTTTAGTTTCTTAGAAAGGCTTTATCCAATATTCTATAAAAGAACGAATCCAATGTCTTATCGAAAAAAAAACTAATATCCTTTGAAAAATGGCTAATCCGGTATCCGAAGACTCACACAGAACTACAAAAAACTTCGGATAGATAGCTAGACAAGAATAGGCCCGCTTTCAGCAGGCCTATTTTTTTGTTATATTTACGCTCAAGGTTAAGGCATGATAAACAAGATCTTTCTGGTTTTTATTATCCTTTCTTTGTCTGTAACACCTGCCCTGACTCAGTCCGACTCCTCCAACGGTTACTCTGTCCAGCATTTTACCGACGAAAACGGGTTACCTCAGAACAGCATCAACGACATGCTGTTCGACAACGACGGCTATTTGTGGCTGGCTTCCCAGGTGGGATTGGTGCGCTTTAATGGTAATTCCTTCAAGCTTTATTACCCGAATGACAAGCCGATCATGGAGTCCAATATCCTTTACCTGGGGAAGGATCACAGGGGAACCTTTTATTTCCAGACGGACGATCACAATCTCTATTCCTATCCCGGCAATAACAGTCAGTTCATGAGCCCGGTGATAACTCCTACAGAAGCCCTTAAAAGGCCCATCCTGCTGAATGGACGCAAACAGCTCTACGATTTCTCCGTTTTTCTAAACCGCACCAGCAGTGCAGCAGAAGCAAGTCAGCACAAAAAGATCTTTCAATATCTTTTTCAGCACAACCGGAATTTTTATGCTGCCGATACTTCACACCTCTACTTTATTTATTCGGATAGTCTTTATTATTATGATAGCCATGTTCTGACGGCGATGTCGGCCTTGCCGGGAAATAACTGGCAGTATCTCCTGCAGGATAAGAAATTCTATGTCCTGAAGGATGATTCAGTGATGACAGTGTATTCCAACGGTCATAAGGCAGGGGGGAATTCGCTGATCGAAGGCGATCTCCGGCGGGACCGGGCAGCGATCCAAAAAGGCGGGGGAAAATATCGCCTGTACTCCTGCGGCAAGACCACGCATCTTCTGGCCGGCCATCGTCTTTACCTGCTGACTCCTGCTGCTAACGAGAGGTTAACCGGCAAATTCCTTGTCAACCTGGATTTTATTCCCAATATCTCCGCAGTGGAATACAATTCAGGGCTCGACCTGCTGCTGGTGGCTACGCATACGGAAGGTTTTTATTTTCTTCGAAAGAACCACTTTCAGCGCGATGGCTGGCCGGCGCCACTACAACAGAAAATGACCCGGCATCTCTTTGGACCGATGGCGCTGAACCGGGATCGGGAAATTCTGACAGACAAATTCGTTTTTACGCCCGAAGGAAAGCTGATCCCGATAAAAGATACTGCGCCTATCTGGCAGCGTTGTCTGCATATCGACAAAAAAGACCAGGTATGGGCGGCTTTCTATAACCTGCCCCGCCGGCTGGATACTCTCATGAGGCCGATGAATGTCCTTCCGGCCCTGGATGCCAATATCGTGGATTATACGGAGGACTCTGCGGGTCATCTTTATTGTCTCACGGAAAGATCGCTGTGGCAGCTGGATACGGCACCGGCCGAAGGGCAAGGGAGCTCGCGGACTGACAGTTTCCGACGGCTTTTCACGATCGACCGTCTTTCAGGAAGAGAGGCAAATGAATCCTTCGTCCCTGTAGACGGGCATCGGCTATGGATCGCCGGCACCAACGGGCTACTCGAATATGATCTGGAAAAAAAGGAAGCCCGGCGTTTCCCGGAATTCAGGAATACCCATGTCCGAACGATCCATATCTGCACCGACGGAAATATCCTGGTAGGAACATATGGACAGGGATACTCTTATTATTATCATAACCGTTTCTTTCGGATGCCGCTGGACAGAAATGAGTTTCTGATCACGGCTCACTGTTTCCTCGAAGATAGTCATGGTTTTATCTGGATACCCTGCAACAAGGGGCTGTTCAAGGTCCCCAAGGCCGATATGGATGCCTGGTGCGAAGGCAGCAACAATGAACTATACTACTATTATTATGGCCGGCAGGACGGACTGCTGACAAATGAGTTCAACGGGGGTTTCAATTCCAGCGGTGTGATCACCCCGAAGGGTTTTGTAGCGCTGCTATCCATGAAAGGGATGGTATGTTTTTATACGGATTCGCTGGCCACCGATTTTCCCCATGGATCCATCGACATGACCCATCTCGAGATCGATGGCAGCTCCGTGGAAAGGACGGATACTATCCGGATCAAGCCGGATTACAACAGCATGTCTATAGAGATCTCCTGTCCTTATCTGGGTAACCCGAACAATCTCTACCTGCAATATAAGGTGGAAGGTCTTGGCGATGAATGGAAGCAGATCCCTCCGGACGGGATCATTATGCTCAACAGGCTGGCGGCGGGAAAATATATGCTACGGGTACGTAAGGTCAATGGATTCGGAAAGAACAACTACCAATACCGGGAGTGGACCTTTATCGTGCCGCCTTATTTTTATAGGACGACCTGGTTCACCCTGCTGCTGGTCCTTGGAGTATTGATCATGCTGTTCTTCCTGGTCCAGCTACGGCTGAAGCTGGTGGAAAAGAAAAAAGAGATCCGGGTAAAAGCAGAAAAACTAAGGGGGGCTGTTGTCCGGCTGGAAGAGACAGTGACAAAACTCCAGCAATCCGAGCAAGAGCTGTTGAAAACCAGCCG
>Ga0307510_10002953_pt1 | contig 19562 bp, 25 predicted proteins | sample 12_EM_MG_FD_207224 | JGI IMG/M metagenome (GOLD analysis project Ga0307510, IMG submission 207224) | Populus trichocarpa ectomycorrhiza microbial communities from riparian zone in the Pacific Northwest, United States - 12_EM | ecosystem: Host-associated > Plants > Roots > Unclassified | place...
CGTCCCAGAGCCAAGCGACTAGCTCGTCGATGAGTCGTTGATCTTCTGCGTTGAATTGGTAGCGATATTGAGGGGCGGACTTGTGAGGGTCGATCAGTGCAGTTGGCTTCGGAGGATCGTACGGCGCGGGACTGCGAAGAGGACTTGGGCGGATCGGTTTGCGTGGTGTTCTGGGTGTCGACTTGCTTTGTCGAATTGCGCGAGTCGGCTTGTTGTGTGGTCGGGTGTTTCTTCGGTGGGGTGGCTTCAGGCTGACGTGAGGGCTTCTAGTTGTGGCCGCGCTTCATCTCGGCGGCGAAGACTCGGAATATGTCGGGTACGGGGGAGTTAGCGTCGAGATCAAAGATGTCGGTGTCTGTGTCAGACTCGGTGATGAGGAACTCGGAACTGGATACTCCCGCTACCTGAAAGGCGGACAAATAAGCTATTTCCTCGATGCGGCTAGCGGTGGTGGTCAGGGAGGCATGCCCAGGCGGATCGCGAGCTGGGGTAACGAGGCCTTGTGAGGTCACAGATGTACTGGTTGATGGCCCGGCGATCCAGGAGTCAATTCCAGCTTGGAGGCCGCGGCCTGTGCCGTCGTTTGGTACGGGGTCACCGTTAGGCAGGTGAATCCGCCCGCCGCGAATCGTAGCACGGCCGGAGCGAACGTACTCTTCTGCGGTGGCCTTTCTGGTTGCAGAAGGCGCATCCCTCGGCGCGCTGTCGAGACCGGAAGAACGAGTCGACGTCGTCGTAGTGCGAGGTCGCGGCGGCCGGCGCGGGGGCTCGTGGCCATTGCTGCGAAACGTTGGAGTTGGCTGGTGGCGGTGGTGTCTGGTATGCGTAAGTGGCTGGTGGTGGGACTGCCAAGGCAAGCTCTGGTTTGGGATAGTTGTTAGCTACGCTCGGCCAACGACAACGAGCTGTGCGTGAAGAATGGCATAAGCTGAGTCCCGGATGTTAAAGCCATGCATTTTGCTTAGCAGTTCCTCCATGTCTTGGTCATCCTCTTGCTTTTTGAGGCAAACGGTCCTGGTCTGAACAGCGGGGGTGGAAGGTTCGTGAGGGCTTTGGTCACGGGAGCGTTTGCGATCATGGCGGTCGTAACCCCGGCGATAGCCGTGATGGTCATCGGGCTCTCGCGGGTCCCTCCAGAGGAGTGGTAGTAGAGGTCGCGTTCTCGTGGGTCGCGGTCGCGAGGGCGTTCGCGCCTCTGTGGGCTGTGGCCGTGGCGGGTCGCAATTGGGTGAGTCTTCGTAGCGATGGTCGTTGCTCCTGCGGCGAGGTTCGCGGTCGCGGCGAGAAACTCTTCACTCGTATTCGGAGTCGGGGTTGTAGTCGTCATTGTCGGCAACTTTGGCCCCATCCTTGTCCAAGTCGTATGAAGCCTTCTTGGGAACACGCATAAGAACTACGACAGCTTCGCGGCAGCCCGTCAGGCCTCCCCCCAATCCGTGCAGCTCCTGATCGTCTATCGTCGCGCGCACGACCGGAAACGCCGACAGTGCGACTGGGTCGGGCTCTAGTAATAGCAAGGCGGAGGTTCGTAGATCGCTTATCGAGCCCCGAGAGGCCCTCGGTGGGATGGACCGTGATGCTTTCGAAATATCGGTAAGTGAAAGGAGGAGGCAGATCAAGGTGCGTACATTTAGGCAAAGTCTCGTGGCCCCTCTTCAATCCTCTTCCAACTTCCCACCTTACTCCCCTGAGCCCGTAAGTAAGTCGTACCAACGCGGTAGCTGGCTGGCTGTGGGGGACAGGCCGTCAGAGCGATCGTGCAAAACAGAGAAGGAACCTACCAGATACTGATTATAAACACATATCGGGACTTTCATCACTCTACTCTGGCTCTGGCTGTTGGGTGTACCTGCGAGTCGCCCGGCACGCTCCGCGCTCCGACAGATAATTGATATGAAATCCTGAGGCTATATGGACCCAGTATTAACCACTGGCAACACTACTGGGCAACCCCTGCACCCAACCACACACACAACCACTCGCTCACTTCTCAACATGTGCCCGGCCCTTCCACCCGCCGATCCCCTCGATAAACCCAGGCAACGCCTGTCTGACAACGAACTCATGCGTGGAGATGGGGGGGAAGTCCTGGATTCAGAATATGATGTCACCCCTGTCCTCCGCAACAGCGTTGCGGGTGTTCTACACCCCTCTGACTCAAGCCGGGCTTACGTGTTCTGTGGGCACGAGTACGTGACGACCAAGGTGATGGGCGACACCATCGTACGGGGCCCAAAGTTTATTGTCGATGACTGGCCGTCATTATCAAGGATAATGTTCGCCGGGTGGATAGATGCCGTGTTACCAATTCCGAACAACACCAAACAGATGTATTTTTTTTCCAGCGAGGATTATGCTCTCATCAACGCCGATCCTGGTTCGTGATTGTCGATAGACTCCGTGGCATTGACCATATTCCCACTGATAGGTACCCCCAATGACTACGTCATTGATGGACCGAAGAACATCATTGCAGAGTGGCCATCTCTCAGATATGCTGGCTTCAAGGCCATCGATGCCGTCCTGCTGAATCCGATGAACAGCGAACAGGCGTACTTCTTTAGGGGCGAGCAGTATGTTCTTATTCATATTCTGCAAGGTGAGTTCCATCACTTTGCTTTATCCCGGAACCTGGTCGAGCTGACGTCACTTTTCAGGGCCAAACAAAGACTACATCGTCGATGGCCCGAAGCCGATGTGGCCATGCTTGAAGGATGCAGGTTTCAAGGAGATCACCATGATCCTGCCAAATCCGTCAAATGCAAATGAGGCCTTTGTATTCTCAAGAAGTGACTATGCAACGATCAGTATCGGACGCGGTATGTTTGTCATGTTGAGAGCAGCGACGAAATCGACTATAATGCATGTGCAGATGCATCAGATAACCATGTTGTCGACGGTCCGAAGCCCATCCATATTGGGTGGCCTTCGCTTCGCCAGGCAAACATCTTTTGATGTCATAATTGTAGCCCCATGGTCTGATGTAGGGTGAGTGTTCGTCTATGTATGAGATGACATGCTTGGGAGTACCCACGACATTCTTTCAGCCCATGATTTATCAATGGTTTTTAAAGTAGTGCCTCATATACTCCTGTATGTAACTCCCAAAAGTCCTCCTGTAAGAGGGAGGAGACCGAAAATCCTTCGACGATGATATAAAGAGGTTGCCCGTGTCTCTTACCTGAGCAAGATCGCCAACGTTAAATTATCGCAAACTTTTTTCCATGTCTCTTCCGCCGCGCGTCCGACAGTTCCGAGTCTGCTTCTATCATGGATACTTATAGATTTTCTTGCTTTGCCCTCTTTCCCAACTTGCTCTAGTGGGCCACTACTTTGTATGGCATATCTGAGTTCTCTCAGATGTGTACAGCTAAAAATGGATCATTCTATTTGAATTGATGAAATATCTAGTGACTTGCAACTGGAGGTGTCAGCTGTTGTGCATTGGTTGTTGGCTGCTGTTGGGGGGGGGTTTTTTTCTTGATTCAAATTTAGTGTCATTAACGCGAGCTACCTGACAATATTGTACACTACAAACTACAGCCTACTCTGTGTGTAAGCCCCATGTCTACCGATGGCCAGACGGCTGCAACCTCTATGTGTGCTGATGTTTCCCATATGATGCCTACACCGCCGCTTGCACCCGGATTTATGCATGTGAGTGCCACAACGCGATGAAAGCTTAGTAACAGGGGGGAGAGTGGCTTGCAAGATGTACTCAAAAAAGGTAGAAGGGTGTGGCATCGTCCTGAACAATATCAAGAATGCACAACATCCGCCGAAACGTCACGTTTGCGACGAAACGGTACCTGGCAGTCAGCTGTAGTAATGGTACTCGGAGGTCGTCTGGCCGCAGGTGCAAATGTCCTATTTCGCAGAATCCGTGAGGTTATCGTCCCGCTACAACGGGTCAAAATATCCATGCACTGATAAGGAGACGAGACCACGGTGGTTGTCCGTGTACAGCAACTGAAATCTCACAACTAGCAAATGAGGACGACGTAAATGACACCAAACCTGAATAAGAAATGAGGAGAGCACCTATGGTTCATCAACCTCCTGCATTTCCTGCTCTTTCCCAACGTCGGACACCCACATGGCGGCCGAAGAGCTACCGCCCGGCGGCGAACTTCCCGATGGCTTCAGGAACAGGTTCAGCAGACTGGGATCCCTCTAAGATGAGGACTTGGAGCAGTGGTAAAACACGCGGCGCATCTTCCTCGTCGAGCTTTTGTAGGGCATAAACAATGCGCAGAGAAATTCCTTCAGATAGATCCAGTTTCTTCACGGCAATAAACGGCGTCCATGTTGTCTTGCCAGTGTGATTGCCGAAATTGCTCGTCGCAGGTGTCGAGGCGTTCTACAGCGGAGAGAGGAGGCAAAGATAAGGTGCAGACCTGGGCTCAAAATCTACCAATCTGACGCTATGAACCAAAAGACGACGAAGAACGGGAAGGGTGTGGACGTCGGCTTGCTCGGTGTGGACTAGATAGAGGGGAAGAACGCTTAAGGGTAAGAATTTTAAGGATTTAGGTAGACCAGGTTGGCCGCAGACAAAAGTAATTTCGGTCAGGTCATGTTGGAGATGGAATGCCTGGAAATGTAGTTCTCGCAGACGCGGGGCGGGCGGATCTGCCCAAGATTGCATCTTTGAACACTGAACGTACTGAACGCTGAACAGCAAGGTGACGCACACGTAGGCCTAGACTGGTATCACTACTGTACCGTTACTGGTGCAGTGGTGTTAGTTGCACTTATTACAATGAGTAACGTCGACACCTTTTTCGGCACCAGTCTCCTGCAGCTTTGGTCAGCAATTTCGGCAGACTCTCCCCTGGTTCCTTTAATCACCCAGTCTTTCCATACCACCATTTTATAATATTGTCCGCTAGAAAGGCAAGGAGAAGTCATGTTTGGGCTCATCGCAGCAGGTGGGGAGAGGGGAGAAAGGAAGACGGAAAGAGAGAGGAAAACAATGTGCCGATTGCAAGGGGCATGTCAGCAGGTGTGTTGAATGTGAATGTTAGCCCAAATTGAATGGAGCCCACTTTAACCAACCGGAAGGCAGAAAGACTAGAAAGGGGACAGCGGGGGGTTGGATGGGATCAGATTTACTGTTCACATTCTGGGTCCAGTACTTGCTCCCCGAGAACGCCGAGATGTGTATGTCAAGATGTGGGTCAAGTCGCATAAATTGTTGACGGCTGACACCTGAAGCACTGGCAAAGGCAGTGCCTGTTCACCACACCTTGTCTAGTGGTGCCCCAGCTCTACTGGTGACCCGGTTGTTGTGATGACGGATTTGAGGGCATTGGTGAGTTAGGAAAGTATTGGAGGATGGAGGGAATGGGAGAGGCGGATGTGGACATGATGCATGATGGTGGTCAAGATCTCCGCCATCGGGGCTTATGCAGAGTGCCATCAAGCTATCCATCACAGCTCTTTGGTTACCCTGTGGTGTACCGTACACGTACACTGTTAGAGGCGAGTCAATGATTAGTGAATATTTTCATCTCATCATCCCATGAACCCATTAACGCTTCCTGTAAATCCTGTCGTCTACCCACCGCCTATTAGTCTGTTTACACTTGATGTTTAGCTCCTGAGACACCAGTCAAAGTACCTATGCTGCTCCCCTTCATTTGCACATTGTATTGAACCTAGTATCATATGGGTTGGACATGTTGCACCAAATCAAGGTGACCTGGCGACAGATCCAGACCTAGAATTGGGTTTCTTGTGAGTCCTGATCACACATGTCCGAACGGTGAGGCTTGCTGTACGCGGGGACAATGATATACAAAGGAAAGCCTTGAAAGTTATACACAAGGTCTTCCTTAGTGTCTCCCATATCCATGGAGCACACAATACCTTTCTCCCGCAGCCACGAACGACGAATACCGAAAGCCACAGATTTAGATATCAGTTTCAACCAAGTGAACGTGATAAAGAGGGCAATTGTTGAGCGTGGGGTCTTGGAGTGTGAATGTGGGTGTGTATGTGGTACATGGCTCACCATACTAGCGATCCATTATATATTTCATCGTAGGATCGGGTGTAGACAACGTAAGTAATACAAGGCGCACGAGTAAGCGCACGGGGCATTACATCCGCAGCTTTCGCTCCATATCCGCATGGATGTCCATAGGTGGGTCAGTGGGAACGTCTGAAAAGCAAATAAGCTACTGAGAGAAAAGTATGGGGATGACGCACTAAAGAAATCGGTAACATCGAGAGTTTCGTCGCGTCCCTCGAGGATATCAAGATGAATGTTAGATTGGGGCATGGCTGGCATGTGGGGACTCTGTATCGCCAAAGCCCAAGATGAAACCATTATCGTAAGAAAATACGTTATTCAGGGACGAACGTAGGATACGAGCTTGCGCTCCATGAGCTGGCGCATTGGCGCATGCAAGCCATAAATGTTGCGATGCATTGTCAACTTGAGGTTTCGCTGAGTCTCATCCCACTGTCGCGTCGCGACTGGATTTCAGCGAGGCGTTATGGAACGCGGTAGAAAGTAACGTACGTTTTCGAGTCGCGCCTGCAACGGATTCGTTGACTTGACTTCATCGGCGAGATTGCGTGGACCATACTTGAGAGTGTCGTGAAGGCCAAGAGAGTTGGCCGTGTCAGAGATGGACGCCTTTATGGGTGCCTTGGCGGGGACGAGACGAAGTGAAGGCTCCTGATTTATACGAGTGAGTAATGAGGGCGGTAAGTGAGGAGGGATTATGTTACAGACCATAGCTAAGTAGGTGAGTGAGAAGAGAGAGTATGCGAGACGCGCGTTGGCTGTGGTGGTTGTCACGGGGTGTTGTGATTTGTGTGCGTGTGACGCTCGGGGATGCCGAATAGGGCACTCGTGAGTTGCAAGCCTCAGAGGGAGAGAGAAAGAGATGGCGACCAGGCCATCTCCACCTAATCGCTCATCCAGCATGTCTATCCCGAGACTTCCGCTACCTTCCCTCGAGGATATCATATCTTCAGTCTCACCCACCAACACCCGCACCATGTCCACTCATCGTCAACCATCCAGCTCTTCTCCTTCGGGTTCTATGCCCTCTCATTCGCCCGCATTTCCTCGAATCATTCGCGCCAACAATGCTTCTACCAGTTCTTCTGCCCAGTCTATCAGCGCTTCTCGGGCAGATGTCGCGTGCACCCCCCCTCTCTCGAATTCTCCCACACGTACTCGACGAGCCAGCGCAGGTCCGTTGAGCCTTCGCTCACCCAACCAGCATCGCCCGGGGTCTCACACTCACACGTCCCTCTCGTCTCCACATCTGGCCCTTCACCAGGGTCCCCCTCCCTTCGCGCGGCCAGTGTACCTCGAACATTCGTCTCTTCGTCATCTCCTTCAAACGGAGCTCGCTCCTAACCTCCCTCCCTCGCGCTACTCACAGTCCACCATCTACCCCTTCGTGCCTCGTCACCAGCACACCTCGGTCACACCTGCCCTCCTGGATGACAGTGACGCAGAGAGTACTGCTGCCAGTCCACCCCCTGGGCTTCCTCCCACCTCCCAAAGTTCTGCCACCGCCAAGCCTCCGAGCGAAATTGTAACCCTGGTTAGCAGCAGCCCTGTGTTCAGACTGCCAACTCGCTGGAGCGAACAAGATCGTCATCCATACCTGAGCGTGTCGGCCGACGGTAGGGAACTTACCTACCACGGTTAGTATTTTTTATTCTTTCTCGATATATCCAGTGCTCATCTTGCCCTTTCAGGGGGGAACTTCCAGAGTAAGGTGTTATCACTCGCGTTATTTTAACCCCCTGACTCTCCCCAGATGGTAGTTCCACCGACAACGCCGGTATGGCCCGCACCAATCACCCCATACCTCCGGCGTGTGGTATCTACTACTACGAACTAGAAGTCTTGAGCAAAGCGCCGAAAGCGTGAGCTCTTCTCCTTTGTTCTATATCATCCTCATGTCAACATCTCTCCAGTCACATAAGCATCGGGTATTCGACATTATCCATTCTACGATACTCTGGGTGACCTCTCCCCTTCTCCAGGTTCGCTGCCGGAGATACTCGCCTCAACAAACTTCCTGGCTGGGAGAAAAACTCATGGGGCTACCATGGTGATGACGGTTACTCCTTCTCCGCCGAGAAAGCAGGGAATACCTATGGGCCCACCTTTGGTGGTATGTATATAGTATTCCGTTCCTCTTAATGCATGTTGGTCTGACACATTTCAAGGTGGAGATACTATTGGTGCTGGCGTTGACTTCAGCCAAAATCGTGCTTTCTTTACCAAAAACGGCGCTCTCATTGGTATGGCAACTTAAATAACTTGCCCCTCTGGTTTATTATTGATATCTCCGGCCTTCAGGGATGGTTTTCGAACACGTCGCTTGCGATGTACAAGTATTCCCTTCCGTTGGCTTGCGGCACTCCAACGAACATGTTCGGGTCAATTTCGGGCACGCACCATTTACATATGATATCGATGATCACGTACAACAGCGACGCGATTCTGTGTGGACCACTATTCAGAGCAAACCGCTGGACTGGCGCATTCTTACTTCAGGAAGGGATAGCACCGGTGCGCCGGCTTCGCAGGCAGATGCGGACGATACTCCACGCACCACGTTGGATGATAATGGGCACGACGAAGCGGCGCGTCTGGTGCTCAACTACCTTGTTCATCACGGTTACGCCAAGACAGCAGAGGCGTTCCAAGCTCAGCTAGCTCGCGCGCCAACTCGTGCTGTCTCCCCTGCTCTCCCCGTACCGCCGCCCACATCGGCCTCGGCTCCCGCGCCTGACGTTGATTCACCAATGCCATCTGCGGACCATGAGAACGAGGGAGGTGAGCCAAACATTTTCGAACAGCGCCTAATGATCTTGCGCGCCGTCCGACGAGGAGATATCGAGGGTGCGCTCAACGACCTCAGGGAGCGCTTCCCGGATGTGCTGGCCCGCGATGGGGGGATAATGCGACTCAAGCTGCGTTGCCGCCAGTTCGTCGAGCTCGTCAATGCCGCGGCCGAAGCGAAGCGCGCCTTTTCCGCTTCGGCGTCCTCACACAACGGGGCGCAGGACGTGGATGCTATGGACGTGGACGACGACGCGCCTGCGCAGGCCGCGTTGAAGGCCGCGTTGGCGTACGGTCGGACGTTGCGGACGGAGTACAAGAAGGAGGCGGCTGAGCGTCCGGAGGTCCACGCGTTGTTGGAGCGCACGTGGAGCGTCATTGCGTACCATTTCCCGGTCGAGGCTGGAGGTGATGTCGGCCGATGGGCAGGACAGGATGCTCGGGATGCTCTTGCAGGAGAAGTGAACCAGGCCATCTTAGGTGCGTGGCTATATGATTCATCTGCTTGTTCAGCAGTGCTCATGGTTCCCCCTCCGTTTCACATCGTGGTTTTCTCGCGTAGAATCGCAAGGATTCCCTAGGCGACCGGCGCTCGAGCGTATATATCGGCAGACCGGCGCAAGTCTAGTCCAACTGGGCTTCCTTGGTGTCGGCGCGGCAGTTTTTGCAGACATGCAACGCGAACTGTTGGAATAGTTGTCGGTCGATTCACCGACTCGCTCGCATGACACCAGAGTCTGCAAATCGGACTATTGCAAACCCCTCCCTCTCTCCACTCATGTGTACTTATACTTGTGGCGTATGCGTTTGCTTGCATACTTCGGTTGCTGCTGCTAAAGCCGCACCCTGTCCCTCTGGTAAGGATATATTGTACGATAAATAATGTATACCAGACTAGCGTCGAGGGCTTCGCAGTCCATAACATGTTGGTCTCGAAATCTGAGTCTATCGAACGATGCCATATATTGAGTATGTATGGGTATTGTGCTGCATTTTCTGGTCACGCCAAGTATTGGTTTGTCTGGATTTAGGCTAGCATTGGCTTCGTAAACTGTACGCGAAACAAGTTGGTGTAGTGTTGGAGTAGGGTCTCTGCTTGTGTGTAGATGTACATGAGTGTGACTGTATTGAGAGGGGCAAGTTTTAAAATCTTGTAAATTAGAGGACGAGGATGGTGGTGTGCAGGACATTATTATAAGGATACAATCGGTGGGGTCGTGTTATGTGTTTACGGTGAACGACTCGCCACATCCACAGGCATCCGTAACATTAGGATTATTGAATACAAACTTCGAGCTGAATTCGCGGATATTGAGCAATCGGCTTAGCATTAGCCAGAAAGTTGGGTGGGGACGTACCTAAGCGCGTCTTCGTTCCAGTCCATTTCGCTTCCAATGATGGAAAAGAGCGCTTTGCTGTCTATGACGACTTTAACACCATCCTGCTCTACGACTTCGTCGAACTTGGCCGGACCGTCTACGTATTCGAGGTGATAGGACAAGCCCGCACAGCCCTTGTTACGGACTCCTATGCGGACGAGCTGTGGCGTTGGACTGCTCATCAGGATCCGCAAACGTTCCACAGCCAGAGGAGTCTACACGTATTTTGACGAGTCAACAACAAAAGAAAAGAAAAAGGAAAGTTCAGAGGAGATCGGGTTGGGGTTGGAAGAGGAGTGGGGTCGGAGCGACGTTTGCTTACGAGAGTGATGGCCGCCTTTTGCGCACGAATTGTGGGCTTCGGGCGTGTCGTCTTGGGTGCCGGAGGAGGACGAGCGGCGATTTGTGGAGAAGCGGCGTCAGGACTTAAGGGTGTTTTAGAATTGGGTATGACGATTGGGGGTTGGTCGCGCAGAGGAGGTTTGGGATTGGCGACGGTTTGGGGTTGGGGAGAGCTGCGAGATGACCAGGCCGACATCATGGCGCGGCGACGACATGAATACGATAGACAGGTAGAAAGAAGCATCCGATGAGATGCGTGGATGCGGACGAGGGACGAGGACATCGTTGTTGCAAAAGTACAGGTTACAGGCAATCCGGATCTGCCCAATCACCATCCTTGAGTTTCGTACAATCACGTGATTGGTGACCCTGAGAAATGTTATCCACATTTGGGAAGATGGTGGTCTTTTCGGGTGCGAGCACAGCACGGTGCGGTGCGAGAAGAATCCCCGTACTTGTCTTGGGCCCCCATCTCATGCAATAGCTCGTCCACAACCAACTCCCTGATGGTAGCCTTTACGATCTCTTTCTGGTGCTTCTTCTCCGTCTGACCTTGTCCCGTCAATAGGTATTTATTAACAGCCAGAAATTTGCATGGTGCGTATTCCGGCGCCTGCTGTTTTCAGCCTCATTAACTTCGTACGTTCAGCGAGTCCTGCATCAAGGGCCACCGCTCTTCGTCATGCACCCATACAGAGAGGCCTTTGTATGAAATCAAGAAGAAGGGGCGACCTGTTTCACAATGCGAGCGTTGTCGGCAGCTGCGTAACACGAAGAGGGTGCACTCCAAATGCACTTGTTCGGAGGGACCCATTAGGACTCGTGAGGTTACTGATAAGGTCTTTGGAACAAAACGTCTGTCTTTCTCCCCGCCCCGAGCTTGACCACTTTCTCATGACCTCTATATCCTCTCAGAGAAACGCTATATTCCGATCGTCCCGGCTCTACCCAATGGCTTGAAGGACGCCCTCACTTCATCAAATACGACACCAATAGCCCCAGCGCATCCACTCCAGAAAGGTATACCCCGACCATCGTTATCTTTCATGTCCGCCAAAAGCCTCACCTTGTCTCCCGTGTCCTTGCAGTTGCTTCCTTGCTTAACCCTTGTCAGTGCAACGACGTATGGAACTGCGGATGCAGAACACCTACTGCGTCAGAAACGCCGCACTCTAATAGCGAATTTGCCTCTGAAACTCAAACCCCCTCTCCCAATGGCAATAATAGCGCCTCTGCTCCACCGTCCTGCGGTGGTCTTGAAACACTTGCTCGTGCCGCCGCTGCCATTCTCTTCCCGCCCCTAAACCCTCAGACTCCACCCGCCTGCTCGCAACCATCTTCGGGGGCGAATGAGCATGCCTCCCCTGGACCAACTCACACATCTAATGCGACAATACCATCTTCCCCCACAGCGACCCCTGCCACTGTGCTCGATCTCCCTCCCCTTGTCTTCCCCAATGTCTCCGGTCCCTCCCCCGTTGTACCCCCCTTCAGTACTTTCACCACGCTCGCCGGCTCCGGCTGCACGTGCGGGTTGACGTGCCAGTGTCCTGACTGCGCCAGCCATCGTCCCAATCTCGCTGTCAACTCAAGCGAAGCCCAGGATTGCATGAACTGCGTTGATCAGTCGCTACACGTGATAGACCGAGGCACAACCGGCGGGTTCCACATAAAGTCTCCCATACTCGAAAAATTCTTCGCAGACGCAGAGCGAGTACCTCTACCTCCCACTGTGGGAGGTCAGCCGGTGGAACTTCCGAAGCTATGCTGTGGAGGTTCGTGTAACTGTGGAGGTGCGTGTGGTTGCAGTGGAGACTGCAATGGTTGTTGTGAGAGCGAGACACCCGAGAACACACGAAACGATCTGGTCTCAGTTGCGGTAAACCCTCTCACGTAGTCACGTTCTCGGTAGATTTTGGTTTTTGAGTGCGTACGCTTTTTAGTGGCATAGTAGGTCGGCTTATTAGTCTATTGTTCGCACCTCGGTACCGTTTACGCTGCTTCTTCTTTGGGGATTTCAGTCACCTTTTGTATATCTAGCACACGTAGTATTCGCTTGAACCATGCTGCCTACTCTGTGGGTGGATACCATCTCTTGCATCAAATCTAGCAGACTCATTGAATCCCGTTTTGGGATAATATATGTACACTGTATTCGACTACTAGGCCGCCCGAACCACCGAGAAATGGTGTGCTAAGAAATATGGTGTTATGTTGATAGAGAACAATTAAAACGAATACAGATGCACGGTTGACCAGCGACCGAAGGGTGTAAAGCAGATGGAACCAAATCAGTGAGATGCACACTACGTTCTACACGCTGTTAGCATATTGCTTGTGAGTGATGTGGATTGATCCATAGAAACGAAGATACGAACGTATCATCTGGGAGAATGGGGACCGAATCAACAAAAACAGAAATAGGAACGGATAGATGAAACGTACCGTGATAAACAAACCGAGTCTTGAAAATGATCCAATGTGATCAGTATTCTATGATGCGAGCATACACGTGCACATGCCCACCTTCTTGGGATTATCAGGGGCTGTGCGGACGTAGTCGTCGTTGCCTTCGGGCCTGCAAACGATCAGTATTGCACGACAAGACACTGAGGCGGTCCAGACTCGACTCACAATTCTTTCTTCTGCAGGGGGCCGAGCAAAATCACCATAAACGAGCAGCAGCGTTCGTTCCTTGACACTACACGTACCTTGCACGAGGCGAGCATGCTCTGAATCGTGATGCAGATCGCCATCACGCTCAAAGTGGGGGACCAATCATCGCCGAGTATGGAAGCGCATATCTAAGAAAGGTTAAACGCGAGGGAAACAACTGAGCCGATATCAAGAAAGGCACACGTACGTGGCCGTTCGTGTAGACGTGCTTTTTGGGTGGGGTTTTCGCCCGTGAGTTTGGTACGTGATGGGGCTAAACCGAGGATGAAACGTACTGGGTGCACGGGTGGCTTGACCTTATCGGAAACGACAAACTGGACGGCGGGAGATTTAAACGGATACTCCGGATCGAACCTGACCATGAGGTGGAAGACTTCATTCTAGAAATCACGGGCGCAATATCAGACACGCAGGAATTGGAAAGGGGTGAGGGAGGAGGTGCCAGGGCACGAGGCGCGAGGGGGGAGGGGGGAGGCGCGATGGATCGCAGCCTGCAAATTCGGCGTGGGGAAAAAAACGTCAAAGTGAACCGCACCTTGTACAAACTTTCCCCGAGAACCTCTATCGAGAAATACCACGTCTTGAGATCCTCGGCTTGGAGCAGCTGGATACCTGTCCATGGGAGCAGGTGGCGCTTGGGATGGGGGCTACCGACGGGGAAGAAAAAAAGCGAATGGGGCGAGACGCACCAGCCGCTCTCTTGGCGGGATCGGCCTGTTCGATCTGAATTTCCTGCAGCTCCTTCTTCAGCCTTCGCGAATAGACGACAGACATGGTCTGCGGAGTGTTGTGGGGTGTGGGGTGTGGGGTGCGGGGTACGAGTATGGGGTGAAGATGGTCGTGCTGGTCGGGTGCTAGGGTTGTGCTTGGGCTTGTGCTTGGGCAAGGGGAAGGGTACAGTACAGCACGGGGTCACTCTCTGGCGAGTGGAGGTGTGCGGGGACCGCCGACCCGTGAATGTGCTGGGCTAGAAAAGGCTTTTATACGGTCGTTTCTCGCTGTTTTTTTCTTTGGTCCAAACACACGAGAGGTGCCGCCGCCTCGACAAACCCACGATTTTATATATCGAGGACTGAACAGATTGGAGATCCGGCCTGCGCTGCCCCGGACCAACCTTCACGTTCATTTGATATCTCAAATCAATTGACGCCGAGCCATTCATTCATTCTTCACTTTCACTATTCTTGTTTTATCGATCTTCCCAGGCGAGGCAAAGCACGACCAAATAACACCGGAAAATAAGAGCAACCTGGGCGTCTCAAACTTCAACTAACTTATCGTCTCTGCCTTAGAGTCACTTGGATTCCCATTCTTTACTTCAGGGACTTTTCAGGCGCTCGCGGAGACGTAGAGTGACTCTTGTTGCGGTCAAACGGTTGACTGGTGTACTCCAACTCTAGTTCGACGCCGGCCCCAACGAGGCACATCGAATATAACTCATTCTTTACATCTCGCATCTCATGTACAATCCACTATTGTACATTCAAATGCGGCAATACAACCATACACTTGGACTTTTTTTTTTGTTTTAGCTTCCAATGAAAACTAATTTTACTGGGAAGAAGACGGATTCCCTCCGTCCGCCATGGCTGCTTCGGTCCCCCGCCGTTCTCGGTCTTTCGCAACCTCGTCCAAAATTTCCCTTCCACCAGCCTCAATGAGTTGCCTCGCCACCTGAGCTCCAAGTTCCTCCGCCTCTTCGGGGCTCTTTACCTCGCGCCCGATTTCCTGCTCGACGTGGCGTTGCCCGTCCACAGCGGTGATAGTCCCAACGAGTCGCAACCTCGCCGCGCGCACGTCGTCATCACCCCCGCCTTCAGCCACCAGAGGGGCCAGAGAGTTGGTGGGCACGAGTTCGCTGTGCACGCCCACGGGCACGCTGCATCCGCCCTCGAGGACGCGCAGGCAGGCGCGCTCGGCCAGACAGCGCCACGACGTCTGCCAGTGCGTGAGCGCGTCGCACAGGGTCCGCGCCTCGGCGTCGTCCGCGCGGATTTCGACGGCCAGTGCCCCCTGCCCGACGGCGTGAAAGAGCGTCGGAGGTACGATGTCGGACGTCACCCGGTCACCAAAGCCGAGGCGTAGCAGCCCCGCTTTGGCCAGTATCAACGAGGCATAGGGCCCGTCTGGATCGTCCAGTTTTGCGAATCGCGTTTGGCTTTTTAGCACAGCATATACAGAAAAATACAGTCTCAGTTTTTCCCTCCGTCAGTGTATCATAGTCGGATGCAAGACGCACAGGTTTCCTCGCTTTAAGAGCGATATTGTACAGTCGGTGAGCAGGGGGGGGGGTTGTTGTCATATGTGAACCAGGCCACGTACCACGTCTTTGAAGACGAGATCTGGGTACCGCCGCTTCAGCTGCGCGACCCTACGCACACTGCTCGTCCCGATCACAGCGCCAGCGGGTAGATCATCGAGCGTGCGGACGGTCCCCCCATCGGCAGTGGTATACCCCTTCTTCACGACCAAGCTGTCCTCCCCGTACTCGCGCTCGAGGATCGCGCCCAGCGCGCAGCCATCGGGCAGCACGGTCGGGACGTCTTTCAAACTGTGGACGAGCATGTCGACCTCACCATCGAGGAGCGCGACCTCGAGCTCCTTCGTCCAGAGCGACTTGCCGCCGAGGAGGTACAGCGCCCGCGAGAGGTCCTTGTCGCCCTGCGTGGACATGAAGGACGTGCCGAACTCGCGATCTGGGAAGGCGGTCTTGAGCGTGTCGAGGACGATGTGGGTCTGGATCTGCGCGAGCTGGGACGCGCGAGAGGCGAGCACGATGCGGCGGCGGGTTGAAGTGGACATTGGCGACTGTATGCTGGTACGTATAGTAGAGGGCTCGAATGTAGTATAATAAGTACAGCAACAGGAGGTCGTTTCCGGAAATTGTTCGGTCGCTTTCCCTTCTCTGGCTCTCGGCCGAGTGAAGGCGAAAGTGTGTGGGAAATTGGATTTTGTCGTGAATGAATTATTAGCTCAGAGCTCTAGGGTGTCATAAATGAAAACATGACAATAACGCATATCTAGCTATGTGCTCATATACTGTGCTAGACTGCCAAGGAGGGAAATGAGTGTGAGCGCTGCCCATTGAAAGAAGTGTAGGCACTCCTGTACACTTACTTCGAGTCGCGCTTTTCCGTTTGACCCTGCTTTTGATGGAGTCGCTGCTCGAGCTTGCTAAACTCGTCCTGCGCGATCTTTTCATCTTCATCCAGAATCTGTCCCACCGCGTAGGTCAATCTCAGAAAACGACGAGAAACGGTGACCGTGCGCGCACCTGCTCTGTCCCTTTGACCTCGGGGATATAATGCATGAGCATGCGCTCGATGCCCGATTTCAGCGTCACTGTGCTCGAGTCGCACCCGCGACAGCTGCCCTTCAGCTTGACCTGTACGATCCCGTCGTCCGTGAAACCACGATACTCGATGTCCCCGCCGTCCTCCATGATCGCGGGCCTGACGCGCGTGTCCAGCAGCTCCTTGATCATCGCGACCGTATCCGAGTCCGTCTCCAAAATGCGCGTGTCCTCCCGCGCGCCGCCCGCGCTCGCCCTGTCCTCCTCGGAGCGGAACAGCGGCAGAGGAGACTCGGACGCCGCCCCCCCGGCGGCGGTGGCGGCGGCGGAGAAGTGCTCCATCAGGATCGAGTACACCTCCGGTTTGATCACCGCCCACGGGAAGCTCTCCCCGTCCTTCGTCACGGTGACAAAGTCGGGCCCGTAAAAGACGCCCTTGACCCCCTCGATGCCGAAGAGCCGCAGCGCGAGGGGCGACGCCAGCGCCGCGCGCGTGTCGAGGAATTCGGCGGTGCCCGTCTCCATCACGGGCGTGCCGGGGATGAACTTGAGCGAGTCCTCGTTCGGCGTAATCTCCGTCTGTATGAACATGGACCGGCCTGCACACGACGCCGCCGTGCGTCGGGTCAGTCAGGTCAGCGCGTAATGGATGTGTGGGGCGATCGGCACACTCATGGGAGGGTAAAGGCGACTTGGATTAAGTGCCATCGTGCTCGGTCGGATACCGCCACCAGTCGTTCTGGTGGAGAGGGCGTGCCGACGGTGATGCCTTGTTGAGCAAGACGATGTTGCGTGGATGCTGCGTACTGCGAAACCAGTGGAAGCTGGACGTCTGCAATGAGAGCTCACTGCGCGGAGAGCCCTAAGACAAGTCGAGGTGATCATCGAGGGGGCCATGTTGCCAGCGACTTGGGTTGTGTTGTTGAAGTTGAAGACTCAGTCATGGTACAGTTTTCGGTGTATGTCATAGCGGATGGCTCCGGAAGTTAGTCAGCAAGATGACGACACAGTTGCCAATTGCCAGCGCGTTTTCCGAAAACTCGCCCTCCACCGCTTAACATGCGGGATCTACTCACAGGCCCCACCCTCCCCCAACTGACCTATGCAATCTTGTTCTGTTGCGTGGCATGGCTGCTGCTATCGAGGAGATCGCCAAGCAAACATAAACCCAGTCTTCGGACCGTGGCGATTCTCGTGCTCGGAGACATAGGCAGGAGCCCTCGCATGATGTACCATGCGGAGAGCTTCGCAAAGCTACAGTTTGAGACTTTTATGGTTGGATATAATGGTGCGTGGCGTTCTCTAGCTGCCCCCCATGGGGGAACCTACCCCCGCGGCTCCCTCTCAATGGCCAGACCCGCCGCAGGCTCCGAACCGGTACCTTCGCTGCTCTCTCTCCCGCACGTCCACTTTCTCTATCTTCCGCAACCGCCGCCGTTTCTCCGAAAACTGCCATTCGTAGTGTCTGCGCCCTTCAAAATCGCCCAACAAGTGCTGTCCATACTGATCGCTCTCCTCTGGTGGATCCCTCATCCTCCCGAGTTCATACTCGCACAGGTAAGTTCCTCTCACCATCTCTGCGCGAGGGTGGTATTATAAAAATCGGCGAAGAATCCACCCAGCATCCCCACCCTATTTTTGGTATGGCTGGTCGGCACATTGCGGGGAAGCAAGGTCATCATAGACTGGCATAATCTGGGTTACAGTATCCTTGCGCTCAAATTAGGACCTGACCACATATTTGTGAGGCTTGCTAAGATGTCAATATCTCCACCTCTTTCCTATGCAGAATGTCAAACTAAGACTGCCGTCAGGTTTGAAGCAAAGTTTGGTCGAGTCGCGTATGCACACCTTTTCGTGACACAGGCCATGCACGATTTTCTCGTAAAAGAATGGAAACTAGAGTATGAGACATATTCTCCCTTTACTCGACGGGATGCTGAATGGAATCGAAAGGGGGCATAAAGCTGTTCTCCACGACAGACCTCCGGCACACTTCCATCCTGCCACTGCTTTTGAAACGCACGAGGTAACAAGGCCTTGCTCACAGTCATCCTGGCCATTCACATTCACGTCTTCAGCTCTTCCTTCGCATTTCCCCACTCCTGCCCGTTGCCTTTCTGCCGGCGTACAATTTACCGGTATCCACGCCTCTTACTCAAGTGACGTCCTCCGCGCTCCCAAGTCTGCGGTCTGACCGCCCAGCAGTGCTTGTCAGCAGCACAAGCTGGACGGAAGACGAGGACTTTTCGATACTTCTAGATGCCTTATCGATATATGAACACCGCGCTCGGGCTGCGCGTGGGAAATTGCCCCGCGTCCTGATGCTTGTGACGGGGAAAGGCCCTTTGCGCGAGATGTACATGCGCAAAGCTCGCGGTTTGCAAGATGGAGAGAGGGACCCTTGGCAATGGGTACGCATCATCAGCACGTGGCTCGAGCCAAAGGACTACCCTCTGCTTCTAGGTAGGTCTTCTCGTCATTTCATCCCACATCCAGGTGTTAATGCGTTGAAACGGCCATGGACGCAGGGTCCGCAGATTTAGGAGTTTCGCTGCATTCGAGTTCATCGGCATTAGATCTACCCATGAAGATTGTAGACATGTTTGGGTGCGGCGTGCCCGTATGTGCCCTCGACTTTGCATGGTCAGTACCCTATGCTATACAGGACGCAGTACGATCGTTTCATATTCACGTAATGAAAAGCCTCTCGGAACTCGTCATGGATGGTTTGAACGGCGTCATATTCCAGAACGCTCCCGGGCTGGCTGATCATCTCGAGGTATGTTCTTCTTCCGCCATGTTTCCGCACGTCCGAATATAGCCCACTTCCCATCTGGGTCGGCTGTTCTTATGTTCTCGATCGCCGTGTATACAGAACCTCCTAGAGGGCTTTCCGCAGGCACCGAATCTCGAACGACTGCGAGCTTCGTTTGGGCTTGCCGTCGACCCTAGAAGCACATCAAAGTGCGAAGACGAAGGGTGGGTTTGGAACTCGTGGGATGAGAACTGGAAAAGGGTAGTTCGGCCACTTGTGTTACCAAATGTA
>Ga0307510_10002954_pt1 | contig 19558 bp, 7 predicted proteins | sample 12_EM_MG_FD_207224 | JGI IMG/M metagenome (GOLD analysis project Ga0307510, IMG submission 207224) | Populus trichocarpa ectomycorrhiza microbial communities from riparian zone in the Pacific Northwest, United States - 12_EM | ecosystem: Host-associated > Plants > Roots > Unclassified | place...
ATAAAGTATTATTTATTTCATGATGTAATAACAATAGTTAAATCTACAATATTTAAATTAAAAACCATCAATATTAATATATATATTTTTAAAATTATTTTATAACCTCAATTTCAAAAGCATTATTAACCAAACACATTAAACTACTTTTTTTTCAACCTCAATTTCAACCACAGTTTTAGCCAAACATATATTTTTTCAAACCAACCTCAACTAAAAGTACTTTTTATAAAATAACTTTTTTTAAACCACAACCACAACAGTAACCGCAATACCAAACACACCCTTAGTTTATATGCTCATGATGTGATATGCTGCGGGGCTCAAACTTTTTTAAACATACAAAAAATATATAGTTACTGGGAAATTCATAAGTGTTGTCATTAAATTAAAAACTACACTCATTTAAAAAAAAATTCGTCAAGATATATTTTTTTAGTACTGTATCTTTTGTTTATTTTAGTTAGCATAATATTTTTAATTGGAATTATTATTTTTATTTTTTAAAATATTTTATAATTATTAAAGCACGTTGATAAACAATCTCAAGATAGCATGTTCATGAGCTATGCGACCCGCGTTTCGTCGTGGACTATATATATTTTTTTCAACAAAAAAATTATATGCACAAGTTTTTTTGATGTGTTTTTGTAGAAAGTAAAATTTTTTTATGCATACACGTAATCAAATAAATTGATAACTAGGTGTGTTAATAAATAAAAAAAGATCATAAATGATAACTAAAAAAAATAGAAAAAATCAAGAGATACATATAGATCAAAATATTTCATCTTATAAGACGAGACATTTACCCGGTTGTGTTTGTTAAATTTATTTATTAATTATTTTTTATTCAATCAAATGATAATAAAAATAAACACACATATTAAATTAATTAGTAAAATAAAAGGAAAAACAACCTTGCAAGGCTGAAAATATTATAAATATTATCTAAAAATAATTTTTTTTATTTGAAAAAATAAAGTTTACCTAGACAAAAGATTAAAAAAAATATAGATAAATAAGAAAAACATCTCTTCAAAAATTAAATATATACAAAATAACAAAAAAAATTATTTAAAAAAGGGCTCTACAAACAAAATAAAATATATAAGTAGTATTAATTGAAATATAAATAAAAATAATAATTTTGAAAAAAATATAAAAAATGCATTAATCTAAAAAATAAAATAAAAATAGAAAAGAAAAAGAAAAGGCTAGACATTGTTAGACTTGACAAGCCAGACAAGCTTGTTTTACCTATTTTATTAGGGTCCCTGTGCTCGGGCCTTTTTTTTTTTGTTGCATTTGAGGCAGACATATGTTGGCTGCACTAATGTTTTTTGAAAAAATATCAGGCGACACGTCATCTATTTTTGTCTAAATTCTGCCCATTATGGTGACCGGAAAATCAGGGCGTAAAGTTTTTTTTACCTAAAAACCTGTTTTTCAACCAATTCTTGACCTAATTCACCTAGAAAACAATCTAAGAACTGTAATAAACTTATGTAAGACCTTGAAAAACCCGAAACACCATCTTGAAAACTAAAATAAACTCCAAACAAAAAACTTCCTAAACTCATATATGTTTTTTCATGATCTTTAAAGGAAAAAAAACACATAATATTAACTCCCCTCATCAAATGGAACCATTTGACAAAGATATTAATAATTTTGGTAGCTTAAATCGGTATCAACGATACTTTTCTTTCTCTACCACCACAATCCAGTGACCTTTCTCTCATCTCTCAAACCAAGAATTAAAAAATAATAAAAATAAACTTTTGTACCAAAACTAAATTAAAAAAAATATTAAGGTACTGAATATGTGTAATTTTTAAAGTATAAGGACTAAATTAAACTTTTTGTGTGAATTTTGAAACCATCACCCATTTTAAACGTCTTTTTTACTTTGATCTCTTATCTTTCAATTTTATTCTTAGTCAACAAATTTGATTCAATTGCCCTTGAATTTGACGTAAAAGGATGCAATTGCACAAAAAAAAGCTTGAGGATCAAATTTTAAAAAATAAAATTATGAACAAAAGGTCCACAGTGAAATGTAAGATGGTGCATAGTACCAGCTCAATAGTACTCGTTCCACACGTTTTAGTTTTTTACTTAATATTTTATGTGACTGGAAACTAAAAAAAATCATAAATATGATAAACTCATGTTGAAAATCAGTTTAAAAGTTTAATAACAAAAAATCAATTTCAATCAAACGATTTATTATAGTACTGTTATTTTCAAATGAAATACATAATAGTTGAAAAATATTAAGATGCAAATAAAAATTTATAATAATATTTAAGAATATGTCAAAATTAAAGAGTAAGTAAGTGTAAAAAAACTAAAGAAAAAAAAAGTCATCGAAAGGGTTAGGCCCACCACCTTACCCTTCTTTGATTTTTAATTTTTTAAAACATGAAAAATAACATTTCGTGGTCTGATACTTCTTTGATTTTTTAAAAATATGACAGATGACATGTCGTGTGTTATAATTAAAAAAGTTTTGCGCTAGGTTATTCTCAAACATGCAACCTCGAGGTTGAACGACGTGCTTAAAAATCATATCATAGTACTTCAATATTCATATGAACAATAAAATCCTATATAGCTTCCCGTTATTTATAGAGTCTGTTTGATATTGTATTTTAAATTATATTTATGTATGTTCGGTTTGAAAAAATATTAAATTTATATTTTAGTGTTTTTTAATAATTCTAATATGCTAATATAAAAAATATAAAATAATTATTTTAATATATTTTTAAATAAAAAATATTTTTAAAAACAATGCACGAGATTTGAGGTTTAACTACTCCCTTTAAAGGAAAGTTCAACCGGTTTTTGTTTTTGTTTACAATTTGACTTTAGTTAAAACCCAATATGGATACAGTAAAGTCCTTGAATGAAAGTTTCAAAGCAGTAAACGTCATTCTTACGAGTTTTCTTTGAATTCGAATACAAAAATATAGCAAGTAGCACACATTTACTATTCAACAGGCTGCTGCTCCATCTCTCTATTGGGCCGGGCTTATACCCGATCTGTTTTCAAGGCCGGGCCCTTAAATGAAAAATAGAAGAAGGAAATTCAACCGCTTTCGTTGTTGTCTGCTCCCCATAAAATATAAGAACCGAAAGGGACCAATAAGCAAATCGCGAAAGTTCTTTCCATCTCTCAAACAGTACTAATATATAACAACACGGCACTAATGCCCTAGCCTCCTCCTCCTCCTATCTCTCCATCTCCTGACCTTTTAGGGTTCTCTTTCTCCTTGACAACTCTATTTCAAATCATTCAATCCCAAAACTGTTAGGGTTTGGTCGGATAGGATAGATTTGGATGGGTACGGAGAGGAAGAGGAAGGTGAGTTTATTCGACGTGGTTGACGAGACGTCGCTTTCTGCAAAGATCGTGAAATCGAACGGGGCGATGGGTAACAATAACAATGGAGGAAGTAGTTTGATAAATCGGTGGAATGGGAAGCCCTACTCACAGAGGTACTATGATATATTAGAGAAGAGGAAGAATTTGCCTGTTTGGCATCAAAAAGAGGATTTCTTACAAGTTTTGAAGAAAAATCAGGCTATCATCCTTGTTGGCGAGACTGGTAGTGGTAAAACCACTCAGGTTTGTTCCCTTTTCTTTCCTTTTTTCTTGATTTGTCTACTGTATGTGTTTTGAGTTGTTTGTCTAATTACTTTAATTACTGATTGATTGTTTTAATACTTTGCTTGCAAATCTTTTAATTACTGATTGATTATCGTAGTTTTTTTTTAAAAAATAGAATTTTAGCTTGAATAGTAGAGGTAATGAGAAAGATTATTTTTTTTGAGAAGGAAATGATGGATTATTTGTCTATTGCAGTTAGATGTATTTTCATTTTTTTTTAAAAGCAGCGTGTTGTTGCGAGTTAGCTGTTAGTAATATACTGTAATGGAAACTAGACAAGCATAGAAATAATTAACCGATGAAAAACTTCTGATGGTACAGATTCCTCAGTTTGTTTTGGAAGCTGTAGACTTAGAATCTCCGGATAAACGTAGGAAGATGATGATTGCATGTACCCAACCTCGAAGGGTGGCGGCAATGTCTGTTTCTCGACGTGTTGCTGAGGAGATGGATGTTACAATTGGCGAAGAGGTTGGTTATAGCATCCGTTTTGAAGACTGTAGCAGTGCGAAAACGGTTTTGAAGTGAGATGCTCGGCTCCCTTATGTCACTTCATTTATTTTCCTAAGATTCTTGGATTTAAGTCATGTGCTCATTTTTCTTCTCCTTTGTGGCAGGTATCTTACTGATGGTATGCTTTTAAGAGAAGCAATGACCGATCCACTTTTGGAACGGTACAAAGTAATAATTCTTGATGAGGCCCACGAAAGAACTCTATCAACAGATGTGCTATTCGGGCTTCTTAAAGAAGTGCTGAAAAATAGGCCTGACCTGAAGCTAGTTGTAATGAGTGCAACACTTGAGGCTGAGAAATTTCAGGGTTATTTTGGTGAAGCACCGCTTATGAAAGTTCCTGGCAGGCTTCATCCGGTTGAAATTTTCTATACCCAGGACCCTGAGAGGGATTACCTCGAGGCAGCAATTCGAACAGTTGTCCAGATACACTTGTGTGAACCCCTTGGAGATATACTTGTTTTCCTAACTGGGGAGGAGGAGATAGAAGATGCTTGCCGAAAAATAACAAAAGAAATTGGAAATTTGGGGGACCAAGTGGGGCCAGTGAAAGTGGTGCCTCTATATTCTACGCTTCCACCAGCCATGCAGCAAAAAATATTCGAACCTGCTCCACCTCCACTGCAGGAGGGTGGCCCTTCTGGAAGGAAGATTGTGGTGTCAACAAACATTGCAGAAACTTCTTTGACTATAGATGGTATTGTTTATGTTATCGACCCTGGCTTCTCAAAACAAAAGGTTTATAACCCACGAGTGCGGGTTGAATCTTTGTTAGTTTCCCCCATATCAAAGGCTAGTGCCCACCAGAGATCAGGACGTGCTGGAAGAACTCAACCAGGCAAATGTTTTAGACTCTACACAGAGAAAAGTTTCAACCAGGATCTTCAGCCTCAGACCTATCCAGAGATATTGCGGTCAAACCTTGCAAATACAGTTCTAACGTTGAAGAAATTGGGTATTGATGATCTGGTGCACTTTGATTTCATGGATCCTCCTGCCCCTGAGACATTGATGCGAGCATTGGAGGTGTTGAATTATTTGGGAGCATTGGATGATGAGGGGAATTTGACAAAGCTTGGGGAGATCATGAGTGAATTTCCCTTGGATCCTCAGCTGTCAAAGATGCTTGTTGTGAGTCCAGAATTCAACTGTTCGAATGAAATTCTTTCAATTTCAGCCATGCTTTCAGGTATGTTTTTCTACCATGTTTATTTTCTTTATTGTTGTCTTGAGTCTGGTCTAAATGATATAGGGGGAATAGGTGCCATTGGGTTGCAGTATTATCAGATGCATCCCTCTCTATATGGCATGTGTGCAGCCAGTTTTCTGTGCACCACATTAGTTGTTTAACTGCATGCATGTGTTCGCCAGTATGCATGTATGCAGTTAAAGAATTTATGTGTCCTATTAGGTCGTCATCAGCAACTGTCTTGTATGGGTCCCATGCCCCCGGATGGCATGTACCATCGGATTCTAAGTAAGTGCTGATGCAGATAGTTGCAGTTTCTCAGTATTATCTCATGAAGCAAATGGTATCGTCTCGCCTGTATGCATCTGCTGACCTACCATGGGCCTCTTCTGTGGTAACCAAATTCTTTCTTTAGTACCCAATTGCTTTGTCCGCCCTAGGGAGGCGCAAAAGGCTGCTGATGAAGCAAAAGCAAGGTTTGGGCACATTGATGGGGATCACCTCACGCTGTTGAATGTGTATCACGCATATAAGCAAAACAGTAAGTGCTTGTCTTACTCTCTTTTTAATGATGATTCATCTGAATTAGTTGTCATTTTAGTAAGATTCTTACCATTGGCGAATGGATTGCAGATGAGGATCCATCTTGGTGCTATGAAAATTTTGTCAATCATAGAGCACTGAAGGCTGCTGACAATGTAAGACAACAACTTGTGCGTATCATGGCCAGGTTTAACCTCAAGTTATGCAGCACTGACTTCAACAGCCGTGACTACTACATCAACATAAGAAAATCTATTTTAGCCGGATACTTTATGCAGGTTGCTCACCTGGAACAAAGTGGACACTACTTGACAGTGAAAGACAACCAAGTATGTGGATAATATATATTGGTTATGTTATTTTTGCAGTGATGGTCTAATGTTCTTTTCATTCAAGGCAAATTATTGAAAGATTATGTGTTAGATAACAATTTTGTTTTGTGGTGGTAATTTGTTTTTCAGGTGGTGCACCTGCATCCTTCAAATTGTTTGGATCACAAGCCGGAGTGGGTGATTTACAATGAATATGTCTTGACCAGCCGGAATTATATAAGGACTGTGCTAGACATTCGTGGGGAATGGTTAGTCTATCCTTCCTCCAATCCTTGTCTTTCAATGTTGTCCCTCAATACATGTTTTTATTTATTTATGTTATGTGCAGGTTGGTAGACATAGCACCACATTACTATGACTTGCAAAATTTCCCGCAATGTGAGGCCAAGCGGGTTCTTGAAAAGCTTTACAGGAAGCGGGAGAGGGAGAAGGAGGAGAACAGGAACAGAAAATGAATGTGTTGACTGATGAGTTGCTGGATCCTTCCAGTATTTCTTATCCAGAAACTAAAAGCGTGGCTGTCCTTCCGAAGCTATCCAGTACTAATGTGCAACACAACCACCTTTCTGGATCCAGTTGCCTGGCCAATCTGGCTTGTACCATTTCTTCAAATAGTAGCTTTAGCATTTTTCATTTTCTCTGGACTTCAAGCATCCACATTTATTTTTGGATGTGGGATTGTTGCCGTTTTAAGGTTTAGGCGTTAAACATTTAAAGAAAATTGAAACGGGTATGAATTTGCTATGCTGTGGTCATGATCTCACTCTACTGACTACTGGTATGCAGAAGATTCGATACTAAAATTGTAGTGAATTGAACCAGAGGGGGCGGGCCTCATGCGAGCCTTTTCATGTCAAGAGCTATCCCATTCTCGAAACCTACGATAATCATTATTATCACATGAAAAGCCGGCATGGTTATTACTAGCTCCAAGATGATTAGAGTGCTGCAATTATTTAAAGAGCAGGAGAGATCACAAGATTCTTGTCGACAGTGTTCCATATATTAAATTTCCCATACACGCTTTATGGGGGTTTTGAAGTGCGAAATAGCGAGGATAAATCCAATACTGGTAGTTCAAGAGGTAACATTGCACACTCTATGGATCTTGATTAACTGATCATGCTCGTCCTTCAGCCAGTTTTTGATAAAGTTCATCAATTTCCACCTGTACATCATTAAATAAGTTGGAAATTAATAAGCAATTGTTCAACAGGATGCAAGCACAAGAAGGGAGTTGTTCCATTTATTTACCCGATAGTGGCTAACCAACTTGTTTCTCTTCTTCTTCAAGGTTGCAGTCACCAAATCCTTTTCAATGTCGAAGGGGCAGGACTCCAGTATCACTCCCTTTATATGTTCAAAACCTTTCAACTGATAATAAGAAATGGGGAAGAAGTGTCAAAAAAAAAAAAAAAACCTATCAGCTGACTTGAAGGAATGCAAATAACTTCCTTGAAAACTTTGAAAAGGGTAAAACGATTCTCTGAAGCTCTGGAGCTACAGATATAGCAAACAGCAGAAAGCCTGAAAGGAAGCTAGTGACAGGTCGCATTGGTTTGAAATTCAGGTTCAGCAGAGACTACCTTGTTTCTTTCAGCCGTAGTCTTTAGCTCTGAGAGGACAAGTTTCTGTAGCTGATGGAGAGAGCAGAGTTCGGTGAATGAACCCATATGGCCATTCAAGTACGCCCAGCTTTTTGTGTTTTCTTCATGAAGCACAACTACTGCAACCAGCATTGACTTGCAGCTGTCCCCGTAGATCCAAATCTTAACAAAGAACATGATAACGCAATTTCAATAAAACCTCAACGCACCTAGCGATCACATGATAAAACTTTCAATTAAGAAGTTGAGTTGAAACAATGCTTACGTCCTCAACAATTGGAGTGTTATTGTATACATTTTCCAAGTACTCAATAGCAATATACTCTCCCTGAGAGAGTTTTATAAGATTTTTCTTCCTGTCAATAATCTTGACGACTCCATTTGGAAGAATTTCTCCTATGTCTCCTGAAAATGCCAAAGAATGAAAGAGTCAACACACAAATGTAGAGGCATCCTGTTTGACAAGAAACGATGGCTGTTTAACCTGTATGGAACCACCCATCTTTCATGCTCTCTCTTGTCAGTTCTGGATTCTTGTAATAACCAGAGAAAAGAGTCTTCCCTCGGAGGCATATCTCGCCACAAGGAGGATTACCAAGCGGATCGTATCCCATCTCCGGAACCTCCTCCAGGCACAGATCATTGTATACAGCTACTGCCCCAACTGTACCCAGCATGCACATTTCATCTGGAAAGGCCATGGTGGCTGGTCCACAGCTTTCGGTCAACCCTAAAGAAATGTAAGTGGATGAGAATTCGACTGCCTACAAGATGAGCATTAACCTAAGTAGCCATGCTGGCAGGATCAGAATGGATTATCATTTATCAAGCTACTTGCAAGAGAAGGCAATCTCTGAGGATTATACTCAAAATGCTCAGACAAGATCATTCCTCCACTAAAATCATTGCATTGCATAAAGAAATGAATAGGATCTTCATGAGCATTAACCTAGTTGCCCTAAACTATATGCTTAAAGCAATGTTTCATCATTTTCCAATACAATTAATCTACATGGACTACTAATGTTTGTCCTCATTGTTAAGGAAACAGCTCGTTACCATAGCCTTGGATTACAAAGGCACAGGACGTAACCCGCAAGAACTCCTCCACCTCAGTGCTCAAGGATGCACCTCCACATATTATTAGTCGAAGGCGGCCACCTAACTTAGCTTTGACCTAACAAAGAGAAATCAATGATAAAAGCTTTATGGGCAAGACGGTAGTAGTAATGCAGAGATAAATGATGGTAAATGGTTTTCAATCAGTCAATTGATTGGCCAACGTATTTAAGAACCATGAATTTAGGGTTCCACAAATTTGGAAGCAGGAAACTGGTGCGGTCATTTCTGGGAGTTTCTTACAAGCTGTGTGCTATATTTTGAGTAAAATACGACTTATTGAGGGAGGCCAGATACAACCTTCCTGAAGGCTAACAGGTCTGCCAATGGCGATGCATATTTTTGTCTGTAACCCCGATTCATCCAGCCAAGCTTGCTGTATAGCAACAGAAAAGGTACTTTCAGCATCGTTACAGAAATTGTTGTATCCAATCATTGCTAGTATTGAGAACAAATTTCATTACTTAAGAGAAGACCAACTTACTATCTATACAAAACATCGAATATATTCCTGCGTAGTGGACTGAGTTCTTGTAATGCCTTCTTTATACCTGAAATACAGATGAACCTAGTCTTAAATAAGAACTGCCAAACATCTTTCAAGATCAATTTATGTGCGCTTGATAGATTACTATAGGGATTTCCATGCCTTCTTGTATTTTTTCGAAGACTCGAGGTACACCAGCTAAACATGTTGGCTTCAACTCCATCAAATCATCCCTCAAAGCATTCAAATCCTTCAAATCAACCCATATAATCTTGAGAAACAATTATTGCTAATCAAAGATCTGAGAATTTATAGGAAAATCGGTGAATGTGGAAAATTGAAAGTGAACACTCAAGTCATATGGTGAATTTGGTACTCAGTAGAGTGCATGGCTCTTTCATTTCCTTCCTTTTTCCTACTGCATCATTGTATCATGCCAGCACGAATTCCATGTTTAACTATCACTCAATAGTCCATTACAACTACAACTATCAGTAGTCGTCATGATTTTTATGCGGATACCTCGTGATAATACCCTACAGAAAGTCCAGTTGTTTAACATTTCCTCCTCTCTTTCACTGACCAATAACCTGTTCGAAGTTCAAATAGTGGTGTTCCAGCAGCATACCCCATGATAATAGCCAACAGAAGCACCTTTCCGGAAAAAGTATTCCTCGATCATGCGATCAAGGACATGAGCAAGCGGCAGGAAAGATAGATACACATCATCAGTTGTCATCTGTTTTAAGTCACAAAATGTGTTTCAAAACAACAAGATAAATCCAGGTAGAAGAACAATACTTGACCACAGCAACATATTCAAGCAGAGAACGCAAGCAATCAAGATGAGAACTGATTTTTATATATGCCGATCGTTAGTTAAAGTTGTCAACTAAGATAATAAGGACAGGCTCCGACTTGCAAAAAGAAAAAAAAAAAGGTTTCTCATGGTGAACTTTGGGTTACTGAATAATTTTAAGCCAGTAGAATTAATGCATTTTGTTTATTCAAACCAGTTTTTGCTTGTACATACAACTTCATACATAATGAGAGAACACTAAATAAAAAAATACCATATTTATTTTCCCACCTTGTCTTCAAATTGTTCCATAAATAGATCAATGCCTCTGACAAAAGCTGCAACTGTTTCATGCAATATCACAACACCTTTGGGATCTCCACTGGTACCACTTGTGTACATAATTGTGCAAATGCTAAGAGGCTGAGGCGGGAATATCTCCGATGGATTCTCTTTTCCCTAATGCACAAGACTCTTAAAAACTAACCACAAAGGAACCAGGAAAAAAAAAGCAATATTGTATCAACTCCATTCTATCAATTATGGGGAATCGGAGCAGTACTCCCAGAAGTTGTAAGCAAGGAAGTGTCTCATACCCTACAGAACTTTATCAAGGTTGAAAATAAGTTTATCTAGTTTTATACAGTTCACTCTGATGCAAAATAATGTCAAATATAGTAGGAGTTTAAACAGCATATGAAAACCCTCTAGCCTCAACTATATATTAACATTGCAACTATCTTCAGTTATCATCACTCGGAAAGAGAGGACCTGGATACAGATTAACACGAGGACTATTCTCAATCTGAAGAAGTACTATATCTCCACACAAGACAACTGATAAATTTCATGAAGGTGAAGTTATATCTAACCATGCATAGATACTCTTCCCAAGAGTATGATTTTATCCCCATTTGGGCTGCCCGATCCTTCTCTTCCTCCGTCAAAGAAGTGAAGCAAACAATTGCTGCAATCACAATTAAACTTAGTAGGATGTATTGTTAGAAATTTATTTTAAATAAACATGTCAATGAAGTTCAAATTAAAAGCAGAGTAAACTTATGTTCAAGGTTAATAATTTACTGAAAATTATTCTCTAATAAAAATATTTTAATATAAACATTAATTAGTTTAAGATAAATTATTGGTATATGAAAAATTTAATTCAAAGAAATTATGATTGCCATGTTTTTTTTGAACTATAAAACCCTTAATCCATGATTGAGATATTATAAGATTTTCTTAAATCTTATTTATAAAGAGAAATTAAATAGTCAAAATTAGTTTCATATGACATTAAAGTTTTTAAAACGGAGAGGTACTAGGATAAGTGAGATTTAAGCTTTAGCTATACACCCTTACTCTCTCAACTCGGCTTAGGCTCGAGTCCCGGGATCTAGGTTTGGACTTGCAATAAATTTTTTGCTCATAATTTTCTTTTTTTCAAATCATTTTTGTTTAGCTAACACATGAATAAACAATAATCTTTCTCTTCTTGAACACTTTTGTTTTATAAGTAAAAACATCTAGTTTTTAAGGCAAAAACTACCCGATTTATCTTTTTATGGTAGGCAATTAAAGTAAAATGGTGATAATTAATTCAGTTAATTACCACAATTAACTCTACATTAATTCTAGTTTAAAAAATCAGTATAAAAAAGGATTGAATGATAAATTGTTTGTACAAACAAAGTAGTAGCTCTTCGGCCTTCTCTCCTTTGCTTTTCCAAATATTTCAACTCTTTTTTTATTAGTTATTCTAGAGCTTAAGTTCAAGATTTTTGTATAGAGGTTTTTGAGTTTGTTTCCTTGTTTGTGGACTTTGTTTAATAGTGCAAGTAATCAAAGATAATATTATTGGAATCTTGAGAAGCTGATTGCAATCAACCTATTTGCACCAAATAACGAGTAATAAAGTTTTAAGAACAAAGTACACAATTCTTAAAAACAATATTATCCTATATGCTTCAATAAGTAAGTAAGCATACTAAACAAACTATTTAATATATTGCTTTCTTTACATGTATGTTGAAGTAAAAATGATTTATTTGTTCAAGTCATGGTTTTTAAGTTTGTATACTTGCTAGTTGCTTTTTTTTTCAAGGTTAAATTGCATACAACTTATTTAATGATAATATTAAACTATCTATTGCAACTCTCATATATTTAGGTGAACAAAATTAAACCTAATAAACTTCAATTAAATTTTGATAACAATCTTAAGGCTTATCATTTTATTTTTTGTAATTGTTTTTGTTTAATTTAATTTATGATAACATAGTTTATAAATGATAAAAATACTAAATTATAAGTTAGAAATTATCTCCTTAATTTCTTTGTTGAATTTTTTTTACCTATTGTAATTCTTTGTCATTTGAAAGTTTAAAACCAAAATTTAATTATATATATCTAGATGTTATTTGAGAAATTTTACCTTGACTTCAAATTAAAATCTGGTTACTATAATTAATGTTGCTTTGGTTAATACTACTTCGGTTACCTTTTGTGATGCATAGTAAGAAAACCTAAAAATTTCAATGTATTGAACTTTAAAAGGTGATAGTAAAAGATGCTTTTTTATCTAACCACTTTGAACTTGAAAAATCTATTAGATAGTGAATCTGATCCTATCATTGTGGTAGTTGTGGACACATGAAATTATAGTAATTTCACGTGTAAGAACTATATCTTGAATGGATTTGATAACATACTATATGATGTGTATAGTTCAATCAAGAGTATAAAGACATTATGTAAAGCTTTGGATTGAAAGTACAAAGCTAGAGATGTTGGTATAAAAAAAATTCATAGTTGGTAAATTTTTAGATTTTAAGATGGTCAATTCAAGAACCATGATAAGACAAGTTCAAGAGTTTTAACTTATATTGCATGATATTTATGCTGAAAGAATGGTTTTGAGTGAATCCTTTCAAGTAGCTATAATTATAAAAAAAAAATGCACTTTTTTTTTAAAAAATTTAAGAACTACCTTAAGCATAAGCGTAAAAAGATGAGAGTTAAAGACTTCATTTTAAGATTGAGGATAAGAGAGGACACTAAGTTCTTTGAAAAAAGAGCTAACTTTTCCACTATAGCGCCTAATGCAAACATTGTTGAACGAGTTATCTAAAAAACCTAAGAAAAGGCTTTTATGAAAGGGAAACAAATTGTCAAAATTTCAATGGAAACAACTTCATATGCATAAGACTGAACACCAAGTCAAGAATTGTATAAACAAGGATCAACAAGAAAACCCTAAAAAGGAAGGACTGCTTAAACTAATATCACTAAGGTTGATAAATGATGTGTCAAAATTGAATGTGTCTATTGTTGTTTTCGAAGTCAAATCGATAAAAAATCCTGAGGAGCTGTGGGTTAATACTAGTGCAACAAGACATGTATGCGCTGATAAGAAAATGTTTTCCACTTATAAAGAAGTAGATGGTGAACATTTATACATGAAAAATTCATTAATCTCTAAGGTATTGGGCATTGGAAAGATCATACTAAAGATGACTTATAAAAAGCTTCATACCCTCAACAATATACTTCATGTTACTGATATTAGAAAAGACTTAGTGTCTGTCTTCTTGTTAGGTAAAAATAATTTTAAAATGATAGTTAAGATTAACAAATTTGTACTCCTTAAAAATGGGATGTTTGTTGAAAAGGATGCCTATCTTTGCGATGACCTCTTTAAAATAAATTCAATAACCATTATAAAAAATGATGAGATGAATAATAATAATAACCATTACTTACATGTGAACTATAATTCTACACAAAGTTTAATTAATATTGAATATTTACCAAGTATAGTTTTTGAGAAAAATCATAAATGTTAGGTTTGTGCATAATCAAATTCATAAAACGTTCTTTTAAAACAATTAAAAAGAATTAGTGAAAAACAAATCATAAAACCTTTTTTTAATTAAGTCGGGTATTGGTGATTTAAAATTTATGCAAACTAGAGGTGAGAAAAAATATTATATTATTTTTATAGATGATTGCACAAGGTATTATTATTATTTTTATAAATTTTACCAAGAAAATGTTAACCAATAAGTTTAGACATTGCCTTCACTAATTAATCGAGTAAATTTAATAGTATTTCATTAATAAATATTCAAAGCCAAAAGCTACCTATTATAATGTAATGATCTACCAAGTCATTATCTTTCTATAAATCTTCGAGTTCTTATATATTGTCAAAATTTTCATTTACGCGGGGATTGTTAGAAATTTATTTTAAATATGATTGATAGATATATTTGATGTCAAATTAAAAGTGAAATCCACTCACTTTTAGGGTTAGGGCTTTATTGGAAATAAATCATTCTTCAACAAAAATACTTTAACATGAAACACTAACTTTTTTAAAATAAATTATGAGTAAATAATAAATTATTATGCCAACCTATTTTTGTTTAGTCAATCCATGAATAGACAACCAACCTGAACAATACTTTTCCTCATCCTGAATAATTTTATTTTCTAAGTAGAAAATCTGGTTTTTAAAGCAATAATTACAATGTTTTTTAGACAAGAATTATTAGTTTTTTTTATCTTTTTATGGCGGGGTAATTAAAGTAAAGTGATGAATCTAGTAATTACTAGAATTAAATATGCATTAGTTTAGTTTTGGATCAAGAAATCAGTATAAGATGTTTTGTGCACACAAAGCAGTAGGTCTTTAGCCTTCTCTCATTTGTTTTTCTCAACTTCTCCACTCCATTTTTTCTTCAGTAGTTCTAGAGTTTAATTTCAAGTTTTCTGTTGAGAGATTTTTGAGTTTGTTTTTCAAGTTCATGGCACAACTAATAAAAATAGTGGTGTAAGAATCCTAAAATGTTGACTATACTCAATCCATCTATACCAAATAACTAGCAATAAGGACAGAAAAATACGATACTTGAAAGCAAAGGGGCATGCATGTTTAAGTGAAAAGGATTTACTTGTTTAATTCATCTTATTTAAGTTTATATGCTTGCTAGTTACTTTCCTACAACCTTAAATTTGATTCTAGTTGCAAGCAATTTATTTAGTGATCTAATGCTTACCTTTAAGCCGCTGAGCAGATGCGCAATCAGGATCTAGCAACTGCAAATAGAAGTGCATGTCAAATTAGAGAATCTGCAGCTCTTATAAGCAGCGGCATGCGGAAGAGAATACATATGATCATCAGAAAACAGAAAAACTTTTCTTACTTCTTTCACTTTTTTGTCTTGGACAAAGACAAAATCAATCTCCGCGTGATCTATAATAAAGTTTACAGCACGAGGACCTGCATCCAAGAAAATCAAAAACCCTGCTTAATTGGAGAGAAGAATCAGAGAGGTCGAGATGCATGGTGCCCCCTCGGAAACCCATCTCTAGAATATTAATAAATGACTTACAGAGAGACGGAGGAATGCAGGATTTAAAACTAGAGCGCAAGCCACTAATGGTTATTTGAAGTTCACTGTCTACTTTCAGTTGAAGTAGAAAGCACAAGGATAAAAACTATAAATGAAGATTTTCTCCTTTGCAAAGCTTTCAGCTGCAGAATCCGATCACACCACCCACACCAGTGGATTTACAGCTTGGAACAAAAACCAGTGATGAAAGCTTTTTGGATCTTTTTTTACCGAAAGAGAGCACAGATTTTAATCCTATATTGAGAGTATTGTAGAAAGAAGTTTACCGATAGTATCATAGAGAGGCACGCAGACTAAGCTTTGGGCATTGCAAGCCTACACAGAGACAATGAAAGTAAAGAAAATAAAAGTTCAGCCAATAAACGGCAAGTCGTAGAATATTAAAGAAAGCAGACCTCCATTGCCTCGATCCATTGAGGACAGTTTGATCCATAAATACCAACTCGGTAGCCCTGCCACCAGGAATTAATTATGGCACAGGAAAAATGACCAAAGGGAAAAGAAAAGAAAGAAAGCTTTAATTGCCAAATCTTCAAATCCAAAGTCACTCTAATCCAAGTCCCTGCTAAATGCACATATCTATGCTTACTGGTTCAGCACCGGATGCCCGCAATGCAGAGCTAATTTGCAAAACTTCATCATAAACTTCCTTGTAAGTTTTCCAGACATAAGGCCCCACCTAAAGAAGGATCAAAGTCAAAAAAACTGCCCCAACTGTTCTAATCTACAGAACTTTCAACCAGATATTTACCTTCCCGTCAACAAATTTACGCCATCCAAGCATTTTATATTCAGGATACTTCTTGGCAGATGAACTATGCATCGAAAGATTTTCATTGTCAAGAGACGAATTTTATAACAAGCGCAAAAAAGTCAAAACCATCTCAATATCCAAGCTTTCAAGTTAAACTCCAGCCAACATCATTGGCAAGCTACATGGGCTGCCATTCTGCCTAAACATCTATGTTCTATCTCCATTAATTCTCACATATAAAAGCAAACATGTCTAATTGTACCAAACATAGTTTCTTTAACCATCTAAACCTGCAAAACCAACGTAGTTTGTAGCTAGCTTTGGCTTCCATTACCTTAAGGTCTAGCTTTAAATTAATACTTGATAGCATAACAGAAGGATGTTGCTTAATACAAGCTGAGATTCCTACTACTCTTGCTGATCAATTTCATACCTGAAAATATCCCAAGATGTGGTCACATCGCGATCAAGAGGAGGATATTCTTTCTTGGATAGTAGATTACGATACACAGGACCAACAGAAGGTTTCCCATCTTTTCCTTCCCTCCCCTCCTCAACCTGAGCAGCAAATGCCTTCAATGCCATTAGTTTGCTGTTTCACCCGCTGCTCTACAGAAAACGTACAGATTTAGATACAAGTTGCTCAAAACTGAAGTCAGGAATGGCTGGCGTAACTCAGCTAAAACTCTGCGACAAGTATACTAAAATTTCAGCACCATAAAAAATATAAGAGATTGTGGGAGAAAAATCAGCGAATAAATTAGCATCAAAACTGAAGTTTGAAGCCAAAAAATAAAGAAGGTAAAGGAAAATCAAGTTAGTTAACAAGCCCAGACTTTCTTTTAACCAACATTAACGGTGTGTTCCTTCCTAACCGTGGTTGTGAAGTCAAATCAATTACTGGAAAAGATAAAAGGTAATTCATGACATGACAAAGGTTGACCTGCAGATAGCAAAACCCAGAAGGAGAAGGAAAAACAAAACGAAAAGAGTCTTGTTAACAGGTATCACAGCTAGGGTGGTTATATAGAGCATAGAAGCAGTAAAATCAAGATTAAAGATTAAAAAGTGCCCACAGTGATTACTCTATAATTCACAGAGTTACTAGAAAAAAAAAAAAAAAAAGAGTTGATAATTAAGCAAGACAGATGATGGTCCGGCAAGCTCATTAATGAATTATCGTACAGACAAATTACCCAGCTACTACCCACTTGACTTAATACGCATCCACCCAAATTAAATGGCATAAATGGCACGGAAAGGAAAACCCATCATAAATGCAGTAGATGCACTTCACCACCATGCACATAGGATACTAAATACAATTATTTCATTTAGGAAATAGCAAATTGATGAAGTAATACAAATTTAAGTATCCTACGAAAAGGTTTCTGGTTTAGATAGTAAATTAATTAAGTAATCCCAGTAATTTTTTTTTTTAAAATAAGATTGTTGATAGCTTATATTTGGTGCATGGTAAGTCAAGATAGTTTGTGATTATTACTTGCAAAAGATTTTTTTTTAGTGAAAGTAATGACTCCCTAATACTTAAATATCTTTTTAGAGAAAAAGAATATAATAATATTTTAAAGAGAGATGCTCTCAAAATATAAATGCAGTAGAGAATAAAATTGTGAACTTTTTTTCTGAAGATCTCATAGTGTATTTATACTCACGACTCTTATTTTTTTGTGGAGAGGATGGATTGAAGTGTAATTTTACCTTTGTGATATTTTGAGTTGTATTGTAAACTGTATTCCACTCATTTTCTCAAACTAAAAGATGGTGACATGTTGACTATGAAAGACTTTAATACATCTAATGATTTTGGTGGAGTATAGATTTATTTAATTAAGCCTATTTGTTGAGAAATAATTCTTTTATGATTTTATATAAAATCTTATAGAATTGATGGTGTTAGACTCAATTATCTCTTAAGTCTGGCCAGCACCAGCCCAACGTGCTTAAGCTTGTCACATTGCCAAGTCTATCTATGACTGGGTCTGGCTAGCACCAGACCTATCGAGCCTGAGGCTTAGCACACTGCCAAGCTCAATTGTGGCTGGGTCTGGCTAGCGTCAGACCCAACGCCTGAGGCTTGACACACTGTCAAGCCTAACTTATCCGGGACATGGCACATTGCTAAATCCAATCATGGCTGGATCTGGCAAGCGCTAGACCCAACATATTTTCACTGGGGCATGTTTGTGTTTCAAAAAACTTATACCCAGGGGCGGAGCCTTTTACAAGGCTAAGAAGGGTTGTAGCCCAGGTTAAAAAAAAATTAATGACCCACTTTCCCTTTTAAATTTTACACAGCAAATCTTGTCCCACTTTCCCTATCTTTTATAGCAAACCTATGTCCCACTTTCTACATCTTTTACAGCAAACCTAAATCCCACTTTCCGCATCTTTTACAACAAAACAAACCTAGTGTCCCACTTTTCCTTGCAATACAAATTAATTACTGCCATCATCTGCCACTTTACTTTCTAATTAGCCACCCAACTTCTCTTCCAATACTAATTAATTAGTTATATTTTACAGCAAATTTATTTAAATATAAATAATTAATTGATTCACATGCCTTCTAAATAACTTGGGGTTTTAGCTATTTTTCTTCTCAACAATATACAATTTTAGCTTGGATTTTGAAGAAGAATCTATATAGAGAGCCGCTAGAGTGTAAAATCATCAGGTAAGAATTTACAAGCCATGACTTTTCATTTTGAATTCAATGTTTCACATTCATTACAGTAAATTGTTAGTGGAGTAAACAGTAGACTGTACCCTAGAAATGGATGCATGCTAACACACTAGTAATCTAGTACTAATAATTTACTGGTTATTTCAAAGTTAAGTTCCCCAAATCTCCTAGTAGTTTGCATCACTAGTTTATCCTTGTATATTCTGCATTTTATGAATATTCTATTGTGGCATTAGTATCTTTTCATCTTGCACCTGACTTCCCTAATCCTTTTTACTTGAATAAGTTATAAATTATAATGGAAAATCAAGGAAACAAGAGAGGAAAAACTATGTTTTCATTCTTTAAACCAAACGAACAAACATCAACCAGTAAAGGACATTCTCCTTCCAATGTTGATGTGTCAAATCGT
>Ga0307510_10002955_pt1 | contig 19556 bp, 22 predicted proteins | sample 12_EM_MG_FD_207224 | JGI IMG/M metagenome (GOLD analysis project Ga0307510, IMG submission 207224) | Populus trichocarpa ectomycorrhiza microbial communities from riparian zone in the Pacific Northwest, United States - 12_EM | ecosystem: Host-associated > Plants > Roots > Unclassified | place...
GTACATAAGGCAGTGTCATTTAAGAGAGCAAGGTCAATAATAGAGTCACACTGGTTGGATTCGCCTTGATAGCGGCGTGTAGGTGGGTCTGGTTCTGCCGAAGAAATGGAAAGGGGGTCCGACGCACGATCTCCGACGACAGCGGTGGGCGGTCGCGTTGTGGCGAGCCGCCGCGGTTGAGTCGAGTCAAAGAGTCAAGCACCTTCGAGGCAGTGTTTGCACATTGCCAAAAAGTGCGCGTTGACGGCCTCTGGTGGGGGGATGACATGGGAGTTGTCGAGGGTACGGCTGCTGTATTCGAACCAATAGTCATAGAGGTCGCTAGCGGCAGCCATCTGGTTGGGGGAGAGGTCGCCAGATGCGTCCACGTCGTCAATGCGGCGGACAATCGACTCGAAGTAAGGCGGGATGTCGTTGGCGGCAACAAGTTCAGCCTTGTGGTCGGTTAAGTACTTCGCCGCTTCAGACATCTCGGCGTCTTCCATGGCTAGTCGAGTCTGGGCCTCGTCATGGTAGGCCTTCCTGGTTGTCCCGGACAGGATGTCACCAAAGCTGGCATAGTAGTTCAGGGCCTCAGGCGGTATATCATCATCTTGGCCTGGGCACCATTCCCTCTCAGCGCATTGTGCTTCCTCAACCTGTCGAAGACGGGAGCTGATATCCGTAATAGAGGTCTGGAGGGGGGCAATGGCGACGGTGATCGTGTTACCAAGAGAGCGGATGATCTCCGTCATGTCAATGTCAACCTTGGGGGGCGCGGGTGACGGTGTCACCGACTGGTAGTGGGCTACCAAGGACGGGGAACCCAGGGAGTCAGGGTTGGCCTTTGGTCGTGCCATCTCAGTCGAGACGACGGTACCGGACACCCCTTCGGGCTCGGCCGCCATCAAGACATCGGGAGGCGTCAGTTGGTGGGTGTCTGCTGCGACGGGTGGCGTCCGCAGCTACAAACCGGGGTCACAGGGTCCCGCCAGATCGGCGTCGCCCGTCAGACCCGCCGACGCTTTCGCATTGTCGGTCCCATGCAGCGGCAGAACATCCACCGACTGAGTGACCGCAGGATTAATCTGACTCACCTGGAAGTCTGCCTTTGTCGGCGTCTTGTCCAGCGCTGGCTGGGGGACGGGGGACGGGGATCGAGCGCGAGACACACTTCTGGAGGCACGGCTGATCGGGTCTGCACGACGCTTGGCGCGACGGGCTCGTTTGTCAGGGGTAGGGTCATCTCCAGTGGCAAGTCCTGCGCTTTCGTCATGGACTCAAGCTGAGTTTTCGTGATGAAGCCCGATGCGACTAGCGCAATGGTGGGCGGGAGGATGGGGGGCTCGGGGCCGCTGGCGGAGCTTTAGCCGCGATGGCTGCGAACGAGTGGCCTTTCTTGCCGCCGATGACTGTCCACGGCCCACAGGACTCATGATCGCTTGGGAAATGTAAAACTCTGCAGCCTGGCAGCATGAACACGAGTACGTGATCACGACAACCAGATGGGACAATTATCCCCTGCAAGTGACATCGACCCATCACATATCATGGGGTCGGGGGTGGGGTAGACAGCGTATCACAACAATGCGAGCACCGTGTCAACGCGTCAACGCGTCAACTCTCACGCTCTCCGACTTAAATGTGGCATCCCCGGGCCGATACTGCCCATCCTAACCATTACTCCGAAAAACAAATAAAATTTTAGGAAAAACAAAAAACAAGCTCCTTCTAACGGCCATGTCTCATATCTGCTTCCTCTGTTGTAAATACACGCACGCGCACACGTTGTAGTAGCCACGTCCCGTAGATGCATTTATTATTGTTTACATAAACATGTGTTGCTCAGCTCAGACCAATGTGCACGGACTGCAAGGCCGACACGCGTCAATAATAACTATGAATACCATATCCGGCCTAATAGCTGCTATAGATAGTAATGATAAAACGCACGACACTGTGATAGGCATTGTTGTATATCAATCTTCATCGCCTCATAATCCCAGCCGCCAACACAACGGTCACGCGCAGCCTCGAGGATGGCGAAGTAGGCCCACTGGCAAGCACCTCCGCGGCTTGGCCTTGTCGGATAGGATTGTTATCGATGGATTCCACACTCTTTCATACGTTTATCATTTGTTTTTCTATCAGAACACCCGCTCGCTTCTTCTTTACCTTAGTGTTCCTTTATTCGACCTCGTGCCCGCGGCCATACCCTCGAAACCGAACATCCGGCGCCGTGCGAGTCTGTCGCCAGCAAGGCCGACGCCCTTTTACTTTTATTTTTACATTCAATCTCTTCCTATCATACTTGTCCCGTAGTCGCCTCGGCATAAACGTATAAATACCATTGCCCGGCCTCGCATCATAGCAGACTACCACGGGCCCTTTTCCCATCTCATCTCTTGTGTGGGTTTCTCTTCTCTTCTTTCTCTATCCGATCTGTAGCTGTCAACCAACGACACCGCGCCGACTTTGTACCAACCGACGTGTTTCCGTAATGTCCTTTGCCATGGTTCCCACAGATATGGACATTGGTGGTACTGGCGATGAGCCCCAATCATCACCAGATCTGGTGAGTAGTTGTTCCACGACTGATCCAAACTATATACTCAAATACTCCTAGTATTGCTATTTATGTGGCAATGGTGGCGACCTTCTAATATGTGACAAATGTCACCGTGCAATCTGTCTTGAACTATGTTTAGCCATCCCATTGACCCCAGGCTATGAGATCAGCGAAGACATAGCATTCATCTGTCCTGCTTGCCATCAAACGGAAGATCGAGAGGAAAAGATTCCTAGGCCTTACCATGTACGTTTGACACTCTGACAATCTCAAAAATTTCGATTGATGATGATCGACGATGATCCAGGGTTTCTACTTAAAAGAAAACCATGAGACAACACAAATCTCGACCCGGGTGCTTACGCCTGCTTCCACAAGCCCAGCTAAGGTCAATGGCAGCGCACAATTTAATCCACGTTCGAAGTTTCTGGGAGACCACGTTGCTTTGTTAAGCTTCCGCCTGAAATCTCTTGATGTCGACACTGGCGATGTCGGCAGGCTGTTGGAAGGCTTTTCTCGTGCCTTCTTTGGCGGAACGAACAAGAGCTTGCTTATTTCGGAGCATGTTGAGTTTGATCTCGATACAAATATTTCTGCACATAAAGTGCAGACAGGTAGGATTGTCAAAAAATTAAGAGCTGCTGGGTGCGTCTTCGGAATTGCTGGCAGTGACCCTCCTAATGACCCTCCTAATGCTGACTTCATCTTAGGTCAGGGCTCAAGAGAGTCATAATTCTCATAACAACACATTCAGAACAGAACACAGGCAATCTTGCGACCTCGTCGACCTCATATGTCGGCATCGATGAGGTGTGTAGTTTCCTCTTCGGGTTTCAAACTTCTCACGTCCCACCATAGTGGGCAAGGCAGGTTATCACCAAAACAGTTATGGATATCGTCTTTTCCTGGGCCGGAGAAGCTGGAGGATCTAGAACTGTTGATACACACTGTTTCTTCCTCTGCTGCGGGGCACTTGTCAACATCACCTCATCACTGGAGAGGGTGGAATCCTTTGCCTATGAGTATGTGCTATGCACTCAACAGTCTACTCAGACTAATATCAACAGACTGAAGCCAGCCAGTTTATTTGCATTCAACGCTCATGCTTTTCACCCCATATACGCTGCCACATTTGTTCTTGATTTCTTTCACTACGTGATCGTCGACGGTAGGACCTTTGACAGTGTCGCAGGGCTGCTTTTTAGCTCCTCCCCACTCTCTCGTCACATGGGTGTTTTGCGCTTCTGGACCCATGGCTCTGTCGTCAAGCGTTGCACATTCAAATGGGCACATTCCCGCACCCAGCTGTTGGGGGAGTTGGTGCTATATCAATGCCCAACTTGCTATTGCATTCAGGCATGGGACCAAAGAAGCCTGGGGCCGTCATCCGAGTTGCGTCAGGATGTGACGATACGTTGTGGATATGTGGGAGAGCAAGGACGATGCACCCAAGAACTCCACTTCACATTGCCACCAAACCTTCCATTCAAAACCCTCAAACAGCCAGAGGGCGTTTGGGTGGCCTTTGGTGTTGAAAAAACAGACTTCCTATAGTATTATAGTCCTGTATTTCGTCTCGTGAGCCTGTATCGTTGTATGTGTATTTGTATTTTGTAGATTATTCGCTGACCGGGTCAACCGTTTATACGTTTATGTACCACGTGGCCCGTGGTTACTCCACCAATTCACCGATTAGAATTTAGCGTCTCCTCTTCCACCACTCTGCCGTATTCCAGTCGTATTCCCGCTGTAAGGTGGGGATTCTGTGTGGTCTCGGATCGACGCGTTCCGGACCACGTGACGCTTGCGCCTCCATCGACAACTCGACACGTCAGTCTCTCGCCGCAACGCCCTCGCACGCCACGCCTCCTCCTCGTTCCCCTCCTCCTTCGCCCCTCATCCGATGCTTCGCTCTTGCCGCCACGCAGGTCCCCTCGCCGACTGACTGGGATTCGCTGCTGACGTCACTCGCCGCGCCCGCCGCTGTTGGCAAGTGCCACAAGACTGCGCCCCTGCTAGCTGTCAGCCAGTGCCACGCACGTCGAGCTTGACACTTCGTTCGTTCGGCCCTTGTTCGGGTCCGCGCGCCGCTGGACACGTAGATCACTGGTTATGGTTATATTCGCTCCTTAATTGTATGTTTCTTTATCTCTCTTTCGGTTTAGACCGTCGTTCCTTATCACTAGCCCTTTCCCTCAACGTCTTGTCATCGGACATCGATTCATGCCGCTCCTTTCGACCCTGCGCCACTGTCGCGCCCCGACATACCATTCATTCCCGCTTGCTCTTTTGATCACCGGACACTCTCTTCCATACGACGCCGCGCAGACTGTCGCTGGCAGAACGTTCATTCCTTTCGTTTCCCCTCTCGCCGATTACTCGTTTCATCGCGTAGCGTACATTGTCTCCCATCAGACTCGAATTATAAATATCTAAGCCCGGCCCTGGCGAATGCCAGGCAACTGTGGCCCCCCCCTTTTCTCTCCTTTCTTTTGTGTGTGCCGGGCAACTGTGGCCCTTCTCCCTCGCTCTCACGACCGTCTCTGACTAGTTCGCTACGTCCTCGACCCCGTCAACGAACACCCGCACGTGGCAGCAAGGATAACAACTCGCGCACACCGCACCCCGTTTACTCCCGGCACGTTCTCGTTACGGGTGCGCCACTCGGGTTTCATCTTTTATCCTCCCTCTCGAACTCTCGCGCGGACGTTCCGTCTGCAATATACCACCTCCAACAACGACAACGGTTCCTCGCTCAATGGCTCCATCGCCGAGGAGCACCCTAGTACCCCCTCTTTCCTCACGTTGCCTACCCGATAAACTGTATATTCGCCCGGCCCTAGCGGGGAACACACCATGAATGTTGCGGCAGGTCGATTGCCAGAAGATGTCTACACGAACACGTTGCCGTCGTGGCGAGTGGCGCTTCGGAGGGAGTTCGTCGCAGTAGTGGAGCGGGAGAGCAAAGTCATCGCCGAGTGGCAGGTGCGTTCCTTTTTTTTTTTTTTTCTCTTTTCCCTCTCAACACCTCTTTCTTCTCGACTGCCCCCCGCCTGCTGTGTTGGCGAAGGCACGGGATGGGTAGAGAGAGAAAGAGGAAAAGTTCATGTCGTCGTTGATTTGCAGGCGCGAGTGCGGTCGCCCCGGTTAGACACGTTTTTTCAGCAGACATCGATGCAACACCTGCTTATGCGCCTTTGTATCTTGTGGACCACAGGACTGGTCGAGTGCGAAGAAGACATGGGTCATGTTCCAGACGTGTCTCTTGGCGTTCACTATTTATGTCAGATCTGCCATTTACACCGCTGGGATCCCCTACATCTCTGAGGAATTCCACGTGAGCACTGTCACCGCGACCATTGGGCTTACCGTCTTTGTCGCCGGTTATGGACTTGGTCAGTATTTCAGTCTTCCGATTCTTTTGTTTAAAGGCTTATCAAGAACCGTCAATGATCTCGGCACCCTTGAGCGAAGTCCCACAGATCGGCCGCATGCCAATCTACATCCTCACACTTGCTGCCTTTGTCCTACTGCAGATCCCAACCGCGCTGGCGACAAACTACGGCATGCTGATGGCCTTCCGTTTTCTCACGGGATTCGTCGGCTCTTCGATCCTCGCCACGGGCGGCGCGACTGTCGCAGACCTCTACTCGCCCAAGAAGCATGCGTACGCGATGACCGTCTGGGCGGTCTTCGCTTCATCGGCGCCGAGCCTAGGTCCGCTGCTCGGGGGCTTCTCGGCGCACTTTGAGGGCTGGCGCTGGACGATCTGGGAGTTGATGTGGCTCTCCGGCGCGATGCTCATCCTGCTCTTCTTCTTCTTCCCCAAGACATCTGCCTCCAACATCCTATACCGCTGGGCACACTGCCTGCGCAAGGCCACAGGCAACACATCGATCATGTCCGGCCCCGAGATTGCGGCGGCAGCCATGTCCCGGCACGACCTCGATGTCGACATCCTCGTGCGCCCTTTTGCGCTCAACTTCCAAGAGCCGATCATGTTCGCGCTCCTCCTCTTCGTGAGTCTCCTTTCCCCCCTTACTCTCTTCAGCTACATAGACACTAAACGGTTTGTTTCAAACGACAGAACGTCATCCTGAACTACTTCACAGATGGCGATCGTGACATGACTGCCAGTGTCTTCTCGGCCTCCGACGCCAACCTAGCAGAACTAGAATTACATTGATGTGCCTAGGGAATACATTTGAATAATAGAAAGACTAGAGACCCTAGAAATCATAGTGTCGTGCCTAGAATACCTCAACAAAGATTTAAATAATAGAATGCCTAGAAACCTGAGATTAAAACTAGGATGCCTAGTAATAGCATATGACTCTAGCCCTAGTATGGTTCTAGTTCTAGGTACGGTTCTAGACTGTCTAGCACAAGATAAGTCTCTAGGGTTTAGGTCAACAATATAGGCACTAGGAGGACTAGAAGCACTAGATCTAGTACTGCTAGTAACATGGCATCTTGCTGATGAGCAAGCACCTCGACATTCCCGACAGCAGTAGCACTGACCCCGCCTCACCCATTCGAGAACTCGGATATGCCACACGCAGTGATGGCCCACTGCGACAAGTCGAATGTCACCACTTCCCCTCACCCTTGGTTGACTATGCACTTGCTTTCACGCACATGGACACAATTCAGAAAAAAAAAATCCTTTACTTTACAAACCGCCGTCCTTCATCAACATCGCTGCATGGGACTGTTGCTGGCAGGCTTGCAGGCTCGCTGGGAGACGGCATTGTTTGGGCGTCTGACACCGTGATATTACGGTGATAACGTATGGGCGCTTGGCGCTTAATACTTGACGATGTCTCAGATCTCACCGTCCGAGCGCACAACACTGGAACAGTCCGAGTCGGAGGGCGAACCGTGACTGCAACAAAGCATACTGTAGCATCCTCAATGACGATCTCCATCATCTCATTTTCTCTCAACGATTGCTCGACTTCCTTGCCGAAAATGAGAACTTGGGACGTCTGTTTTTGAGATCTCATAGCAGATCGGTTAACGTCATCGCTGACAACGATACCACACGCACAGTAGCTAGTGTTGCCGCAGAGTTGAGTCAACTCAGAGATGCCTGGGTTGAGTTAAGTTACCAGAGTTGCGAACTTGACTCAACCCAGTTGGAAAGAGTTGACTACGCGGTTGTTACCGCATTTGGTCCGCTACTACCATATTTGGTTCGGAGCCACATGAAACCAAACAATTGTGTGTCGTGCGCTTTTACGATACAAACATCATGCATCATGACCCAATAAACACCAATTTTCCTACTCCTTTGTCTGTCTAATGCGTGAAAAGTCTGTTGTGAGGAGTGTTTCACCCAGTGTCACCCCTTTGGTGACAAGCATTGTATTCTTTGACCCACAATATTCAACCTTCCATCATCGGAACCCCCACTTGTCATGTGCCTACTATCCAATATCACATTTTTTTGACAGGGCACTTTTACTCATTCTTATATAGTTGCAATGGCATTTTTTTCAACCCGTACATTTTGATGCGTCTCTCAGCCATGCAGCACCCACAACCTGAAGATATCTACCCGGAATTCCCACCACAGCTGCAACGCTTTCACCCATATTCTCGTAACAGGAGATGATCACCGACCAGCTTGTCGATCCTAGATCCGCACATCTGAATGAACCGTCAATTAATGCATCTGGAGCTCGGAATCCCTACAGCATTCCCGTCGTGATGGATCAAAGGTTCCTTGCAAACTCGGCGAGCACTTTGTCACAACATTGACCCCCATACCTTGGCTCTGCTTCCGGCCCACTGACTGGTATCGTTCGTGTTCCATATTTTCCGCCGGTGGGCTTCGCACAAGGCAACAACTATATTGGCGTCCTCAACATCAAATCCCCAACGCATTCAAGGCAAACCAAGACGAGAAAGCGGGGTGGTGGCACTTCCCCATCCCGGAAGCGCAAAGGTAAGAATAACATATCATGCAAGGAAGTGTACTGATCAATTCCATGCACGCTACGTCGCAGCCAGCTCGATCCCACTACAATTGAGATGCTCCAGGTTTTAAAGCACTTATATAAACGAGAGAGACTTGATTTCACTGCTGGCATACTTGCAATGGAGGAGGATTGTGCGATAGAAGGCACGGTAACAGAGTCAGCAGTTTTTGAGCTGCTGAAGGCCGGGAAAGTGGCAGAGTTGCATGAACTTTATAGAAATTTGGCCACAGAGTCGGACTAGTAAATAATATAGAGAAATCGCTTGCTTGATTAAACAAAATGCTGCATTGCAGTGAATGGCAGACAGTGAACGTTGGTGTGAGTTGGGTGACCAACAATTATGACACCTTATCAAACCTTGAAAGCTAATTGGTGGACATTCCCAGGCCGGACTCTGTCCAACTCTCAGAGTTACACCTGGGTCAACTCTGACACACGGCTTGACTCAACTCAACTCAACTTTCCAGCAACACTAGCTCTAGATCTACCAAAGTACTGGTAACCTTCCTTTTTTGAAGCGTGGGAAGCGTTACATTTCACGTGACCCTCCGCGGAAATTGCTCAACTAATGGCGCGGCTGTTGCAATTGGTCGCAAAATGGGGTGTAACGCAGTGTCACACTCACGTGATGTTGGGAACTCAAAGATCCACTGCACACATGATAAGATAGACACAACCTTTTGAATAACTCCTTAAAAACTGTATTTATTAAAAATCGGTTCGCCCTTAAATGTTCTGAACATCCTACCTTTAAGGGCAAACCGATTTTTCATTAGTGTTGTTGTTGGAAAGTTATTCACCATTTTCCCCTTTAATTTGTCACACTTTTTGCCCATTTATCACGTGATGTTGGATGAAACCTTGCCGGCCCTACCTTAACAGTATCTACAGCACACTCAATCACAACGCACACATGCACAATATATTACTGGAAGTGTGGGTACATTACTTACTATTGTCTGAGAGTACTTGTCTGACTTGAGCCGCCGAGCTGGGCCGCGTTCTCGTTCCCATCTCCCTCTTCCCGTCCTAATTGTCCTTCCTTCCCCCATTTCCCCCCACAGACGGCGCCAACCGTCCCGTCAAACGGTTCCTTCGAGGCAAGACCGTACAAAGACCGTACCTTTCTGCACCCCTTGCGTATGTGCTCGCCCGTGTGCCCGCCTTCTGTTGCGTCGCGTTGCAGCGCCATGTCGTACTCGGTAGGGGGCTCTTTCGGCAGCACCAGGCGTATACTCTCGCCCTCCCTTGTGCCATATTGCGACACCATGTCGTACTCGTGCCTGCCCCAACCAAAAGCACTACCAGCATCGAGCTTGCAAGAGCGGCTGAAGGAGCCATCACCGCGAAACCCGAGGTGTTGGAGCATTGGGCGGGAGGCGACGATGGGTGTGGGCTCGATGTAGCACAACGCTAGAATTGTACAACGATGGCAAGAAAGCGTTGCCCGTCGGTTGTGGGTGGCGCTGCGAATGCCACGCGCGTAGGTGTGTCCGGACGCATCCGGACGCAGGGTGTGCATGAGGTGGTGTGTTAGGGAGGCTTTACCCGAGTGATAGACAATCAGATCGAAAATGAAACCTGTGAATGTACTGAAACTGATGACATTGTGGTACCGCGAGGAGGAGTGTGGGGGAGCAGGTGCTTGAGGCACGCCGCCGCTCAGGGACGGTCGGTCGAGCGTGGCCGTGGGTCCGAAGTGACACAGCCACACGCGTGACTGTCTGACCATCGAGAAACCAAGCGGACCTGGCCACTACGAGAGACGCCACTGGAGGGCGCGCCGACCACCATGGGGGCGAGGGTACTTTGTGGGGTCTTGATAACCCAAGGAGGACAAACTGCCTTGGGACGCGTGACGGACGCGTGTCACTGGCGGTGACAGCCACTGACTGGTTTCATGCCTTTGCGCCTCCTAAGATCAAAAACGCTACCGCGCCCTCTCGATGGGATTCAAAATGAAGACAGGTCAACTCACTCGATGGTAAGATAGGACCGCAGGATATGGCCCAAGGTGCGTGGGTATTTTCTCTTGGATCGTGCCACCTTCTGACTGGATTTGGTGTTGGCCAGGTTTTTCTTGCAGTCGGCGATGCCCAATTTATTCCTCAACATGCCCTCTCTATTCGAGCGATTCGAAAATTCGCTCCCTGGACTTCTTCTCTCCCGAGCCCCAAGTAGCCAGGGTACCCTCATTTGGGTCCCTTCGTAGCGGCGCAGCACGCTCGCAATCGCGCTTTCGTGGCAGCATCTTCGTCAAGCATGCCCTCGCTTCCTCGTGCTGCCTCTCTTGGCAGCCAATTAGGCTCACATTCGCCCGAACGAGGGCGACCTTGGGCAACACCTTGGACCTGCGTTTGCCATCTTGTGGCAGCACCTCTGGCCTACATTCCCTCTCTGTCAGGGATGTCTCGTGCACGCACCCAGCCCCTCCTTTCGGGCCTCGTGGCAGCAGCGGCAGCAGCTCTGGCTCATGCTTGCCTTCTTGCAGCAGCGTTTCAGGCCTGGACCCGGCCTCGCCTTGTGTCCAGGGTGCCAACACCTCGGGCTTAGTGGTGGTGGCTCTCTCCGCCTTGCCAGCGGGTTCGATACCAGCAGTTCCCTCGGCTAGGTCCAGTGCCGTGCCCGCGACTGGCAGTGCTCCTCCTAGCCCGTGCGTATCGACTTCTGCGCATTCGACTGGCCCAACACTAGCATTCTCAGCCCGGCACACCGCGGGTAAACTTGAACCCACACACATAACGCTAGTAGGGCGATGACAGGGGAAGCACGCTATAATGGCAACGTTATAATGTGTGCAGGCATACAACTTCCTTACCATTACAACGGTACGTTTTTACGTGGCTTCCTGGATTATGTGGACCACATTAGAAAGGTACTACATGGATACCTACAGACAATCAGCTTTATTCCGAGAGAAAACAGGTATCAACGGCTTTTAGTTCAAGTTGGGTGCTCATCGAGGCCGAAACTTGAACTATCTTGGGAGACAATGGACAAGAGAAAATGTATGGTTCGTCCCTGGCGTTATTGTGCCGCCGAAATTGATTGCATGAAATTTTTTTACGTGGCATCCTCACGGCGACTCGCATGTTGAATTCAATTTGTCTAATGTCCGTGTCGATCTGCAATCACAATCTCGAAGTTTCGGATTCTGAAGCATGAAACCTTGGGTCTCACTGATATGCGATGACTCAGTACTCAGTGACTCCGTGCAGTGAAGCTCTGTATTTAAGGCCACATTCACGGGCTCTCAGGCAGTGCCCTTAATCTCGCCCACTGGACATAAACTATGGTCATTCACCGCCACTCATCCCTTGGTGTACCTGTGAGTATCTTTCCTTTCGACGTGAATCGAATTGCTGAATCTTATTCTCCAACGTTCCACACCAAGCCTCACGCCGTGTATGGCTACCTGTGGGGAAGATGGGCTCGCCAAACCATAACATGGAGCTTTGATGCAGAATCACCTATCGATGAGAGCACTCTCTATCCGGACGTCGAAGCTGCATTCTATCGACCTAGCTCCTCCCCGTCAGAGGTTTTTGACACCCTCATACGAGTCGCTGCTCACACGCTCTTGGTTGTGGCCTATTTCGACACCCGCCTTGCCCCCAACCCAAACTTGAAGCGCGATTTCCCTCACATCCCTTGGCATGGGGAGATTGCTGTACTTTTTGTCGGAATAAGGAAGCCATTTGTGAGCCGAGCCCCACCAGACCTGGTGGTTCGCTCTGCCATAGCCCAGTAATCTTCGTTTCTTATTTTCTTGAACATTGAGAACTTACCTTACCTGCATCAGGTATATGGCGGTATGCATCGCCCATGTAGAGCTCGGAGCCCCGTTTCCGGCTCATATGAACAGGTTTGTTCCTCTCACCTTTTGTTCGTCTTTGGGCTCTAGTTCATTTACCACTCCTAGTGACGGATGCGACCCAAGTGAGAGCACTCTCATGATATATTAAATGTTGTATTATTGTGTGCATCTAAATTCATATGTGGCTCTTATACCACCCATAAGGTATATAGTAGCGAGAAGTCATTGATCGCTCCATGGACCATGTACTACTGTAGTTGAATTGCAAGTGTCGGCTTGGGCGTACCACGCATAGGGTACTGCAGGTGTTAAATATTAACGTTAAATTTTCAGCTCCTGGACCTGCCAGTGTGTGACTTAAACCAAACCCGCAGTGCCAGATACGGCGGTGTTTGCTAGGAGCAGAGCCCCAGACCAATGAGCACTATCTGGGGTGTGTCTACCCTTACAGTCCACGTGCAGACCGACTCCATCGACCATTTCAAATTCGCATCAAGACACCATATACCATCGTTTTCGTCTCCGACGTTGCACACCTTGCCTCCTACCCCTCGTCACTCTCGTTTCCCTGCGATCGTCCCCTCCCCCCTCACTATCCAGCCTCGAATGCCGCACCCCATTTCTCCTGCCGACGCCACACGGATGGCCCAAAACACCATCGGCCAACGCCACTAGTGCGCGCCACTTCAAAAACCCCGTCATTCCACATCGCGCATGGCATGCACAGGCCCTCACAAGTCTGGACTTCGTCTCAGTTGGAAAGGAGTTTACTGTGTATCGACTTGATTAGGCGTCTTTCGTACGTCTCCTTCTCATTCTAGACCGTCCGCTCTCTCCATTCACGAATTACTCCATTCTACTTAGCCCCTTGCCATCGTGCAATGCTGCACACTCGCCACCCTCGTTTCCCATGCGCTCGCTGTTTCACACATTGATACTATTCAGTAAAATTTCTTTCACTTTGGACACCGCTTGCCTTTGTTCATCTTTTCCCTCTCCTTTCTCGAGTTGTGCTTAGCGTCCTTGTCCATAAAAACCCCTCTGCCTGACCTCATCAGAGAAAGGCAGTCGAAGCCCAACTTTCCTTCTCATTCCAGTTCCATTTTTGTGTGCTATTCATCTTCGCCTGACCGCCTGATGACAGCAACTTACCCCCGCTTTTCCCGAGCATGGCTGTACAAACTGGATTTGGATTTTTGAACAAAGGTTTGGCATGCTGCCACCCTCAGGCTCGCTGCGAGGCGGTATTGTTCAGGCGTCTGACATAGTGATAACGTGTGGGCACGTGATACTTGGACGACATCTGAGATCTGAGTGTCCTAGTGTACAACGCTGGAACAGTCCGAGTCGGAGGGTGACCGATGAACCGTGACTGCAACAAAGCATAGCATCCTCAATGACGATCTATCATCTCATTTTCTCTTGACGGATTGCTCAGCTTCCCTCGCCGAAAATTGGAACTTGGGACGTCTGTTTGAGATCTCTCACAGCAGATCGGTCAACGTCATCGCTGACAACGACACCACATGGCAGCAACACACCTCGGAGTTTTCCGATAATCCGATAATGGGAAGTCATGCAACGATGGGGACGAATTCGAGAAAAAGGGACAATGAGCGCTGAGCCCCTAAGGGGTGCAGGGTGCAAACGTACTCTTATTCTATTGCCATCCGAGTCAGGATCTTGACAGTAGAAGACCCTCATTTCATGCTTAACTCTGTTCAATTACTGCCAAACTCAAAGATTGTAATACAACCGGCTTTTGTTGGGGCTTCCGGTACTCCACGTGCTCTGTTTCCATGCGGTACGGGAGAATCCTGCAACTGCAGTACGAGAAACTGTGGAAGTAGACAGAAAACCTATGCCACCCACGCACATGGGGTACTAGGCGACGCGGCCTCACTGCTACGGAGCGCATCCGATCACACGTTACGTTAGCCGTCCGATGTCTGTGGTGCCAGGCCAGCTTTGTAAGAGTCGGAGTCAACTTTAGTTACCATGGTCCGTGTCTGTGCAATCATTGTCCGATATAATGGAGAGTTCAGTACTTCAGTTACAGCTATCATGGTGACGCGTCCATCAGGAAATCGGCCGAATTCTTTTTTTTTTTTTTTTTTTTTTTTTTTTTTTTGGAAAGCGCTTTATTCACAGTAATTAGTCTTCTTTATGTACTAACTACCATAACTAAGTGTCAAATAGCAGGAGATTTACCATCAGCCCTACTGTATTTGACGCGCTGAAGCTGGGCTAGAGCCCGGGGTGAGGAAGAAAATGCAAGTTAGCGCACGCCCCGGGGTATGGGACAGTGTGGGGCTCAGAGTTGTTATGCTCTCCTACCCACTAAAAACCTCACTTGAGAATGGCCAGTTGTTTGGGGATCTCCCATGCGCCGTTAGGGCTGGTTTCCAGGTTGCTTTAACTAGGTCTAGGTGGTGTTTGTCGCGTTTGACTATGGTGGCAATGATACGGTCCTCAGTCAGTCTCAAGTTTATGGCATGGAACCAGTGATTCCAGATTTCACTTATCGAGTCCTCTTTTCTTGGATGACTCTTTCACAACGGAGAACCCAGATTAGATGAAGGGATTCGGAGAGTAGGATCTGGAGGCACCTCTGTTGTTGTGGAAGCGTCGGGGTGGGGGGACTTCAGGATGGTTTTCGCATTGGTGTGGTTCACGTGGGAGGTGGATGGAGCTGCAACCTTGGGTGGTTGAGTTGCTTGGTAACGGTGCAACTCAAGAGTGGCTGGTGGCAAGGGTAGATATTTTAGTAGTTAGTGGGGCATGAGGATGCGGTGCAGGGAGTTCGGGGATGGGGACAATAGGGTGGAGTTTGGAATTGCTAAGCGGGGTGCTCGTGTTGGTGGCTGGGCGGCCTGTGGTGTGATGTAGCTATTTGGGGAATTGTATAGTGGGGGCATAGATTTGTTGGCGCAGGAGCTGGGGCCTTTCAAGGGCGCGAGACTCAGTGAGGGTGGCTCAAGATTAATTTGTGTGGCCGTATCGTGTGTTGGGGGCACGAGAGGGGGGATGTCATTCTTGTGAGCTGTTGGGCTTTGGACGACATATTGTTGAGCATGTAATCACTGGTAGTCACTCGATAAGAGCGCTAGGACTCTTAGTGGGCAGGATAATCATTTGGTGGTAGGGGTGAACGTAGATGTAAGCTACATAGGTACAAAGACGACGTGTGGAGAGCGGGCATGCAATGTAGGTAGGCCTGGTAGGGCAGAAGCCTGGTAGGGCAATGAAGTTACAGGTGTGCATTTTGGGGGCTGAAATTACTCGAGGGACAAGTGTCCCATCCTTGCCTCGGGTGAGGAAAACCCAACCATGGTGGTGGTAGAGCGGATCAAGGAGCCCCCCAATCGGCCGAATTCTTGTGAGGCAGCGTGGCACTCGCGACTGAGATCCGGGCCGGGATAAGGTCGTGCCCCCACACGGCTGTTGCGCGTCATCACGCTTTTCTTATGAGATTACATTCCATTGGCCACTCAATGCGGGCTCGTTTCTGACTTGTACTTAGTTATGATTCCTATCTCAGGTTGTGCAAGAATCATACATCATTGTGAGTTCTATGTCCGGTCATACTCCCCTCCCAAGGCACCATTGAGCTTACACCATCGTTGTCAGATCATTGGAAGCTCGTTCCTCACTCTTTCCACGGCATGTGTTTCGTCCCAGGTCATACAAGAATCGTATGTCAGTGTGAGACTACTAGTAAATTTGCATTGTGTTCACCCGAGTCCCTCAAGGCAGTTCTCGGCGGTCGATGGACACCATGTCCCGGTCAACTCTACCACTCATCCCCTACCTTATCCGCTCATTCTCCTGCCAGGCCGAGCCACCGTCCCAATCTCCTACAAACAAGACGACGCCCTCGTCTGCCTCCTCAACTCGTCCTTCGCCAACCCCGTTGTCGCCACTGTCCTGCTCCTCCAGCACGAAGGCGCGACGACGCTAAACGGATGGGCGTCACCCCCTGCGTCATGCGCTTCGTCCACCCACGTCCGCACTCAGACAAACCGTACCTCCTCAAGCTCAGCGGTAGGGCCCGCGTCTGCCTCGCCAACAACCGAGAACCCACCCTCGCACGCAGCTGATGCCGGCACACTCTCGCTCCCCCGTTCGATGTTGTTCATCCACCTCTGGACGCGCACTTGCACCCGCGCCCGACGTCGTGCAGGATTTCAAGGCCACCACCATCCGCTTGTTAGAGCGTTTCGTGCAGGACACTCCGCAGTCAGTGCGCAAACATGAGAGCTGGGCTCGCATTGTGCACCTTGTCGACAAGACGGCCGCTGCTCGCAGACGCTATTGTTGTCCGTCGTCGGCGCGGAACATGCATCTCTCTCCGCCCTGCTCCTAATATCCCTCTCACCCTCCTCTCCACTCTTATCTGGCTACATCGTCACCACGCCCCACCTCGTTGTCCGTGCCCTCCACCGGCTGCCTCATGTGACCTGTCCGAGTGGCCTTGCCATCTGCTTTGGTGATCCGCCATCAATCACCCTTGTTCTCTTTTTTCATTCTCATGTTCACCATTTACAGTTGTCTTACCGTCTCCACCCCACGTCGCCGTCTCACTCATCCTGTCACCACTCCTCGTCTTGTCGCTGCACCCCACCTTGCTGTTCCTGGCTTCCACCGTCTGCCTACTAGCTGGATGGGTCCAATTTGCGGACTCGAAAGTTCTATTACCATCATGAGTTATGAATGCAGATCAATCAACAACAACAAAAAAAAAAAAAAAAATCAAAGTTGACACATGCCGAGAGCGGAGTTGCGAACGCAGATCAATCAACAAAAAAAAAGTCCAACATTGGGACCGCTCATAAAAGAGGTGGCTCCTGTCAAAAACTCCTTGCTCTGTCTCCCTCCTCCGATCACCCCCTCCTTCGTCTCCTCATGGCATGGCAAGACTATTCCAATATGTTGAGTGGAAGGAGCCCCTCCCAGTCTTCTAGTACGTATCCTTTGGTGCCTTGTCACCACATTTCGCAACCCTCCCAATCGGCGCGTGAATCAATGTTTCGGCTGCCTCTTTCCGGGTCACACCCAAGATTGGCACGCTTATCTCCCAGGGCACAGGGAGCAGCGTGTTAGTGGTGGACTATGGAACTGATCACACCGTCGGGAACACATTCCGTGTACGTCCGTCCTTCTCATAAGGCTTACCATCACAACTTTACATCTCCTTCCTTGTCTGGTGGAATCAGTACGCTTATTTATCTCCACTCCTTTTTCGCAGTACCTTTCCAGCGATTTCCGGCAAGAGGGGTGCTGTATATTTACACCATGTGATGTAGTGATCTTGGGAGCGGCTTCAGGAGGTTCGTGCTAGGTGTGCTCGCTACAATCCACATAGCTAGGATGGGCTCTATGTGCCTACATATCACTGTTTTTTGCCTTTATATACAAATTTTTCACCTGTTGGAATCTAATTCGAGTGTTATGACACAATAACATTCTTGTAGGTTAGAAATTATCTGGTTTTAGGTTGTGAGTGCCATACAAGACTGACAACATCGTGTGAGTTGAATGTGAGAGTTTTATGTGGTTGTGGATCTAATACCAGATGGCATTGGTCTTATGATATATACTGTTGCCAACAACTTGTGCATCATAGAAATGGCTGTAAAGAATTCATGACACACTAGATGGCACCAGACTCATACAGCCAATGCCAGATTGTATCACCTCATGAGCTCCACCAGAGGCTTATAAGGCATAGCGAGCCCAATACAAGGAGGTAGCTAAGTTATGCTGTTCATAGCCACTTGTAACAGAGGATATTAACTTGCGAGGCCTTAACAGAATCCTGCTGATTTCCTGATGCGGTGCCGGCTGGATCCCCTCGCATTCATGCTTGGCGGGCGGCCCGGCGGCCCCGGCCACTGGTCGGGGCCACTTGTGGCTGCACTTCGGGCATACACTCAGGCTCACCTTCTGTTGCGTCGAGGTGCCATGGGCCTGGCGCCGCTGGCCACTTATCCGTGCTCGCAGAAATTAAGGTGCAATGGCATGATGATCGCGCGATGTTCAAAATGTGAGGGTGGCTGAAACAGCGGTGTGGTACAGTTACCAGTAGACTAAGTAGATATCGAATGAAGTAGAAGGAGTTATATATAGGTCTTTGGGCTCTGACACAGTGACCTGGGCAGAGAGAAGGATAATTAACAGCTTGTGTAGAAGAAAGACAACGTGCTTGGATTGATGAAACGAAAGACTGAAGTTCTACATGACGACCAAACGCAGTACAAGCACTCAAGTACTCAAGCATCGGTTGTCCGTGAAGGGATCGGAGCATGAAAGTACAAAAATACGAAATCACAAGCTAAAGCGTACAGGTGCAACATTAGGACGTCGTCATAGTAACGACATACAGAACGACCGTGGATCACCATGCGCCAAGTGCGCGATTGATCTCCAACTCCAAAGTTTAAACCTGCATTAGGCTGCATAGTGACCAGGCATGTCAGAAGCTATGTCCTTTCTAACCCACTTGTCTCCATTATGAACCCACTCCCAGTCTTGTCGTTGTGATCTGATTGGTCTCGAATGCGATGAACTGCAGCCAATGAGGTTCAGGCTTAACCACGCTTGTGCCCTATCGATGGATGGTGTATGCCTGTCCCATTGTGCAGTGGCCAAGAAGATACCTAGGCTGCAGATGATGATAGTAGTCGTCAACTTGAAAGCCAGCTTCTGACAATACCAGCCGCATCAGTTCCTGCGTGGGAAGAACCAAGCCGCCTTCATCTTACGTGCCACTGTGTGCCTAGATAGGGCCAAACTCTTCTTGCTGCCCTCTGTGGCCTCAGTTTTGCGCACTTTTTCTGACTATTCTCTTGGACCCAATACTGAATCGCCAATTCCATGCCCCTCTCAGATACTCCAGTCAAGATTTGGCGAGCATCGCCGCCGTAGGAATATGCCTGAGCAATTCACAGGAGAAATAAACACCTCACATGTTCATTTCTATGTGACAAGATGTACCACAGCTTGCACAATGTCTCCTGCTGTTGAAACAGTTCCCGTCTCAGTCTGAGTCTTGGTCCAAAAACGAATGGAGTCACTCATGGTCGTGTTGCAGCCTTTCTAGCAGGGACCAACCCTTCACAGTGGTGATACGAGCACATCCATAGGATGTACCAGATAACACTCCCGCATTGCCATGAATAAAGGTCAGAGGATGGATGACGTTTTC
>Ga0307510_10002956_pt1 | contig 19554 bp, 16 predicted proteins | sample 12_EM_MG_FD_207224 | JGI IMG/M metagenome (GOLD analysis project Ga0307510, IMG submission 207224) | Populus trichocarpa ectomycorrhiza microbial communities from riparian zone in the Pacific Northwest, United States - 12_EM | ecosystem: Host-associated > Plants > Roots > Unclassified | place...
AAAGGTATTTTGGAGAGAGGGGCGTGGGCTTTGGGTTTGGTGCGACAGTGCCTCCGAGAGGTGTACTCGGAGCATTCAGTTGGTCGTACTTGGTAACTAGGTGGAGTTGGAAAGTTTATGAGCACCTCCCACAAAAGATACTGCCTCAAGGGAACCATATTGCAGTTGGGGTTACATGTTTGGGAGTCTGTCTTGGAGCTTTGTGAGTATTTGGTCATCGATATTACTGTCACTTTTATCCCCCACTGACTGGCTGATGGTCTAGTGCACTATTGGAGCATAGACTGTGGAAAGAGCTAGCTCAAATGTTGCAGGGATGATGATTCACAGGGTCTTGCAGTTTGGTATTTGCCTCCTAGTCCCCAGGGTTTGAGTGTTTTGACCATGATGTTTGCTACCACTCCTGGTTTCACTGTCTCTTCCTAATGGTTTTTCCAGTACTTAGTGTGCAGTATTCCATTGTTTTGAGTTTTGATGGAATGTTGTTGTGTCTGGTGTTGAGTATTTAGCTATAAGTGTGAAATGTCACAGCCTTGGGATTTTTTGTCAGTTAGTTCTGCACCTGATATATTATGCATTTATCAGGAAATACTTTGATCACTTTCTGAGTGTCAGAAAGTGCACTTCTGTGCACTTCCAGAAGCTAAGTGGTTACTTTGCAGAAGTGAAATGGCCATAAGCACTTAATGTTGGCAGGGGAAACTGGTGAGGGAAGATAGGCAGCAACTAAGAGTTTTCCTAATGCCTTATGCATCACCATTGAAGGCCTGTGAACTTGAGATTGACTCTGGGACTTTGGGTCAAAGATATATATCAAGGAATGTAGTTTAGACTTTGCACATCTTCATGTTATTGATGTATTTTCATCAGGAAACTAGGAGAATTTCTTTTTCTGCTAAAAAAGTGGAAAATTGGGAATCAGTGGGGTATTAGGATCCAACAATCCTGATACAATTCTGGATTCTACCTGGATTCTATATAATTTGAGTTCAAGTATTTTTGTCTTTGTTTCCTGGATTCTGTAATTCATGCCAGGGATATTCTTTACCCAGATGCTCATGTAGCTCTTGAGCTCTCTATAACTTCCACCAAAGGGTCTTGCACTCTTGGTAGTCCTCACCTAAGAGGATATTTCTGTAATAATAAAGCTGAGATCCCAGTGCTCTATCTATACAAATATATACTACTAGTGAGTGTGAGTAGTGACAGAGTGATGTGACAGGGAATGAGTCAGCTTATGATACAAGCAAGAGAACAATAAGGAATGACTAAGAATAAGGGTAGAAAAATCAAGAACAAGGGGAATAGCAAAAATGTCATCAGAAAATAGAAACAGTTGGTAACCATCAATCTCTGATAGGGGCCAGATAGGGGTATGGAGCTCCATTGGTCCACATGGAATGCTGATATGATGTAGCCCTATACAAACAGAAGAGGATAAGAAGTAGACTGCTCTGGTTCAGAATGTTCTACTTCTGTTAGCTTCCTCTCCCATCTACTCAACATCTTCCTATGTCTCATGCTAACTCTCCTTGTACTCTCACCCCTGGTATTTCTGCTACTCTGCAAGCCAATCACCCAATATACACTCCTCAGGGAGTGAGATGTACTATTCATCATTTCAAGAATCATCAACATTGTCATCATGCTATTTTCAACCTTTCTTTTATACTCATTTTCTCAACCTTGTTCAATTTTTGCAAGTCACTTTACCCATGGTCATTGGTTCACAACACATTTTTCTCATGTTCAACTTGTCTCACTTGTGTTTGGTTCCCTCATGACCAGTTATGATCCATTCTTGGCTATACCCTTTTATTGTTATCTTTCATTTATTCTTCTTCCACTCTCTTTCATTCAAGGAACATGAATGTTGTTTCATTTCTAAGTCTTGGATATGTTGACCTGTGTTACATTTTTGCCATGTGTCTTCTCCCCTCCATGGCCAAGTCCCAAATGCCCATTGACCCAAACACACAAAAACAGTCCAACTCCAACCCACACTTGTTCGCTGATATCCCTTTCTCCTTATCTTATCTTATCTATTCAATCACTCAAGATCACTCAGTAAGAAAGACAAAAGTATATGACATTGGAGAAGGCTGTCTACTTGTCATCGGAAGGAGTGTGGGAGTAATCATTATCAATCTTGAGCTCTATCAGCTTGCCCACTGTGACCCTCACCTCAATGTCCTTGATGTCAAGGTCCTCATCCACTTCAACTGCTGTACCCTCATCCTCCTCATTAAAGTCCCTGTTCCCTGACCCCTCATCATTGCTCCTATCATCAAAAATGATCAGGTTACCTGGCCCATACTGGGGAGCCACCCAGAGCACCATCAACTGGTCAACCATCCCCTGTGTCTCTGTCAGGGTGAATCTTGGCCAAAGGCACCCTAGAGCTGGACAGCGCTGATCTGGGTAACTGATGTTTGGTGATAACCCCAAGGAGTCATTATACAGGCAGTGAATCTCACACTGGGCACAGGATGACTTTTGGGAGAGATAGGGAGAGAATAGTAGGAGGAGACAACTGAGGAATTTCAGGGCAACACACAGATCCTGGCAACTAGAGGGCCTAGGAGGGAGAATCCTGTGTTGATAAATCTGAGGTAATACAATACTATCTACGTGAGTATTTATACTGAAGACTCCTGTGCACAGACTATACACTGAGTAATTGTTTGTATTGACACAGGGGACAAATAAACAATGAATGACTAAGGCCAGAACAAAGGCATCAGTGAGTGTGGGATAATTGATGAGTCATTCAATAATGGGTGTTCAAGTTATGCAGTAACCAGGTGGGTTATTGGATCATGATGTGGGTTGCTGACACTGGGAGCAAAGGGTAATTTACCCAGTGGGTACACTGTGAGTTTTTTGTGGGTTATGAAACAATTTGCCTGGCTCATACCCAGCAGGTAAGCAGTGAACACTTTCAAAAAGTACCCACCAATTTGCCCAGCAAAGTACCCAGCAGGTAAGTGTTAGAATTGTTGCACGATTCTAACACAGTCCTGACTTTCCGATGGACTTCCAAGGTAACCCCTCTTTGTTAATATTTGTTTATATTTGTTTTCCGGAAACTCCGGATTTCTGATGTTTTCCATTTCCAGAAAACTCTGGACTCCTCTGGACTCCTGTTGACTGGTTCCTTCGGGTTCCATGTTACTCCGGTATGTTTGTTTTTCGTGATATTTGACATATGTACTATGTACCCCTTTCACTTGTGAACTTGTCCACAGTAGATAGTTTTCACATTTCTTGGATTCCGCAGTTTCCCCTTTGCCCTACCTTATTGTTCTCGCTTATGTCTTCTCAGATCTTTACTTGTATCTCATTCCAGTTCTCCGAACCATTAGTATATATATTTCCTGTAGTCTGTAATATTACATTAGAATTAAGATTGCTGTGCCTCCCATGCTCAACTTGTCCTCTCTTTGATCTCCCTCCTACTTGTTTCCCACGCTTCTGGAAACTCCGGAAACTCCAGAGTCCGGAATTCCCATGCTCTCTCATACTCGGAAATCCGGGATCCCTGAGGGATTCCACAGGGAACAGGGCAATACCCTGAGTCCGCCCCAGTAATTAGTTAAGATGCTTTATTTGTTTACTTATTACAAGTTTTTAGTTACTCACTGGATCCCTTTGGGATCCAGTTCGTAACAGTAAGTCTTGGTCATTTTTAAAAAGTGCCTGCCAATTTGCCTGGTTCATACCCAGCAGGTAAGTGGTGGGCACTTTCAAAAAGTACCCAGCACAATACCCAATGGATACATTTTGAACAAACTTGCTTCGTTCTTTGGCAAAGTGCTGGCGAAGGGTCCACAAAGTACTCCCTGGGTACTGTCAGGGCCACTCTTCACCCAGATGCTCCTGTGGCTCTTGAGCTCTCGATAGCTCTCACTGAAGGGTCTTGGACTCTTGCTAGTCCTCACCTGATACTATCCTGAGTAGGTTATCCTGCTGGACAAAGGGATTCTACGAATGCAAAGTGGGTAGCCTTAAACAAATGAGGTGAACTCCACCTAAGACAAGTACTCTGCAATAGAGCTTCAACTATCCAAACACAGTCAATGGAAGCAGTCAAAGGGAGTCAAGTTGGGGGAAAGGGATGAGTGGAGCAAGATTGGATTTTGGGGTGCAAAGGATCTCACAGGCAATCTTGCCAATTCTAGGTCTGCAAGGTGGCTAGGGAAGAGGATATTCTGTGATAACAAAGCTGAGGAGATCCCAGCACTCTATCTACACAATATATACTATGATAATGAATGTGGGGTGATAGAGTGACGTGACAGAACCTGACTCAGCCTATGATACAAGTACAATGCAATCATGAGAGCATAAATGATGAAGGAATGGTGTGTGTGGGAAAGGTGAATAAGTCAAACAATAAGAGGCCTAGAACAAATGACTAAGAATAGGGGTAGAATGATCTGGAACAAAAGGAACAATAGTGAATGTTTTTCAACTGAATAGAGATAACCGGCACTCATCAAAGACCGATGATGGACAGATAGGGGTATGGAGCTCCGTCGGTCTGTGAGGAACACCGACATGATGTAGCCCTGTATGTCTGAAAGAGGATAAGAAGTGGACCATTCTGGCTCAGAATGTTCCAGCAACTTCTGTTAGCTTCCTCTCTTACCATCCAATCACCTACTATGTCTCATTGTGCCTCTCCATCTCCCATTACTGCTTTGGCCTTCTGATCTACCTCTCATGCTGACAGCAACCATCCTGCCTATACTCCTCATGGAGTCCATTGTACCATCCACCGTTATGACAACTGCCAATTCCAGACACAGAGAACAGATGGACTGCAACCATATCCTTGCATCAATTTGGTAAGATCTGGGGTTTCTGAGCACTGTCCCTGGGCAACAGGCTTACACCATGTTTTTAAAGATCATGACCAGGGGCAGTGTCGGGACAGTGCGCAAAGGGACTCGTGTACTTGATGATGAAGAGCACATGGCTCAGTGGATGAACGATTTGTTCCCTGAGTTCCACAATGACAACACTCTTTGGGGATACACAATCTGCGCTGAAAGACAATATCAACTCTGGCAACATTCAGATATCAAGGACGTTCCCTTCCTCCAATTGATGGCAATGGGGGTGTATGATTGGGAGGAGCCTGATACAGAGATGCACCAGGCCACTTGTGCTGTTGCACATGGCTGCTGCATGTCAAATTATCTGTAGATTATCACATAAGAGTCAAGCATGTACAACTCACCACTTGTTTGATGACTGCAGCACCACTGCACGTCTCTCAGAAGGCTGTCAAGCATCAAGTGTATGACCCAAGGCTCTTCATTGGCAAACTGCAGAAACCCCTGTAACCATGGTAATGACTGGCAGCTATCCACAGCAGCTAGAAATAACCAACAAGGGTACCCTCAGTATGTTACAATGAACCACACCACTCCTAGGGAAACCTGCAGAACACCTCAGAACCCTATGGAAATCCATGGAACCTTGTGGAAGGTCATGGAACAGCATGGAAGCTCATGGAAAGATATGGAAAGTTCTGGAAGAGTATGGTAGCTAGCTTACATAATCCTGTGGGAACAATGGAAGCACATGGAAGCCCATAGAACCCTCTGGAATATTCCATGAGATTCTCATGTCACTGTGGGAAAAGAATGTACTGATTGTTCGTGATTTTATCAGTACATTGGTGTGTCATGATCAGTCCCGGCAGTACTGTAAGCAGCGTGTGAGCTAATGTGGGTAGGTACTGATCTCAATGTACTTGTATCAGTCGCTTTCGGTGCACTCTAAGTACAAAAAAAAGCCATTTTCAGTACCACAGGGACTTGTGGTCAGACGCAAAGTTGCTGATCTGTCAGTACAGGCGGCAGCACTTCTGGGCACTTCGCAACAGTAATACATCCACTGATGAGCCGCAGCACAGATTAGTGTGTCCCAGTACTTATATCGTGCACTAGTAAAAAAATCACTATATTGATCTAAACTATGGGAGTGCAGACATCTATGTAGTTACCCACGCAGAACCGTCATTGAACACCCCTGTTGTGTCCATCACGTCTGCGGGCCGATGGTCGAGATGTGCGTCGATGGATATCCCAGATTTTACGTGAGGGACTGCGGGGTTTAAGATTTCACAAGCAGCCTGACAAAATGGCATGAGATTAACGATAAACGAGGAAACGAGGACCATGGAAACGACAGCACCCCACAGACCTTCCTTATTTTATCCTGTTTTCCTGTGAATCTGATGATCCACTGAAGAAGTCGTTGATGTTGGTGTCTTCTTCGCTGCAATCCGGAAGGGGGTTGAAGGGGGGAGATTTGGAAGGTATCGCTTCCCAGGTGTCACAAATATCATTCCCAGAATAAGTGTGCCGATATCCCACCTTGACTTGCGTTTGGTGAGTAGAATAATTGGACCATGAGGCGGATCGAGTGGGAGATTTCGCCTCAGGTCCAGGGATCAAGGGTCCAAAAAAAGAGAGAAGCGGAACTGTTGCTAGTGTGACGCTGGATAGGTTGTCTCATGGCAGATTGAGACTGTCCGTGAGTGAGGACAGGCATTGGCCTGAGTATGGAAGAGAGAAACCGGGGATGGAATGTTGGTGGACGAGACCGAGGACGCTGACCCATGACAGGACCATGAGTGGCTAACCGAGGGGAAGGTGACCGCTCCTCCTGTGGGTCACTTCACAGTTTTGGATGTTGACTATGGCCGTCAAACATGGGGCATTGTGATGGATGTGTCATACAAATGAAAACACTCACATGTACAATGAAAGGAGAGTCAGCAAGATTTTAGGTGGTTGACCGGAGGCTTTTCTTTTGCCACAAGGGACACCTGGTACATGATAAGACTCGTATCTGTCGGTGGCTGAGAGAGTGGATAGTGGCTGACTGTCCTCTGCGTAGTCGGGGCAGGTGATATTATCTGAGACATGGCGTTTGGCTGAAAGCGGGTAAGCAGGTCTCAAAGAACCAGAAAAGGTGAAGTTTGGGAATGGACTGTATAAGTCGTCTAGAAACCAACGGAGACCTTTCCTGGCGGCGAGAACTCCAACGCCGGCCTCAGGCACGAGATATGAGTCTACTGATGACCTTCGTGGCGACTTCTCCAGGGGAACTGAGGTGGCAGATAGTGGAGATGGAGACATAGCAGGACCAAAGGATAGGATGGTTGTGGGAATGCTGCTTGTGCTCGGTTTCAGGTGGGGGGCACGTCTCGCATTCTGTCTGATCAATCTCCAGGCAAACGCGCTCTGACCAACAATACACCAGGACTTGTTCAAATAGTTATCACTGTGGATGACCCATGGTCCAGTTGTGCCCAAAATGTTCCGCCATTAGGTATTTCACAGTCTGAGCAGGTGTTGACGTGGTAGTGCATTCTTGTCTGGGGTTGGCATAGACATGTAGCACTCACTGTTCCTTCTCCGAGGGGGGATATGGATTTAGATGGAGTTTTCTTCCAGAGGTGGAGATCTTTGGTAGTCTGTACTGTTGGGAGGGAGGCGGAGGGGTAAAGTTCAGGGGAAGGGGAGAAGGTGAGTGAGGAAAAGCGAGAGACGTAATGGGCAAATTATAATTTCTAGCAAGATCCCTCCAGTACCTACAGTAAGCACCTGTGGTACTAGCGTTGATGTACTTATTCATAAGTGAAAACATGTATTGATCCATCAGTAACATAAAATCGGGTTCATATGCGATGGTACTGGTATGTACTGTCAGTCATGCGTGCGAATTCCCACAGTGTGTGAAAAAGTATATAATAAACTCACCTGTAGTTCTAAGGAAGAGAGACCCCCCCCACCTTTTGGTACCCCCTACCAAGAGACCCCTATCCCCTCACTACCCCTATCCTCCCCCCTCATCCTCTCCCCCCTCTCTCATCCTCTGAACTGTTTAGTTGAGTGATAGCATAGCATCACAATACATCATTCAGCTACCCTCCTTTTATCTGTGTGAATGTTTGATCTAAGATTCAGACTTATCCAGTGCACTTGAGCTTCTGCTAGGTGGCAGCATCCAGATCTCTGTTTTGGACTGAAGGTTCGAATCTCCAGTTGAGGTTACTTCAGGCAGAGAGTGCTGTAAGGCAGACAAGTGTTTGACTGAGGAAGTTGTCTAGTCAACACATTCAACAGATTCCCTCCCCCACATTCTTTTGTTAAGCAGACTCTGATTACGTATTGTCAAGTCAGTATCAGCAAGTTATCAGCAAGAGCAGACCTCCAATTCAGTTTGTTATGTTCATCATCACCATATCCCCATCACCAGCAAGGCGTTAGTGTTCAGCAACACTTTGTCCCCATAGCAACCAGTCCCATCACCCCAGCAATCACCATCAGTTCCCCTGGCAATGTACATCAATCCCCTTAGCAACATGATTTATTGTCATAGCAACGGTTATTGATTGTTATAGCAACCCCCATCATGGTACCATAGCAACCAGACCAAGCACAGCCCTCTGTTGTTAAGGTAACATTCCCCTCATCAAGAAACCCCCTTCATCAAGAAACCTCCTCCATCAAGAAACCCCCTTTATCCAGACCTACCTAGATCGATCAGAGATCAGTCCATTCTTGATCATTAAGTGTAGATCAGGAACCCCCACTCCATTCCCCACCAAGGTACAGATGTTCCCAGTGAGTACCACTTCTTCCCACCAGTAATCTGGACCTCCAAACTACTGAAGGCAGTCTAACAAACACTTCAGCAAACTTGGCAGGTTGGGAGCTGGGAAACAGGAAACCCCGCTTCCCCCTGTGGAGTTGGTGATCTAGTTCAAAGGAGCACCAACCAGCCTTGCCTGTTAGCAAAGACACTTGTTATCAGGTGAACCAAAGGTTCTAGGGATAGTTAGCTTAGGTCCCAGATTGGTGGCTATCTGACTACACCCTACAATCCAAATGAACTTGACAGCGCCATCAGATATTCAGCAGCTCTTGTGTCTAGGATGTTCCCCAGGATTCTCTGGACTGAAGAAAAGGCAGGGCTACACCCTGATCTCGATTGATGAGATCTAGGGCTGATATCCCTTATAGTGAGACACTTTGGAGGCTGAATATATGGTCTTCAAGAAGGAAGTGGAGGGGGCCTTTGCCAATGTCAACTCCACACAGGAAGAAGTCTGTGAGAGGTTAAACCTCCACAAGAAGGGACTGGAGAAGTACATGAAGTGGCAAGGACAATGTCAAGATGCCTATAACAAGATGGTTCTGGGGGTCGCTGACCTGGAGGAGAGAGATAAGGAGAAGTTGGGGCAAATCAAGATCCTCTTAAACAAGGTAGCTGAACTTCGAGGTATGGTGGAGTCGATGAGCAAGAAGCTGTGTACCTACTATGATCACAAGGTAATATGTATGTGTATTGGGCTTGTCTGAATACACTGACACATTTCACAGATAGCTTCTCCTTCTCCTGTGGTTAAAGAACCAATGGATCCTGAAGACAAGTACTTGACTCCTCCTGAGAGGGATGAGACTCTTCATGAGATCATGGAAGGTGAAGTGTGGGTTCCTCCATTGATTCCTCATACTCCAACACTACATATCTCTGCTGCCAATTACTATGATCACAGGTGGTTGACTATGGACTACTCCTGTTGCACCAAGGATAGGAAGCCTGTCGGTGTCCAGACAGATCCTGAGTTGGTAGAGCTTCCACCCAGTAGTTTGGAGGGGTTGTCTAGTGATCTGGTGTTGACTCCTTCAGAGAACTCTTCTCCAATCCCTATTCCTCCACCCATTGTTGCCCATTCCAACCACCTTCAAACAGCCCTTGATCTCTCTGTGAGTAAACAATGAGCTGTCTGCTCCAAGGATTGTATTGATGAAGAACATAACAGCTGTTGTTACATCCATGGGGGTTTCTTTGATGGATTAGACCGGTATGCTCCCAGCATGCAGGATGCCATCTGCAATTGGCAAAAGGCTCGTTGTGACACAGGAATGTCCTGTTCCGATTCTAGCGAGTCGTTGAGTAGTGGGAGGGGAAGTCATTGGCTCGTGGACAGGATTTTGGCAAGATGCGCTTGAAAGGTTGGGGGTGATGGAGGAGATAATTCAGATGCAGGCAGCCATAACATCTGTGGCTCTGGGTCAGAGCAATCTGGTTCTGGCTCGTGCCATCAAGGACCTCAAGGGAGCCCCTATGTCAGAGTCAGAGGAAAGAAGAACAGAGTGAAAATTTAAGTCTCTATCTCAGAATCAAATAGTTGTAAATATATCTGAGACTTAAGAATGAAACAATGTTTGAGTTCCTTGTATGAAAGAGTGTGAACGAAGAATAAATAAAAGATAACAATAAAGGGTATAGTCATGAATGAATTGTAACTGGTTGTGAGTGAACCAAAACACAAGGGTGACAAGTTGAACCTGAGAAAAGTAAGGAGTGACTGTGGTTGTAAATATCGAACAAGGTTGAGAAAACAAGTGAAAAGAAGGTTTGAAAAATAGTGTGATGACAGCCTTGAACAAATATGATAGACTCCACCTAGGATGAGTACTCCGCAATGGAGCTTTAACTATCCAGACACAGTCAATGGAAGCAGTCAAAGGGAGTTGAGTTGGAGAAAGGGATGAGCGGAGTGAGATCAGATTTTGGAGTGCAAAGGATCTCACAGGCACTCTTGCCAATTCTAGGTCCACAAGGCAGCTAGGGAAGAGGATATTCTGTGATAACAAAGCTGAGGAGATCCCAGCACTCTACTTACACAATATATACTATGGTAATGAGTGTGGGGTGACAGAGTGATGTGACAGAATCTGACTCAGCCTATGATACAAGTACAATGCAATCATGAACACAAATGATGAAGGAATGATGTGTGTGGGAATGATAAATAAGTCAAACAATAAGGGGTCAAACAATCTGGAACAAAAGGAACAATGTCAGGATCGCTGGATCGCTGTGCTGGGGGGAGGCTACACAAGCCTAGGGATGCCTACACAAGGCCCTTCAGGTCTGACTAGATCGCAACAATACCTTTATATCGCTGTCCACACAGGATCAGCAAAGGCGATAAGATACGGGGGTCGAGTAGAGGAGACTCAGAGAGAAGCAGGAGAATAAGAGATCACTGGACTCTGTTCACAGAGCTACACAAGCAAGTGGTCATTGAGATCCTAGTGATTACAAATCTGGAAAGCAACAGGATGGGGGACAAGTCGTACTACTTATACTACTTGGACTGTTGCACACAGACCATGTTTGTACATATTTGATATGACTAAGGTGGTCCGTGCATGATTTGTAATCAGGATCCAGAACAATAAGGGCAAAGGGCATGGGCACAGAGTTCCGTTATCGGCGAGATCCAATTGGACGATAAGGAACTGAATGGCAGAGTTCTGTTCGGGCTTCTCTCAGGGAGTCACCAGTGATTCGCCAGCTGATGGGTTCTTCCATTGAGACCCTGAACACGTGTTGGTCTGAACAGGGCTGGACTGGTGACTTGATGGTTACCGGTAAGACTATATAACACGAGGGGATTTGATCAGAAGTCTCCCAGTCTCATCAGCGACTACACCCAGCCTCACTTTCACCACTCAGCTTCCTCATGGCCTCTTCCTCTAACACTGGTTCTTCCTCCTTCAACGCTCTCCCCCCTGCCTACCGCTTCCATGAGGCGGGTCAATGTGCCTTCCGCTGTCGGGAGAGCAGGGAGCTTACTCCTTGTATCTTCAACACTCACGAACATACAGTACGTCCTCTAGTCCTCTCATCTATCAATCCTGACTGATAATCGTCGTAGGAGTGTTGGGACTTGGAGGACGTCTACCCGACGGTCCACGAGTTTAAGGCTCATTTGGATCAGTCTGATCCTGAAGAGACCTTTGAAGATCTTCATAGGTCCAATCTTGTTCTGGCGGTGGGCCATGTTGCTCGTCGGAAGTTGTGCCAGCTGGACCTGGACCCTTACCCAACTAGCCTTCTTTGTCAGGGTTTGGACAAGCTGGGGGACAACAAACGCGCCGGGGTTGAATACCTCTCAGGGATGGAATACTCTACGACAGTCAGGGTAACTATCATGGACGTGATGGCTGATTTGAACGAACAGCTCATCGGGAACGATAGGGCAGCGGAGGTTGCAGTTGAGGGTTTGACGACGAGGGTGGATGACATGGTAGTGGACATGGACATCTGCTATGAAAGGTTCAATATGTTTGGGGAGGACCTTACTGACGTCTTCCATCGGTTGCGGGATGAGGAGGACAAGATGGAGGGGGTTGAGCAATACCTTGCGGACACCAGGAGGGACATCGTGATGTTGATCTATGATCAGGAGGAGATCATCAATCAGGTGGACTTCCTGACAGAGGAATGGAGGGAGTTGAGGGTGGAGGTGGCTAGGTTGACAACAGACCTCAACCATCTGGTGTTGGCCTGGTTTGATCAGGAGGTGGAGTATCAGCGTATGCGAGGGCAGGTGGATATGCTGATGGCATTCCAGGTGGTGATACAGCACGGGCCGGGGAATCCGATCGAGATTGAGGATGACGCTGAGGGTGAGCCGGATATGGGGCCTCCGGTGTCGTGCCTCGATTCTTTTGGCCTGCACCACTCCCAGATCTTGCCAACATGTGTCGTTCCCCAGTTCCCTCTCTCTCTCAAACGGTTCCCACTTCTCCCACATTGTCACGCACATCCCGCGTTCCCCGCATTGTCACATACGTTGTGCGTTTCCCGCATATGTCGCGTGTTTCCCACATACGTCGCGCGTTTTCCCATGCACATCACGTGTTTCCCACGCTTCCCGCGTTTTTGTTCACTCGATTGTGTCACGCACATCACACATTTCACACATTTCCCTCACCCCTGTCATAGTTAGGAGTAGTGTATTGTTTCCCCCTATCCCCTTAGCATATATATAGTCTGTATTTAATAGGAGTAACAAAGAGATCGACTTCCCCTTTGCCTTTCATCCCAAGTCTGCCTCAGCTAAAGTCAGGAGCCATAGTGAGCAAGGCCTGCTGCACTATCACTCCTCTCTCTCTGCTGTCCTGTGTTTCTCATCATCGTCCCAAGTTTCTCGTTGTTGTCCTGCGTTTAGTCACTGTCATCCCACGTTTCTCGCCGTCATCCCACGTTTCTCGCCGTCGTCCCGCGTTTCTCGCCGTCGTCCCACATTTTCGTCCCACATTTCGCCCCCAGCAGCCGGACACTTTCCACCAGCACAACTGGTCAGCACTTGAACCCCTCTCGTTCTCGACCCAGACCCTTGGTGAGGTCCCCCGAGTAACGAGCAAGTCACCGGTGGAGATCCTGAGGGAGATCAAGGAGGATGATGTCCCACCTCGATATATTGAGTAGATACCCTTGTCAATGTGATTGTTCTTGCCGTTCTTGCTGAGTGAACTGAGATAAGATAAGATAAGAAATAAGATAAGGGCAAAAGGGTATTGGAAATGAATGTGGGTTGGAGTTGGACTGTTTTTGTATGTTTGGCTCAATGGGCGCTTGGGACTTAGCCATGAAAAAGAGAAGACACGTGGTGAAAACGTAAAAAACAATAGTGAATGTGTTTCAACTGAATAGAGATAACCAGCACTCATCAAAGACCGATGATGGTCAGATAGGGGTATGGAACTCTGTCAGTCCACAAGGAATGCTGACATGATGTAGTCCTGTATGTCTGAAAGAGGATAAGAAGCGGACCATTCTGGCTCAGAATGTTCCAGCAACTTCTGTTGGCTTCCCCTAGTACTATCCAATCACTTTACAATATCTTGTTGTTCCTCTCCATCTCCTGCTACTGCTCTCACTGGGGGCAAAAGTACATTTATCCAGAAGATACATGGTGATTAAATTGTGATTTTTTTAAGTACTTTGCCCAGCAAGAAACCACTGGATACATGCTGAGTTATTTTACAAAGAAAATCCCACTTCGATCACAATGTACCCAGAGATTACATTGTGATTACATTTGAAAAGAAAACAGCACAAAAACCAGTGGGTTTTTTGTGAAAGAAAATCCTGGTTTCTTTCACAAATATCCTGCAATGTAATCACAATGTATCCAACCATATACTCAAAGAATTCTTTGAGAGTATGTGGTAAAATTGAGCCACAGTGTGATTTCATTGTGATTTCATTGAGAAAAATCTGCTGGGGACATTGTGATTACATTACAGGATATTTTGTGAAAGAACTCTCAATGAGTGGCTCAGATTCAGGCTGGATACATTGTGAACAAAATTGTGAAAGAAACCAGGATTTTCTTTCATAAAGAACCCACTGGTTTTTGTGCTGTTTTCTTTTCAAATGTAATCACAATATAACCCCTGGGTACATTCTGATTAAAGTGGGATTTTCTTTGCAAAATAGCTCAGCATGTTGGAGCTAATGTGCAAGTTAGTGAGACAATCCTCAGTGTGAACGAAACAACTAAGATTCATAAGTACCTAACGTGTGAGTTAGCGAGACAACTATAGGTACTGGTAAGAATAGGCATAATGGAGGAAAACATAAAAGGGACTTACTCCTCAGTGTGAATGAAACAACTGAGGAGCAATGCACATGAGTGGCTAGGCTTTATACTACAAGTCTGAGTCACAGAGTCCAAAACAGGAAAGAGATACCATAATAGGAAACATAGAAACATCCAAATTCAACACTCCCTCTCATTTTAAGTTTCCAGTTCATCCTCAGCCGGAACATTGAGTTCCACTGTAACCTGGTCCTCTTCACCTTCATTGTTTCTGTCTTGTTCTGGCTCCATACTGATTTCGCAGCGGTGTCTTATATAGTCATCAGCTGAAATAGACTTTGTGAGGATATCAGATGGGTTGTTCTTGGACTTAACCCAAGTGAGAGCAGTTTGGCCAGGCCTGGTGTGTTCGCGGATGGGGTGGTAGTTGACATTGATGTATTTTACCTTGTGATGAGTCTCCTCTCCTTTGGCCACACTGAGTGCCAACTGCAAGTCACAGTAGATTTTGATAGGGTTGTCAAGGGGAAAACTAATTTGCTTGTAGAACTGGTGAATCTATGCTGCCTGTTGAGAACCCATATAGAGGGCAATGTACTCTGCCTCTGTTGTGGAAGTGGCAATGGTGGATTGCTTCTTACTACTCCATGAGAAGACAGTGCCACTGACTTGGAAAAAATAACCTCCAATGGATTTTCTGTTGGAGAAGTTGCCAGCATGGTTGGCATCTGTGTACCTGAGCGGTTTGATATCGTCGCCATCAGGCCACCAATTGAGATGATAGCTGGGAGTGCAGGAGAGATAGTGGAGTACTTGATCAAGAGCACGGATGTGGTGAGATGAGGGGTTTGACAAGAAGCTTGCCAGCTTCCCAACGGAATAAGCCAGGTTGGGCCTGGTTCCGAGCATCAGGTACATAAGAGACCCAATCTTGCTCTGATAGAGCTGCCTTACAGCAGGGATGACGTCCTTGACAGGGTTGTCATTTGGGATCAGATCCTTGGTTGTGCTGAGCAGTGTTCAGATGATGGTGGAGGGTTCTGGGACATTGAACCATTTCAGGATGGTTCAGACAAACACAAACTGATCCAGCTTCAGTTGTGGGCTTTCCCCGCATTCATGTTGGATCCGAATCCTGAGGAAGAAAGAAGTGTTGCCAACAGCTGACACTTTGAAAATGTCCGGGATGTACTGCTCAAATTCATCAACAAGACATTTGTTGCCAAGAGGAAGGAGGTTGTCTATGTATACAGGGACTATTAGGGTTAGATGTTTGCCCTTAAACATCTGGTGCACAATGAAGGTGTGCAGGTCGTTCACGATCTGAACTAGACTGTGTTTTCGGAGTGTTTCTGAGAGCATCTTGTACTACTGTCATCCAGCCTGCCTAAGACCGTAGAGAGCCTTGATCAGTAGGAAAACATGCCCTTCTGGAATGTTGTATTCCAGGGGTGGTTCTATGTAGATCTCTTCCTCGAGCTCACCATAGAGGTAAGCAGTCTTGATGTTGAGCTGTTGAACTTCCCAGTCCTTCAGATTTGTGATCGCCAAGAGAAGGCGAATTGTCTCCAGCCACATGACAGGGGCATGAGTCTCGAGATAGTCCTCACCATAGACCCAAGAGAATTCCTGAGTGACTAGCCAGGCCTTATACCGCATAGGGTTGCTGTCAGCATCATGCTTTGTCCAGTATACCCATTTGCAGGTGATTGGCTTCCGGTTCTCTGGCAGGGGGACCACTTTCTATGTACCCATTTCTTTAAGGGACTTAATCTCCTCGGACATAGCTTCCTTCCACGTCTCCAAGTCATCTCCTTTGATGGCCTGTTTGTAGGTGGTTGGGTCATCTTGGGGTGTGTCCTGAACATAGAGTTCTACTGACCATAGGTAGGCTTGGTCCTGCTTTTTGAGCGCAGCTCTCTCTGTTTCAGTGTCTTCCTCAATCATGTTGACCTGTGTGAAGTGTGCCTTTCCCTTACATCTTGACCTTCGGGCAAAAGACTCAGGAGTGGGAGAAGCGGACTTTGAAACAGGGGTAGACAGAGGGGCATCAGAGTTAGGTGATACAGTAGTACTTAACAGTTTTCTAATGATCCTAGGAGATCTTCTCCTAGGATCATTAGAAAACTGTTAAGTACTACTGAATTGAGATGGCCCATGCAGTCGTGCAACATTTTGATCAGGAGTGGTTTCTTGACCAAACTAAGGGAATGTACACCCAGGGGTTTCTCAGCATACATGGTACACTGGTAAAGTGTTCCAATCTTGAAACTGGAGAATGAAAAGTTTCTCTTGGCAATCTTCAGACTGCTGCTGCCGATGGTTGTGGTGAATCTACGTTGGTCAAAGTGACTAGCAGACAGGAACCAGCATTTGATGCCTTCAACATGTAGAACGTCTTCCAAGATCAGGAGGCGGTGTGAATGGGGAGCGACCTCAACCCATCATTTGATTGTACCCTTGCCTCAGATATGTAAGTGGGTAGTGCCATCACCTAGGACTACAGTATTGTCATGACGTGCCTCTGCGTATGTGACATAATCCATAAAGTCAGGGCTGTATGGGGACATGTGGTCAGTGGCACTGGAATCAATGAGCCAGGACTTGGGAGAACTAAAATAGCAGAAAACTTAGACTTCAGATTTGGCATCAGATTGTTTTACTACATTCAGTGAAGTACTCCCGGGTTTCTCCTTTTTCTTCGAGGAGTTGGCCTTGGCATTGTCAGCCTTCTTCTTACGGCACTGTTGCGCCCAGTGTCTATCCTTCCTGTAGTAGTGGCAGGGTTGACCTGCAGGGAGCTTCTTGCTCTTCCTCTTTGGACCAGCGCTGCTGCCGTGCATCATGTTTGCTGTTGGGGACAAGTCAGCCTTGTGGTGAATTTCAGTCTCGATGATTTTGGTGATGATGGTGGTGGGAACGAGCTTGTCGATGTCATTGTTGGTGAGGAAGGAATTGGAGATGTGCTTATAGCTCTCTGGGAGATTGAGAAGGAGGAGGGCAGTGTATTGCCAGTCTTCTAGTTTGATCTCGTTGAGCATGCAGCATGAGTGAGTGGCCTCCATGATATTGAGCTGAGCCTCCAGAGTTCCATCATCCACCAAAGCAGTTTTCACCAGAGCAGTGAAATTGAGAAGTGACAAGGCACCATCTTGTTTCTTGTATTTGGCTTTAAGGTGGTCCCAATACTGTTGGGAGATCTTTGGGCCAGCGGTGGTGGGAGCTGTGAGGGCCTTGTGCTCGACGTGGAGGTTGGGAGAGACAGTCTTGAGGATTAGGCTGATGGCCTTCTCCTCATGGGTCTCAACCCAGTCAACTTTGGTGGCATCTGGGGTGGTGGAGGAGGTTTTGTTCTTGCCAAGGTAGGCCTTCCAGAAGTTGCCTAGACAAGCGGTGGCCTTGATCTTGAGGGCCCAGTCTGCATAGTTCGTCTGGTTAGTGAGGGTAGTGATACACAACAGATTGATCTTATCAGAGGACATGAAGGAGGTTGAGAGGGTTAAGAGGCAAGGGGGGTTGTTGACAGTGTAGAGGATAGGAGGGGCCTAGCAGTTAAGCCAGGCTCATAACCTGTTGAAGCTAACGTGCAAGTTAGTGAGACAATCCTCAGTATGAACGAAATAACTAAGATTCATAAGTACCTAATGTGTGAGTTAGCGAGACAACTATAGGTACTGGTAAGAATACATCAGGAAAAAATAATTCTTATATATAGGACTACATAGCCTATATAATGCTGGTAGTTGCGTAGGAGAGCGGGGGTTTATAGAGGGCTATATAGCATACACTCTGTCAGGATCACTGGATCACTGCGCTGGGGGGGAGGCTACACAAGCCAAGGGTTGCCTACACAAGGCCCTTCAGGTCTGCCTAGATCGCAACAGATACCTTTATATCGCTGTCCACACAGGATCAGCAAAGGCAATAAGAATACGGGGGTCGAGTAGAGGAGTGGCTCAGAGAGAAGCAGGAGAATAAGAGATCACTGGACTCTGTTCAGCAGGCTACACAAGCAAGTGGTCGTTGAGATCCAAGTGATTACAAATCTGGAGAGCAACAGGAAGGGGGACAAGTCGTACTACTTATACTACTTGGGCTGTTGCGCACAGACCATGTTTGTACATGTTTGGTATGACTAAGGTGGTCTGTGCACGATTTGTAATCAGAGTTCAGAACAATGAGGGCAAAGGGCATGGGCACAGGGTTCCACTATCGGTGAGATCCGATTGGATGATAAGGAACTGAATGGTGGAGTTCCGTTCGGGCTTCTCTCAGGGAGTCGCCAGGGATTTGCCGGCTGGTGGCTTCTTCCATTGAGACCCTGAATGCATGTTGGGAACATGTTGGTCTGGACGGGGCTGGACCGGTGTTTTGACAGTTACTGGTAAGACCATATAACGCAAGGGGATTGGGCCGGAAGTTCCCCAGTCTCATCAGCGACTACTCTCAGCCTCACCTTCTACACTCATCTTCCTCATGGCCACTTCATCTAACACCGGTTCTTCTTCCTTCAATGCTCTTCCTCCTGCCTACCGCTTTCGTGAGGTGGGCCAGCGTGCCTCTCGTCGTCAAGAGAGCAGGGAGCTTACTCCCTGTATCTTCAACACTTTCGAACATACCGTACGTCCTGCTAACCTTTCATCCATCGATCCTGACTGACGATTTGTAACAGGAATGTCGGGATTTGGAGGACGTATATCCAACCGTCCACCAGTTCAAGGATCATTCCGATCAGGCCGATCTGGAGGAGACCTTTGAACTTCACAGGTCTGACTTGGTCTTGGCGGCGGGCTGAGTTGCTCGTCGTAAACTGCGCCAGCTGGACTTGGACCCTTACCCCACCAGCCTTCTTCATTGGGGCTTGGACAAGCTGGGGGATGACGAACATGCTGGGGTCAAGTACCTCTCAGGGATGGAGTACTCCGCAGCGGTCGGGGTAACTATTATGGACGTGATGGCTGACTTGAACGAGCAGCTCATCGGGAACGATAGGCACTGGGGGCGAAGGGCAATTTACCCAGTGGGTACATTGTGAGTTTTTTGTGGGTTTTGAAACAATTTGCCTGGCTCATACCCAGCAGGTAAGTAGTGAACGCTTTCAAAAAGTAGCCACCAATTCC
>Ga0307510_10002957_pt1 | contig 19553 bp, 22 predicted proteins | sample 12_EM_MG_FD_207224 | JGI IMG/M metagenome (GOLD analysis project Ga0307510, IMG submission 207224) | Populus trichocarpa ectomycorrhiza microbial communities from riparian zone in the Pacific Northwest, United States - 12_EM | ecosystem: Host-associated > Plants > Roots > Unclassified | place...
TCAGACAGGGATTAGCAGGTGTTCTCCGTTACCCTACTTTGGCGAATTTGTTTTTCTATTCCAAATAACCCCTCCCTGTTCGCCACCCGCTGATATTCGTCACGACCCCATGAGGGACTGTAAGTTCGAAGTTTCCCGGATAAGATAATCCCCATCACGCTCCTAGGCAGCAGCCTTACCCTTTTTCTCAATAATAGAATGGGTTTGGGTTTACGTACCTACTCAAGTGGAGTGCTGGGCGCGTGCGGTTAGAAAAGTTCGGGGACAAACGCCAAATCACACAAAAAGTGCAACTTTTCGTCACACCAAAACAGCTCTAATAGAGCTCGTAATTTTACTAATACGATAGCTTATATCTAGAGCACCTTGTAAAAAAACTCATGTATTGTTTCTAAGCCTTTAGGAGGAGCTATGCTGTGTATTCTACGGTGCCTCGTGGCTAGAAATGAATGCCAAGACACCTACTCCATACCCCGCACTCCAACAAGTGTTGAGACTGTTTTGGCAGTAATCTTCGCAAGGGGGTCCAATCACATATTGAATCACTAAGTACCTGAAGCCCACAGGTCTGACTACCACCACTTCAAGAAGTGTCAACTAGGCTTAGAACTATCTGGAGACTCTACCAGCTCGGTATATGGAATTTAAGATAGTGTCTGATTTTTTGAATTTCAGAGAAAACTAGTACTGTTAGGTAGGCATTCTAATGTTGGGGAACCCCGAAATGTGGCCTATTTGGTGTGTTTTGTCGGAGTTGATGGAAGCGGATAGTTATCAGAGGTAAAGAAAGCGGATAGATGAGGGACAAGACGGGGTAATAGCTTTAGAGCCTGTTTGGTGGGAACGGAAGGCGGGTCGACCGTTCCGTTCCCCCATACAAAGCCGCCGTTTTGAAACAAAAGCGAACGGTCACTTTGTATGGGGGAACGGAAAGGTCGACCCGCTTTCCGTTCCCGCCAAACAGACTCTTATCGATTTCATTTTGTTCCAGACGGAAGGATAGACGGGGGGATAGACGGAGGGATAGACGGAGGGATAGAAGGAGGGATAAACGGGATCCCGGTTATGTCTTTCCTTACGGAGGTACGCAGGCAAATGGTATTATGCATGAAGGAGAGATTGATAGGTGTGGCAGGCGATAGAATAATTCAGATGGTTTTATTATTCTTATAGACTTATGTTTGGTTAGTTAGTTTTGATGATGATGAGTGAATGAAGTTTCTAATTTTTCCCACCCCCCGGTTGAGCCCTAGTCTATTTCGACCGTTTCACCGTTACGCGATTGATCCCCCGCAACATCTTTGTCCCCGAACTTTCCAAATAGCACGATCCTTCCACCGCAACCTGGTTCCGCCATTAACTTAGCTGCCTGGGGTTTGCGTACAAGGATGGGAGCTTAAGATCACGTTGGTTTCACAGGTATGATACAGTCAGTCGTGGGGCGAGGTGGGGTTCACGATTATGGCTTAGCACACAGCGAAATAGCAACACCCCCGCTTTCCCAACCCATTGCTCCTTGGCGACAAAATACCTCTCTCTGATAATGGGAGAGGACGAGAGCTAACCACTCCGGAAGGTATGTAAACATGTATTGTAATAAGTTTCATAGATAGGTGCAATCATTCTCTGAAAAGTTGGTCTGTGTTTGCGGTTGTCGAGCGGCTAGTGTGAACTCCACATTTTCCCACGACTACAGTCAATAGAGAAAAGTCATGGTAAAAGCTTAGTTAGCAGCGCTCAGCGAGAATAACTATCATACTCGTACAACATCCCCCACCCCGTCCCACCATGAAAAACACAATGTGTGATACAGTGTGCTCAATATATTCCGGCTCCTTCACTACTAAAATAACATTTCATGTTTAATTCTGCACCCCCCCCAACTGCGGCAATGCCATTATCTGCCTTTTGCCAAATACCCCTTGGATACACAGACTATCTCAGTAATCCGCAATCACAAGACTTATGTCTAGTGATTATGCTTAGTGATGATAATATCATAGTGCTACCTGTATCGAGCCCAATGATTAGACGGGCATTAGTATACAAAGCTTCAAAATTACGGTTGCCCCCGGTTTCCTTCACCCCCCAGAATTACATCAACGAACTCTCCTGGTCAAAATTGCTCCAGAGCCTATCCTCTACAATCCAAAAACGCGGGATATCCAAAATGTCTCAATACAATATCCAGGACAATGTCAATTGTTTTAACGTGTGGAATAACTATACGGTGGCCGACGAGAAGTCCAATATTTTAGCCTGGCTATCTCCGCTCGAATCCCAGATACGGCACCACGACATTCGGACCCGTAGGGTCGACGGGGTGGGAGAATGGTTCCTTCAAACCGAGGAATATCGGAACTGGTTTGGTGGCATTCGTGGGAGTGAATCTGATGGTTCGGCCTTATTTTGCTGCGGAGGTCCGGGGGTTGGCAAAACCTACATTAGGTGAGAGAGAAGGTACTCGAGGAAAGGAAGGTATTGCTAATAAGTTGTGATGCTAGCTCCCTGGTGATAGATACGTTATGCAAGCAGGCCATGAGGGAGGATGCTGCCGTTGCGTGCTTCTACTTGGACTTCGCAGCTCGGGAGGAGCAATCCCCAGCTGCCATTCTGGGTTCGGTGCTAAAACAGGTTGTTGGTGGACTGGACGATGTTCCGGAAAAAATAGTCAAAGCTTTCCGGGACAGAGGGAAGGTCATTGGTGGCCAGAGACTAGAGCTCGGAGAAATTGTTGAGTTCTTGCGGGATATCTCATCCTCACGATGCACATTTATATGCATTGATGCCCTCGATGAGTGCCCGGCAAGGCATCGGGGGGGGCTTCTCGACTCGCTCAATCAAATCCTCCAGAAATCCCCCGGTGCTCGGATATTTCTGACTGGGAGGCCACATGTCGGGGGTGAGGTCGAGAGGCATCTTGCCGGGAGGGCAGCAACTAGATCCATAACACCCATAAAGGGTGATATCGTGATATTCCTCCGAGCGAAACTAAGAGAGGATACCATGCCGGACGCGATGGATGAGAGTTTGGAACAGGAAATAATACAGAATATCCCTGAGGCGGTTTCGGAAATGTAAGTAGGATGCGGGACATAAAGATATCCAGAGTGGTGTGCTGAAATATATTGTATTTAGATTCCTCCTTGCCTTTGCCTAACATGGTGATTCACATACTTGAGCACCAGGTTACAGAAAAGCATGCTAAAAGTTCTGAGTGCTGGGGTTCTGAGGTAGACTAAGAACCCGAAAACACGCCAAGACAGTCATTTTGTAAGGGATTTCTACATTGCAACCACACACTGGGTGGCTTCGCTTCCTTATTGCTAGCACTTGAGCAGTGTAAAAAAAATTGTTAATTTTATATGTTCAATTCTCTGTGGCTCCCTTTCATTTGGTTATTTTTCTAAAGAATAAAATTTGTTGCCCACCCTGGTTGTCGGTGGCTAAACTTGTGCATTTTGTATGGAAAACCCGGTGGGGGTCCATTTCTTTTGTCGCCAGGCTCGGACACTTCTATTCGCAAAAGTCTTCCCGGAGAGCGAGGTACGAGTACTGTAGTAATGTCTTAGCCCCAGTGGAGGTACCAGTAGGAAGATTTTTCCAAGTATGATACCTTATTGTGATTTTCCGAAAGGTTGAGGAAGAGGCCCACAGCTCTCCCAGCTTTTTTTCTTTTCTTTCAGAGCTTGATTGCGCAATAGCATCCACCAGGGGTAGTACTAAGAATTTCCCTCTAAAGTATTAGGTATCCCGTGAATTCTCGGGATCACTGGCTTGCCTCGATAATTGAACAGAGAGCTCTGAGAGGGAAAAAAAGGATTCGCAACCTTTTGTCAAGCGAGTTTTTAATGGTTGCTGGCGAGACATTAACATGGTACAATGGTACAAGTACCTCTCCCTCCGCGAACACTTTCCGAATAGGAGTGTACTCTGCAGCACCAGTTCAGGTGGGTTGATTGGACCGGGCCTTCGCACACAAGGCTTTAGAATCGCGATCGCCCCCGCTTTTTTTCACCCACAGGAATTACATTAACCAACTCTCCCGCACAAAATTACCCAAGGCCCACCATCTACGACCTTCAAAATAGCGAAAAATACAAAATGTCTCTCCATCACATCAACGACAACATCAACTCCTTTAATTCTATTAACAATGTGTGGAATAACTGTACGGTGGCCGACGAGAAGTCCGAAATTTTGGCCTGGCTATCTCCACTTGAGCCCAGGATACGGCACCAGGATATCCAAACCCGTAGGGTCGAAGGGGTGGGAGACTGGCTCTTACAAACTCAGGAATATCGGAACTGGCTTAGTGGCATCCGTGGGGGTGAATCTGATGGTTCAGCCTTATTTTGCTACGGAGGTCCGGGGGTTGGCAAAACCTACATTAGGTAAGAGGGAAGATACTCGAGGGAATAGAGGTATTGCTAATAAGCTGTGATGTTAGCTCGCTAGTGATAGATACGTTATGCAAGCAGGTCATGGGTGGAAACGCTGCGGTTGCTTGCTTCTACTTCGACTTCGCTACGCCGGAGGAACAATCCCCAGCTGCGATTCTAGGCTCGGTGCTAAGACAGGTTGTTAGCGGAATAGACGAGGTTCCGGAAAGAATAGTTAAAGCTTTTCGCGACAGAGAAAAGGTCATTGGTGGCCAGAGGCTAACTCTCGATGAAATTGTGGAGTTCATACAGGATATGTCGTCCTCACGATCTACATTTATATGCATTGACGCCCTCGATGAGTGTGCAGCCGGACATCGGGTGAAACTTCTTGACTCACTCCACCAAATTCTCCAGATGTCCCCAAGCGCCCGGGTATTTATCACCGGGAGACCACATATCCGGGGTGAGGTTGACACACATCTTGCTGAGAGGGCAACGACTAGATCCATAACACCCACTAATGATGATATCTTGACATTCCTCCGGGCCAAACTAAGAGACGATGCCATGCCGGACGCGATGGACGAGAGATTAGAGGAGGAAATTATAGAGAATATTACCGAAACAGTTTCGGAAATGTAAGTAGGAAGCTGGGGCACTTGTAAAAATACCTAATGCTGTGTGCTGAAAGATATTATATCTAGATTCCTGCTTGCTTTCTTAGCCATCGAGGCGATCCTACAAGAGCCGACCATATACCGAAGGAGACAAAAACTTAGTGCAACGAAGAATAGCTTGGACTTGGGAGGTGCGTACGAAGCAATGCTGGGAAGGGTGAAGGCTCAGGGTGGGGAGAAAGCAAGGCTCGGGGTCGCGGTTCTGATGTGGATCTCCCATTCGAGGCGGCCCCTGCGGGTGGATGAGATATGTCATGCCTTAGCAATCCGTGTAGGGTCAAATGACTTCGATAGCGATGATATCCCTGCGGCATCGATTCTGCTGAGCTGTTGTCAAGGACTTGCGACTATAGAAAAGGAAACCTCGACTCTTAGGTTGATTCATCTTACCCTCCAAGAGCATCTTTGCACACATCCGGACCTCTTTAACGGAGCCCACGCGACGATGGCAGAAACCTGCTTAACGTACCTCAATTTCCACCACGTCAAGGATCTTCCAGTTGGCCCGTCTCCCCACCCCCGAGACACCCCGTTCCTTGAATATTCTTCTTTATATTGGGGAACCCACATGCGAATGGAGCATTCAGATCTCGCAAAAACATTTGCGCTCAAACTTCTTGATCGGTTCGATAGTCATATATCTGTTAAATTCCTTTGGGACTCGATCAGTGGGAAGCTGTTCAGCGAGGAGTTCCCTTCGGGCGATGTTCCTAATCCCAAGGGGTTTTCTGTGCTGCACTGTGTCTCGTACTTCGGCATCACGGATGTTGCAAATACCTTGATAGAGATGAACAGATGGGACGTCAACCAAAAAGATGGCATGGGTATGACGCCACTCATATGGGCTTCAAGATATGGCCATGAAGAGGTAGTGAGGTTGTTATTGCGAAAAAAACATATTCAACCAGATCAGCAGGATACGAATTCTGGCAGAACGGCACTCTCGTGGGCTGCAGGAAATGGACATGAGGGAGTGGTGAGATTATTTCTTGGACCGCGCTTTATCAATCCTACGAGCATAGGTCGTCGGTGGGGGAAAGCACGGCGGGTAGCGGATCTACTGTTTGGCAGGAGATACGTCAACCCAGATAGTTCAAGTAGTTCAGGCCGAACGCCGCTCTCGTGGGCTGCCTGGAGTGGCCATGAGGGAATAGTGAAGCTACTGTTGGGGCGGGAAGATGTTAACCCCAACACCCCAGATACGAAGTATGGCCAAACACCGCTCTTATCGGCTGCCGGGAAAGGCTATGAAGGAATAGTGAAGTTACTGTTAGGGCGGGAGGATGTTAATCCCAACACCCCAGACACGAAGTATGGCCAAACACCGCTCGTGTGGACTGCTGGGAATGGCCATGAGGGAATAGTGAAGCTACTATTGGGGCGGGGAGATGTTAACCCCAACACCCCAGACACGAAGTATGGCCAAACACCGCTCATACGGGCTGCCGGGAAGGGCGATGAGGGAACAGTGAAGCTACTGTTGGGGCGGGGAGATGTTAACCCCAATACCCCAGACACGATCTATGGCCAAACACCGCTCTTATGGGCTGCCGGGAAGGGCCATGAGGGAACAGTGAAGCTACTGTTGGGGCGGGAAGATGTTAACCCCAACACCCCAGACACGAAGTATGGCCAAACACCGCTCTTATGGGCTGCTGGGAAGGGCCATGAGGGAATAGTGAAGCTACTATTGGAGCGAAAAGATGTCGACCCCAATAGCACCAGTAAATCCGGTCAAACACCGCTCGCGCTGGCGTCCAGAAACGGGCACTATAGGGTTGTAGGACTGCTACGGGCCCGACATCCCCGACCTATCCAGTAATTAGGCCTCCACTTTGTCCCTTAGAGTTTCTGATCTTGTCTCATGGAAACCGCCATTTGTTGGCACAGGTTGTGTCAGATGAATGTGTTTTGTGCGAGCTAGTCTGGGATGTTTTTTGCTTTCGGTTTTTTCTCTGGGGTTTTAGGGATTAAGTTAGAAGTTTCTCAGGTTATTTAACCTTTCTCTAATTCCTGGGCAGTCTCATTTCTTTTTTTTCCCGTAACAGAATAGATTAAGGTTTAGGTAGAATGTATATCCTGAGATTTATTTTTGGGTTGAGGGTGTCTTAGCCTTGTACAGTACGATAACTCTTTTTCTCTTATTCCCCTTATCACATCCTAATAGACTGGAACGTGCCATAAGGGGTTTATGGTAACATTTATGAGAGATTTTCTCAGATATGATACATTAATGGTCGACTTACTTGGGGGTATATGGAAGCGATTGATATTTTGTGGCCTAGAGGCATAGGTAGCCGTGGTGGCCATGGCGGTGTGAGATCATGAAAGGCCATTTGAGATAGAATGGTGTAACGACAGAGAAGGACTGATTGCTCTCTAGAGCGATCTCCTGCCTTGCGCCCTTGAACCATTTATGATACGACTCATCGACACCGACCCGCGCACTGCTATTGGACCGGCACCACAAAATATTAACTATCATACTCGGGTACCAGTATCATACAGGTAATACCGGTAGTATTGTCCCCTGACAAAATTAACCGGCCACCGGACAACAAGAGAAATTTTAGCCATGACAACCACACTCCCCCACCAACCCCACAACTTATAAACCAGTAAAAAAATTACATAATATTATTATTAAAAACATAAATACATAGTAGAATACATAGCAGAAATTTATTTAGAGAAATTTCTTCATGTGGTGTTGGAGGTGCCCGGTGACGAGGAGGGCGGCATTGCCATCGATCGTTGCGAGGCGGTTAATTTCGTCCACCTACCATACTTGTATAGTACTTTCATCGTAGCCCTGTTCCGCCACCAACTGCTTGGGGTTTGTGCATACGGCAGCCCACAATCGTTTTGGTTTTCACAGATACAAGTAATATGATAGGTGATGTACCAGTTTGAGCGGATTGCTCGGACCAGACCTTAGCATACAAGGCTTTGAAATCACGATCGCCCCCGCTTCTTCCTTCACCCCTAGGAATTGCATCAACCAGCTCTACCACACAAAACTGCCCAAGAACCCATCATCTATAGCCTTCAAAATAGCGAAAAATACAAAATGTCTCAATATCGCATCAATGACAACATCAACTCTTTTAATACTATCAATAATGTGTGGCACCACCGGCACTGTACTGTGGCCGATGAGAGGTCCAATATTTTGGCCTGGCTATCTCCACTCGAACCCCGGATACGGCACCACGACATTCGGACCGGGGTGGGAGAATGGTTCCTTCAAACTGAGGAATATCGGAACTGGCTTAGTGGTATCCGTGGGAGTGAACCTGATGGTTCAGCCTTGTTTTGCTGCGGGGGTTCGGGGGTTGGCAAAACCTACATTAGGTGAGAGAGGGAAAGTATCCGAGGAAAGAAAGGTATTCCTAATAGGCTGTGATGCTAGCTCCCTGGTGATAGATACGTTATGCAAGCAGGCCATGGGGAGAAACGCTGCCGTTGCGTGCTTCTACTTCGACTTCGCCGCTCAGGAGGAGCAATCCCCGGCTGCCATTCTGGGCTCGGTGCTAAAACAGGTTGTTGGTAGACTGGAAAATGTTCCGGAAAGAATAGTCAAAGCTTTTGGGGACAGGGGGAAGGTTATTGGTGGTCAGAGGCTAGTGCTCTCAGAAATTGTGGAGTTCTTGCAGGATATCTCATCTTCGCGATGCACATTTATATGCATTGATGCCCTCGATGGGTGCCCGGAAAGGCATCGGGTGAAGCTTCTCGACTCGCTCAACCAAATTCTCCAGAAGTCCCCCGGTGCTCGGATATTTCTGACTGGGAGAACACATATCGGGGGTGAGGTCGAGAGGCATCTTGACGGGAGGGCAGCAACTAGATCCATAACACCCATAAAGGGCGATATCGTGATATTTCTCCGAGCGAAACTAAGAGAGGATATAGTGCCAGATGCGATGGACGAGAGTTTGGAGCAGGAAATTATACAGAATATCCCTGAGGCAGTTTCGGAAATGTAAGTAGGATGCGGGACTCAAAGATATCCAGCACAGTGCGCTGAATTGTATTTAGATCCCTCCTTGTCTTCCTAAGCATCGAGACGATCCTAGAAGAGACGACCGTGTATCGGGGGAGACGGAAACTTGGCAGGATAGAGAGTGGCTTAGACTTAGGAGGGGCCTACAAAGCAACTCTAGGAAGGATAAAGGCCCAGGGTGGGGAGAAAGCAAGACTCGGGATGGCAGTTCTGATGTGGATCTCCCATTCAAGGCGACCTTTGAAGGCAGATGAGATATGCCACGCTCTATCAATCCGGATAGGGTCAAATGACATCATTACAGATGATATCCCTGCGATGCCGACCTTTCTAAGCTGCTTCCAGGGACCTTTTACCATGGATAAAGGCGCCTCGACTATTAGATTGATCCATCACACCCTCCAAGATATCTTTGCACACATCCCGACCTTTTCAACAGAGCTCACTCGACGATGGCGGAAACCTGCCTAACGTATCTCAACTTCCAGTGCATCAAGAATCTTTCAGTTGGCCCATCCCTTGACCCCCGAGGTGTACCCTTCCTCGAGTATTCTTCTCTATATTGGGGAATCCACATGCGAATGGAGCACTCGGACCGCGCTAAAACATTTGCGCTTGAGTTGCTTGACCAATTCGATAGCCATATATCTGCCAACTCCCTTTGGCATTTGGTAAGTAGGGAGTTTTGCCTTGACCAAATTCCTGATCACAAGCTGTTTTCAGCACTGCACTGTGCCTGGTACTTCGACATCGCTGAGGTTGCAAATATCCTGATAAAGAATAGATGGGATCTAAACCAAAGAGATTGTGCGGGTATGACGCCACTCTCATGGGCTGCAAGCCATGGGCATGAAGAGGTGGTGGGGTTGCTCTTAAGAGAAAAACATATTCAACCGGACCAGCAGGACGGCTGTTATGGCCGAACAGCCCTCTGCTGGGCTGCTAGAAATGGACATGAGGGAGTGGTGAAGCTATTTCTTGGTTGCCAATTTGCCAAGCCTAGGAGCATAGGTGGCTGGTGGGGGGAGGCGGCGCGAGTCGTGAGTCTACCGTTTGGAGGGAGATATGTCAACCCCGATAGTTCAAGTAAATCCGGCCGAACGCCGCTCTCGTTTGCTGCCGCGAATGGCCATAAAGGAATAGCGAAGCTACTGTTGGGACAGGAAGATGTCAACCCCGATAGTTCAAGTCAATATGGCCAAACACCGCTCTCGTTGGCCGCCAGGAATGGCCATGAGGGAATAGTGGAGCTACTATTGAGCCGGGAAGGTGTCAGCCCCACTCATTCAAGTAAATCCGGCCAAACACCGCTCACACTAGCCGCCGAAAACGGGCACGATACAGTGGTAAAGTTGCTACAGTCCCAACATTCCCGACCCATCCGGTAATTGAGCACCCGCTTAATTTCCCTGGAGTTTGTCATCCTGTCTCATGGGTGCCGTCGCTTGTTGGTTCAGCAGCGTCAGATGAATGTAGCCTTTTCGCGGAGGGTCTGTGATGTTTGTTTCTTTTTTTGCCCCCAATTTTTCTTCAGGCATTTTATGGATGAAGTTAGAAGTTTCCTAGATCAGTAAATCTTTCTCCCATTCCTGGGCAATCTCGCACTTTTCTCAATAATAGAATGGATTTGGGTTCAGGCAGAGTATATATCCCGGGATTTTATTTGAGCGGAGGGTGTCTTAGTCCCAAATAGTTCTTGTATAGTGCGATAACTCTTATATTTCTTTTATTTTTTATTCAAATCGGGTGGAATATAATCGGTTTAAGGTAATACTTATTAGAGATTTATCTTTTTCCGACACACCGATTGTCGGTATGCTCGGGGATGCATGCAAGAGATTTATATTTTCTGGCCTGGAAGCACAAGTGGTGGTGATGGTAGTGTGGGATCATGTAAAGCCGATTGAAATAGGAAGGTGTAATTGCCGAGAAGGGCTGACTTCCACCCGGAGCTATCTCGTGTATTGTGTTTTTTGAATTATACTCGAGTACTGATATGCCTCTTAATCCTTGAAGCTACCACAAAGAGTTTGATCAATACCAACCCCCAGTGACAACATGACACAAAACATTAATTACTCTCACCCCCGAGTATTGTATAAGCACAATACTCAAAGATTAAGGACCAATAGACGATCAGTCCTTCAATCTTATTTAAGCTTCGCTCTAATCGTCAAAACACATGATCTTGAACTAAATTATAATCCAACCTTCACCCTTCGTACTCTAGCAATCGGGGTGAAGCTGGGGTAGTGCGCAGGTGACACTTATTGGGCGAATCGGATGACGGGCGAACCTTTTATGCTTACTACCTAAACTAAACAGATATAGTATAGAAAGAGACTAGGAGATACAGAGCAGAGTGAGATCACCGTGGGCCAAGGAGAGCCAAATGTGGGAAAAAGATGAACTACAAGTAGGAGATAGGTAGAGACGAAGGCTAAGGACAAACCAAGGATATGTATCTCCTCAACAACAACAAAAAAAACAACCCCAATGCCCAAACGAAACCTTACTCACCACAGCAAACGAACAAAGTTCAAAGAAACATTCTAGATCTAACATCGACTTAGCAGACACCCTGAGAACGCAAACAACCAGTCCACAACCACCAGAGGATCGGATCGGACTCTTTGATAAGTTGTACAGTACACAAGTAAGCTGCAAGTGCTCTCGGGTGAGGGCGCGTACCTAGGTATTGCAGCCAAATAAAGGTTTTGAATTTTTTTGTATGTTGCAACAGCTCCCTTTGGCAAACATTTTCAAAATTCCTGTGCGCGCACCCTGACATTTTTCCCTCCCCAAGTATATTGCATACTCACCAAAATCAATATTCTGTCCCCAGTGTATAGGGTCCAGTGGAAACACAGTATATCTTATCCTCAAATATCCTTGGCAGTAGCATAGACAAGGTAGAAGGACGAAAGAAATGCAACAGATCTTTTGAGATCCTCTAAGCCATTAAGGTAAAATATTATACGAGAGACAAGGTTGAGAGATTCCCCAAAACAAATTCCACAACACTTTATACTGCGCCCCAACCCAAGTTCGTCGCATTCATTATCCAGAAAAGGAATGGAGAAATTCAACGGCAGAAGGCAGTAATTGCGCGAAAAAAACCCTTAGCATCAGTATCCGAAACGCTAGGAAAAGAAAGAGGGAAATCAAAATGAAAGTGCTTCATATATGGTAATGCCCTAGACCAGATACCACAAACTCCGCCGACAAAATGTAAATTTCCAGCACTTACAAATAGTAGTGTCTGAGAAACAATAGAATCGCCCTAAGTCAAATGAGAAGCAGAGCAAAGAATCAAAACCAGTGTTCTAAACGGTCCGGGGGCCCCCCGGACCCAACGGGAGACTGCCAAGAGTCACTGATGGGACTGGACCGCCACTAAGAGGCTCTCTAGAGTAGCCCAACCCTAGGACCGCTGCCTCAGGTGGCCGGCCCATTTGGGTGAGAGAGTGCTTTTCACGGGTAAAATTAGGACAAGAGGCCATCCTAGGGGACAACAGGGGGGGTAGAGGGGGACTACGGAAAATAGAGGTGTTGGAAATGGAGGTAATGATTGGACTAAAGGATCCTACAAAGTGAAGCTGAGAGGTTTAAGTGAACTAGAGTAATTTGTATTGAAACAGTTAAGGAGTTGTAAGATAGCTTGAGAAATGAAAGGAAAGACAGGAAGGAGATTCTACAGATAAACTTTCAATCCTTGAACGAGTGTATGCGTGCGCTGCTACTTACAAGTGGGGGCATTTCCAACATGGAAAGAGGGTGAGGGGATGAGTGATATTTCGTGATTTAGCCACTCCCTATCTCTCCTCCGAAACCTAGCAAAACAAATGAAATGAATGACTCCGGTAGGAACCTCGGAGTCTGATTTGAGGGCACTCATTCTTCTGGGGAATGAATCTCCGGTTTTTTCTTCCGCCTCCGTTGGTACCGATTTTATGGTTATCCCACAATCCAAGACAGCATTACTGGCTTGTTGGCATATCCCCAACTCTATAGGATAGTGAAGCGCCCATCAATATTGGGTGCCCATGTTAGGTGGGTTTACGAGCGATGAATAAATAAAGTGGTGCACCACTACCATGAGAAGTACGTTTTAGACGCATAATATAAAGGACGGCGGGGGCGGGGCATGAGGGGAATGAGGGGCTGAGGACAATTTTCGGAGTTTGCCATGCACTGGATGCCCGGGCCCACTGTTTATTGTTGATGTTGACTGTCTGCTGTCTTTACGCACACTAGAAGCCTTTATGCCGGGGAGTGTGTCTTGACCTTAATCCTATCTTCGCACTTATGAGAAGAGAGCACCCTTATATACATAAACCATAAATAATTTCGGCATTCCTTCTTCTTCTTCTCCCTTTCTCATCCCACTTCCATCAGGATAACATCCACCACGCTCCCACCCTTCCCTTCTCTTCCCTTCTCTCTCGTCTACCGCTTCCTTCTCCGGCTTCCAAATTACCCATCCCTGTTCTTTATGCGAGAGATAATAAAGTCCAGATATGGGGGTTGTTCTTGATGCATCAAGGCCATGCTATCAATCATACCACTGAATGCCGGGGATTCACAACACAATCCACCCGTATCTTCGGCTGCCGAGCGTAGGGTGTCCGCTCAGCCAAAATATGATGGGCTGTGGCCCATATATCGGGGTCCTACCCTGCCCCTAAAACGGACTGACTTGATCCCTGAGAGCCCTCATAGAAACCGTCTTAAATGTCTGCTAATTTTGTAAACGGGGTACACGGCTTGGCTTAGAGACGCAGAGAGGGGTTGTACCCCTGTGCTTTATACAAGACGGGGACTTGCAGCCTTTCACTCCTGGCGTAGACCCACTGCGCCATCATGTCCATTCAGGGAGGCCCACCAGAGATGGTTTGCAACCGTTTTCTTGCTTATCCGGGATAACCCCTTCCCGTCCCAATAGTATAGTAGCTTCACTACCCCATCATGCCCATAATAAGCCAACGAGAGCGGTGTTCGGTTATAAATTTTGGCCAATCGGGACTAATGCCTTCCTCTCCCAAAGCCGAGCGCAGCCAAACCCATCTACCTATAACCTGCACCCTCAACGACCACGGGCTACTTTTCCTTTTGACTACGGAAAAAGAGAATAAAATTTAATGCAAGAGCTGCCAACATATTTCTTAGACAGATGAGTCCGATCAACTATTTACAAGTACTCGAGTACAATACTTGTTTATATAATGCCCGTATTTCATATTAAATCTGAGGTGATTTGATTCCATCAAAGGCCCTCCTAGCAGAACCCTCAGCCCTTGAGGTGTGTCGGTACCGGTATTACGAAGGCTTGGCACACATTTCTGCTCGGCCACACAACACTTTTATTTCAGCCTCATTCAGATCTTGGAGCACAGGAATAATGGGAGTGGGGGCAACAAACAAGGGCTCAACGAACAACCCAAACAAAATACCTGCTTACTAAGCCATTTTGGATGCAGTGTTTCGCTGACCCCCCCTGTTCGTTAACCCCCCCCATATTACCACAGAACTTGAGTTTACCTACTAAATTTCTGCTATATTGCCCGCCACCCTAGCCATTTAAAGTTCTCGGCAGTTGGCCACAATCCCGAGATCTACCACACATTGTTGCTCCTCAGGAGCCGAATAAAAAATGAACAAAAAAGCCGAAAAGCGTCATGACATGATTGACGCTATTATCCACCACTTCATTAACCCTTTGCCCTCACCCAACCCTCAATGCCAAAATACAGCGGACAACACATTATCTGGGTTAACACTTCAACTCCTTAAGCGCCCACTCCACAATGCGCAGATCCGAACTGTCCAGGGCATCCAAAATCATCTTGAACTTCCTGGCGACTGGGTAAGATTTCATCCTCCTCATCACCGCATTATCAAACTCAAACGCACGAGAGTTATCCCTAGGATAATACAGAACATACTCTGCCCAGCGAGGAAAGAACCCCGACCCTTCCCAATCAATGATAGCGGCAATATTGCCATTGCGAACAAGGATATTTCCCTGGTGAAGATCCGCATGTGTAAGCACTGCAGGCAGGGCATGCGGCATCATGGAGCGAAGCTCAGCCAAGGCCTTCTGCATTGTGCGTGACCGGCTCTGACGAAGGTGGGAAGTCAGTGCCAGCCAAAAGGATTCATCATCAGAGAATGGGCCGTGAGAAGTATTTCTCTCATGAAAGAGAAAGCCGTGCTCGTCATACAAAGGACCACGCCCGACCGAGCGGATGGAAGAGGATGTGATGGTGCGCAGTTGACTCAGGTAATCCACCAACTGGGCGACAATTCTCCCCTTCTCGGATCCACGAAGGCGCGCCCATACTTTATATAACGGATCTCCATCAATCTTTTGCATGATCAGGTGGTGGACACGCCCACCGTCATTACCAGCACTAACCCATTCCCGGTAAATGATAGGGACGGGAATGGTTGTGGAGCGCTGTATGAGGGCATGGATATCGGATTCGTAGACTCCGCGCTTGTGCGCTAGGAATTTATACAGTTTCCCGTTGCCGAGGTCCCACAATTCGCAGAAGTTCCGGCCCCTGTCCCGGCTGTAGATTTTCTTGGCCTGCGGGTAACGCTTTAGGGGGTGGACACTCGGAGGAGTCCTGATAGTAGGATTCTGAGGGGGTGCATTGGCAGGCATTCTGCAGGTGTGAAATATAAGGTCAGTTCTCAATTGGAGGTATTGCAAATGATATAGCTGGTTTGTTTGTCTCCCGCGTGTTGGTGTTTAGATGTTTTGTTGGATAGGTGATGCTGAGCTTTCTGAGAGGAGATTCGACATCAAAGGGCTTTTGTACCATAGGAACTTGATAGGATTTAGAGATGGTCTCAGCATATCTCCCCAATAAACTAGAAAATCAGCTCCTACATTCTAGGATTCAAACCAACGCCTTCATTCACCTGTCCGGATTCTAAATGTTTGAAATTTGAAACCTATATACAATTAGCCAATGAACCCCAATGATATGACCCCATGCACATTAGGCCTCCCGCCCTCAGGTAAATTACCGACAGCCCACAAGCCGCAGGTAAAGGTGGCCCATGGGAGGTGGTTTCATATTTGTATTCCTCAGCTTTCCTATGCATAACCCGACCTTACAACGGCCACAGCAACCTCGGAAATTAGAAAGTCATTGCGCCTACGGGAATAGTCTTTTTTCCAAATTCCAGCTCTTTCAAATCTTTCCAGGGGTTCTCAAACAAGGGCTCCCAATAGAATGTGGGAAGAAATCGAGCTAGTATTGAGCAGGTAAACAGTCAACCATGTTGGAAATCAACTGATACTACCCGGCATGCTCTAGCTATAGTTTCTTTTGTCTCATAATGGTTCGGAGGTTCGGGAATATTCTTCCGTTAATGGACGGGTAGAAACACCAACAGTCAAAGGAAAGCGCGAAGGTGACGGAGGTGAAGGCAGAACAACAGCCGAGCATTTGCACCAAAGATGCATGGGAGCGGGGGTCTTTGTGGGGCATTTCTTTTAAGGGATTACGCACAAAACATTTCTTTCTTTTGTTCCCACTGGGTGGGGAACATGCAGGGGAAGAAAAGGGACATGAGTGGTGATCAATAGAAGGATCAGGATGACTTAGTTTTTTTTTCATATACACTCCTGCCTTTACTGTTAACCGCCTAACAATCAAGTAGAAGAGAAGACCTTGTGGGCTGTCCACCCACGTTTCCATTCGGTGCAGTATTTGACTGTCAAATAAATCATGTTCAACCTAGTCCAACCACAGAGGTGTCCCATCCCAGAACCCGCCGCTGTGGAAATTAGAGCCAGTGATCCCAGGAGCCTGGGCAGACCTGTAGTCACCCACGGGACTACAGCCACGGGCGTCCCGGGCATGTATGATACCTCCGGCTACAGAGTAAAAGCGCCCATCCTTTGGCAAAGATTGCCTTCTAAGAGGGTTAAGGTAGATCCCTGCAGTCCTCTCCGGATCGGCAACTCCCGGACGGTACAGTACTTGTAGTCCCCTCCCCGCCCGTGATTTGGAGTGACTCAGCAGATTCCTCAACCTGAAACACCCGCGACCCCCCCCAGTCCGCCCCAGGCGTCCTTTCAGGTACTGCCGGCTGCCCCGCCCGGACCTGAAGACTCAAACACTAAACTCTTGGGTTCACTGATTGGCCAAGGATCAAAGCTTTATGGTATGGTATACTAATATTCATGTTGGAAATTCCCGCACTCGTAGGCTGCAGTGCAGCGGTAAGACATGAAAGCCTTCATGGTTTTTCTCCCCTTCCTTCTTGTCTTTCCTTTCCATTCTTTTCTTTTCCTTTCCTAAGCAACCTCGCAACTCTCTAACCGCCTCAGCCCAATTACTCTTATCCCCTTGAGTCACTTAACTTCGCTCCGTAAAATCCTTCAGCTTGATCATTACCTATTTCAATATTTTCAACACCCCAACAATGACCGAGTGATAATAAATGACCTTTAGCGAAGCAATCAACCATTGAATAATTTTAAGTTTCGGCCAAGTGGAACATCGCAACAAGGACAAAGTATTCTGTTTTTTGTCTATCAGAAAGTTTAAATTCATTGTGTAACACATTTACCACTGCATATTCTAACGCCCTCTTTCAACGTTCCTTCAATCAGCCAACCTCTCCTTCCCAATGAAAGACCACAATAAAATGCCTCTTCTCTCCCCAGATTCATACCCCAAAACCCCATAGCATCCGCACCCATCCATCCTACTCTATCCTACTTCACTCTCCAAGACACGATACCAACCCGTCCAAAAAAAACCCCTTCTCATCTTAACAAAAGCCAAACCAAACTCTCAAAATGGCATCCACCGCAAATACCAAACCCTCTACTTCCACCACCCGCGAGCAGTTCGAAATAAAAACCATCATCCATGATGCGGTTAGCGATGGCGTGAAGGACCTGGTGGCGATCGTCAAAGAGATGGAACGTAGCGGGAAGTACAGCAGCCAGGAGTTGAAGGAGAGTGAAGAGTTTGTGGCGCTCGGGGAGGAGCGCGAGAGACTAGCCGTGATCATAGAGGAGGTTTCGGAGTTGATGGAGAAGTTGAAGGAGGAGTCCAGGGCTAGTGAGAGGGCTGAGATTGAATTTGCGGATAAGGTTAGGGAGCGGAGGGGACGTCGGAACTATGTGGCCTTTCGGGGATGAAGGAGGAAGAGGGGAGGAAGGAACTGGGTAGAGGCGCAGACGGAGATGGGAGGATGCTATTTGATAATTTCTCCCGGTCGATGTAGACCTATTTCTTTACAGCACTGATTTAATAACAAGCCACTATAAACATTCTTCATTCAATCCTCCCACTACCTTCCCGGAAATAATCGCACAATTCGTAAAAGTGGCATCACAAAAGAAACCATCAATCTTCAGGCGAAAACCGATCTTGGCTACACGGGCTTTGGATCTGCTACCGGAGAGTGAGTTCTCGAGATTCCCAGTGAAGCACCCCACTAAACAGCTATTCACCGTCCCCAGGTCCCTACAAAGTAAATCTAACAAGAACAAAGCACCCCTCACCTTCTACACTTGAAAGCATAAATCTATTGTACGAGACAAGCACACCTACCACCCCCACCATAGAGCCCACCAGAACGCCAAATCCGAACAAAGAACACCCACATCCACACTTTCAGTTCCAAGAGCTCCTTTCAACGTCCATTCAAGCAACCAACTCTCCCAACCCATTAAAAACCCCACGATGTAAATCCTCTTCCCTCCCTCCCCACAACCATCCATACTATTCGCACTGACCCATTCTATTCTATTCTACCTCACTCTACCCTCCAATATATATACAAGACAGTCCCCTCCAAGCACCCAACCATCACCAACCACTTCCCCCGCCCTCGGCAAAGCTCCAAAATGACAAAATCCACAGATGATGCCCCCACCCTGCCCACCACCCGCGAGCTGCTCGCTGAGAAAACCAACATTCGGCAAGAACTTCTGGTGGACGTGAATGCTCTGACCGAGCTGTTCCAGTCGAGGAAACGTGCCGGGTTGTACAAGAACCGTCAGGAGCAGAAGCAGAGTGAAGAGTGGTTGGAGCTCATGAGGCAGCGCGAGGAGCTTGAGAAGGTCACGAAGGAGGTTCTGGAGTTGAGGGCCAAGTTGGAGAAGGAAGGTTGAGGGCGGCGAGAGCGCTGTGGGGGGGTGAAAGGCCACCAGCCTTAGAGATTGAAGGAGGAGGAGGGGGGGAATGGGGGGGGTGTCGTCCAGATATTATTATTTTCTCCTCGTCGAGGTGGATTTATTTCTTTTTATGATACAGATTTACTAATAAAAAATGGCTTATATCGCCCCATCTAATTGTTACCTTCCCCTACCTCTCCACATCCCATTACTCATCCGTGAAAAGAAAAGGACGTGACACGAAGCCAGCAAGCATCGGGCAGAAAACTGAGACCCCCAATTGAGGCCCAATAATCCTCATCACAATAAATCACTCGTGAAATCCCACAACC
>Ga0307510_10002958_pt1 | contig 19550 bp, 10 predicted proteins | sample 12_EM_MG_FD_207224 | JGI IMG/M metagenome (GOLD analysis project Ga0307510, IMG submission 207224) | Populus trichocarpa ectomycorrhiza microbial communities from riparian zone in the Pacific Northwest, United States - 12_EM | ecosystem: Host-associated > Plants > Roots > Unclassified | place...
TCTTTAATGAATAAAGCTTGCAAGTCATTCCACTCTCCACGCATATTAATAGCACTGTCACTCTTAACTTATAATATTTTAAATATCAAAATTATGATGAGATAAAACATAGAAAATCTCTTTCTTAAAAGTTAAAGCACTTGTATCTTTAACATGCATTATATCAAAAAAAATATTCTCGTATAAATCCACTTTTATAAAAAAAACTAATAACAAGAATGATTTTATCTCTTCTGAATTTATCCTGAGTTTTATTAATAATTAAATAAAATTTTACATCGTTAATTAAAAAATGAATATTTCTAACAAATATATGTAAAATTTAAGCGTTATTTTGTTCTTTGCGATGATTCGAAGTCTCTTAAACGGGTTATTGTGGTGTTCCTTAAGAGTCAAGGCATGGTAGGAGTTGACCACGAGATTATAAGCTCTAACCTTTATTTAATTACTCAAATTAGTTCTAACACAACTTGATTAAAAAATCAAATGGCGACGCTACGAAGCTAAAATATTTGCAATAGAAATCTAAAATAACAGTCAATGTCCTTATTACAAGACATTACTGAAAGATGCAATTAAACAAGTTTAAGAAACTTAGCAACAAGGCCATAGACATGTGCAAGCAGCCTCTAGCCTTGGTTTTTACAAGTTTAATATTATTATGGTAGATTTTGTTTCTTTTTTTTAACTTATAAAATTTTTGTTTGATTGGGTAAAGAGTATTTGTTTTTTTGCACTGGATTCGCAAATAATCAAGTTTTAAATCTTGGTTTTATAAAAACTAAAATAACTTGATTTTTATTCATGGAAACTTGTTTTTCATATATTTTTCATGCAAAAATTCATTTCACAACAGTTTTAATCAAAGATGTTCTTTTTAAAACCACAATTAAAAATATTTTTTTAAACCTATTTTTTTTTACATAGTATAGAATTAAATTAAATTTATTGATTATAATATAGAATTCCATTAATATACTATATGAAAATACTTCTTTTATTTTTTTAAAAGGATTTTTTTGTTTGATGATTTTAAAGTTTTTTTTGTCTACTTAACTCTATTTTATATCAATTTACAATCATTTTTATATGAATATTAATAACTAAATCAAAATACAATTATTTTGAGAATAAAAACCATAATGACAAAAACACAAACACAGTTGTCATAAGAGGTGTTTAGCACAGTGATAAATATTACTTTTCAAAATAATTTTTGTTTAAAAATATATTAAAATATATATTTTATTTTTTAAAATTTATTTTTAACATCAATATGCTAAAACGATCTAAAAACACATAAAAAATTAAATTGCAGCAATTCTTTTTTAAAAAATTTAACAAAACAATGATTATACCACTACGCCAAACGAACCCGTAAAGCAATCCTTGTCCAAATTCCAATCCCCTCAAAGAATGAAAGCAACCCTTGTTGAGAAAATGAAATGTTAAGCAGTCCAACTTTTGCTCCGCTTGCTTACCCCTCAATTATTGGCAGTGGCAAACTTATTCAAGGAAGCTCTAGTTGTGAACCACAAGTAACCATGACCATCATGGCTAATTCTACACAAGTGTTTAGTCACCGTAGCGGGAGTTCCAAAGAGCTTGAATAAGTTAGCTACTTGCAGTTCTCAACCACATGTTTATGAACACTTCCACAACTTGGGTGCATCCACGTAGCTGGCTGACGGCTTTGATTGTTTGGTTTAGATGACAGTGACCCTTGGCTTCAAGTTCTGGATTTCATTGATGACTTTTTAGCATATTCCCAAAGGCACAACCACGGTGCCTTGTGCATGCAACCGGATCCATTCATAGTTTAATTGGCTGCTGATGAAATCCACTTATGATCCAGAGTCGATCTTGGTGGATGCACACTTCTGGATCATTCTCCATCGTCACCGTACAACTAGGGTGAGGTGAAGGGAACAACAACAACAGGAGGAGAATCCAACATGACACGGCCCGGAATCAGCAGACAGGTAAAAAGATGGGCAAAAGATATTCTTCGGGGGCATTACTATTCCATTTCTGATAAAGAAAACTGAATAGATTTTGAGTCCCATTGGTTTTAAATTGGTGACAAGAAATGGGCATGAAAGAAACGAAAGCAGATATTATAGACAAATTCACCATCCTCTTATAAGCCCTGTGACACCTGAACTAAAGATCAATATTTCCAAATTACCTTTTATATTTGTTTCAGTTTCACCATTGGCAATCAGCATTTAGCCAAATAAATGTTGGTTTAATGGTGTGAAATTCACACCATAAAACAAAACACAGGCATCGTATCATCATCTTTAGAGGCCAAGGCACCAAAACAGATACAGATGATCACAAGAAGCTGCCAGATACTTGTATCCTTTTAAGTTTCATGAATGACATACCTATGCTTTAAGTTCTGAAGATCTCTCCACCCCTGGAAAAACAAATTAGCACGGCCAGCAGCATGCTTTGAATTCCAGTTCTCAAGGGAAGTTAACCCAATTTTCCCGTTGTTCACATACCCTCTTCATTGAAGTCTGCTATGTACTAAACGCCGGATTTTTCTTCATCACCTCAACCCTCATCACTCTAGGTTTAACTCTCCCAGTTCTTAAAAGCCCCAAGTTTTCATTACCTTACATATTTGCTTAAAAATAGCTGCGGCATTCCACATAATGTCAGATAAAATTATGGGTTAACAGTGGCAAATGGCAACAAAGCACAAGAAGAAATCACAAGCATCCCTTTAGCCTTCGAGGCCAAGTGACAAAAAACATGATGGTCAAAAGAGGCTACAATACAGTTTACATCCTTCTGTGAATGATAGCACACCTATTCCTTTTGTGTTGAAGATCTCTATAAACTTCAATTCTAATCTCTGAAACACAACTTTATACTGCAAGTTGGCTACAAATTCAAGTCTATAGAGCAATTCAATGCGGTCACCAGACTTTCATTCAAACATGATCAAGAACAAACCTAAGAAACATTGCATTAAAGGATTCAGCAAGTTAACCCAGTTTTCATTGCCTGATCTTGCCTCAATCCTAAGCTAGCCAGCTTGTTTACAAGAACCTACATTCTTCATTAATACCGGTACCAATTAAACTCTTTTTTTTTTGTGATGCCTGGATCTTTCTTTATAATTTCAACTAATGTCATCTTTATGTACCTCTCCCCTCCCATTCCTACAAACTATAAGTTGTGATCACCTTCTCAAGTTTAGCAATGGCAGTTCACATATTGCCAGATGACCCTTGGGGCTGAATAGTTGAAATAAGGCACCACAGAAATCCAAAGGCATCAGTTTTGGAGGCAAACTGACCAGAACAGGGTGTTCACGAGAGGGGAAAAGAGCTCTCTAAACTCTATCCTAATCTCTAAAACAACAGAACTGCATACTTTTGTGAGTGTTAGCACACCTATGCTTTTAGAGTTAAAGATCTCTCTAACCTCGATCCTAATCTCTGAAACACAACTTTATACTGCTATTTCACAAAGAATTCCAGTTTACAAAGCAACTCGACCCAGTATTTCCATAAAATAAGGAGGGTGAAAAGAGCAACAGAAACTATGCAACAAGAAAGAAAGGAGAGGGAAATTTTTTTCTACAATTCACTCCTTTCATTGCATAACATCAGTATATTTCAGAAAATATAGACATTAATAAATGGAATTCATTTCCAATTTCACAAAATATAAGAAGATACTAAACCATCAAGATAACAACTTTATTGAACAGGAAGCACCTTCTTAACAATCTCATCGCTAAGAGCAGCAATTTGTGAATCAAGTGCTTTAATAGTCTCCTCTTTCTGAGTATCCAATTTAGCCAATGCTTCTTGCAACTCAGCCTCAATTTTCTTCCTTCCTTCAGCCAACTTCTGCTCCACTTCACCCTGTGTTTCCTTCTTCATTTTATTCAACGCAGCCGATATTTCCGCCCTTGCTGCTCTCATAACAGCAGCAGCCTGTTCTTCAAGTTGCTTAACTTCTTCTGAAGTATCTTTAACACTGCTTAGCTTCTCCTTTATAGCTGCATCCCTTTCATCCATGAAATTACCAAGTGGGCTGAACCAGATTTTGTCCAAGGCAACCATGAGGACCAAGAACTCAACCATGATTATTGGAAGTGTTAAGTTGAAGTCAAAGAGTGCAGCCTTTTCTATTTCTTCAGCTAAAGAAGGTGGTGCGAAGGTTAAAGAAGTGGCTGCAATGAGAGAGAGGGACTTAAGAGTGGAAGTCGAGAGAGACAGGAGTTGGGGTTTGGTGATTTTGAGGAGTTTAGGGAAGGAAAGTCGTGGGATTTGGAGTTTGGGCTTGGAGTTGGTGGGGAGGGAAGAGGATGAGAGGGTGATGAGAGGTTTGGAGGTGCCCATGATCATGTTGGCCATGGCTGATGACTGAAGACCAAAATTTGGAGTCGTAGTGTCCTTAGGAGTGTGAGAGGTGATGACTGTTGATGGTGGAATTGGTAGATTTTGTGTGGAAATGGAGAGGGGGTTTTGGGAGGAGGGGTTATCTCTTTCTTTGCCACTCACATTGATGAGGTTTGTAATGGGCAAGAGGAAGTGGTGGAGGGGAGATGCATTGCATTACAATGTTGTTTTTTATTTAAAAATAAATAAGGTTTAACAGGTTAATAATTAGGTTTTAACCGAGTTAGTTACCGACTCATTCTACCATCAAGTCAAGTTTTATTAATCAAGTTTTATATATATATATATATATATATTTAAAATTATCCTGAGTTATCTTCAAATATTTTTTTTTATTTTTATAATTTAATTTTTTAATATTAAATTAATTAAAAATTATATTTAATTTTTTTAAAAAAATTATCATAATCTCGGTACCGGAGACCGGATCATAAATTAACCTAATTTCCTTAGTTTTTTTGTTTTATTTTAATAAACTTTTTTTTATTTTAGTTTGTTTTTAGATGAGATTATTAGAGCAGTCTAGGCACATATATAATTAGCCGTGCTTGCATAACTAGTTTTCTTCCCCGAGAAATTAATCAGAGCAGAAGTTTACAAGTCTGGTCTTATCCCACGTCCTACCTAGTTTTTGCTTCAGCGCTTCTCCAGTGAACTGCAAAATTGCCAATGGACATATAATGGAATTCACTGACACAAGGCATTCTCTGAAGTCAAGCACCACCACATATTGCAATCATATACACTGCATTTTCTACAGGTTGAAGCCACTGGAACATGCATGTCTTTTACAAGGAAAAATGGCTAGTTAGGACATTCATATTCTAATGTAATACAACAAATTGCTTGCAATGTTACCGGAAAAAAAATAGATATAACTCTGAAAATTGTAGTCAGTTTGCCTAAGTTAATCATATAGCTTCAGCTTTTTGCACCGAACCGCACATATAGCTAAAACTTGGTTTTCATTTATTTTACAGGCAAAAATCCATCTCATAACTGTTTTACCAAATATATTTTTTAAAATCATAAATAAAAGTAATTTTCTTAACCCATAACTGCCAAAACCACTGCAATGCGAAGTGTAATCAAGTTGGGAGCTGGTGGTTCCCGGAATATGCATATATTGTGAGCCCGTGACCTTCCACCAAACAAAAACCTCCTCGACATTGTTAAATCTCTTCCAAGAACCTGCAAAAGGCTGGAACATCCTGGGAAGTAAGTCTCTATTGTTACCTCCCTATGAGCTTATAGTACGCATACAAACCGGAGCCAACAAAACCAAGGGATTGCCCAATGACATTGAACTGTAAGGAAGCAAAATAATATTCAATAAGAGAGTGAAATCACAGATGCAGAAGAGATGTTAGTAGTACATGTAGAGAACAGTTGATAAAAAAAAGGTACATGTAGAGAATAGTAGATACAAAAAAAGTTTATGTAGAGAACAAATATAAGAAGATTTTAACTCACAATATCAAAAGGAAGCCCACCAAAAATAGCCCAGCCAAGTGCAATGGTAAATAGATCCTACACCAACATAATAACCAAAAGATCAAAAAAATGTATACATAATGGATGTTGCAAGGATGGAATCTTCAGTGCTGTGATAGATCCCTTGAAGTGTTTCATCAACTCAGGAATTATACCAATGAACTAATGAAGTTAATCTAGTTGATGTTCCTCATTGCTACTTCTTTAACTCATTATATGCAACATTATTGCCATTTCAAAGCAATTCAAAATGACAAAATTTCCAGCAGCTGACAATATTTGAAAATTTCCAAGATCCTCAAAATTAATGCAAAATCTGTAATGATGTTAACAGGGGCTGAAATACCCTTCATTTTTGCACATTTATCATCAGGGATGGAAATTTCATTTGAATCTGGTGGATTTTTTTTTAATAGTTACTTTAGCTAATGAGAAATGAGTACGATATGGATATTGTTAAATTCGACCTGAAACTAACCCAATATATTATACACACACACACACACATATTTTATTTTATTGAATAATAAATAATACTAAGATAATAAATATTTATATAGATACCCGAAACTAGATGGACAGGTCATGACTATCTAAATTTCATATCTGTTAGGTAATGGGAAGAGTATGGATATAGTAGAAACCCGACCCATGTATACCCATTTTCATCTCTATTTATCATACACAAATTTAAATGGCCACAGAAAAACTTTTCCAGAACTTGAAAATGTGCCAAAGATGGACAAATATTCAACTCTCATCAATATTTGAAACATGGCATCTTCAGCGCACTAGAATATAACCAAGAAAGGAACAACTCTTATCATCATCAAGTTGCTCAATTCCATGCATAAAGAATAACAAGACATGAAGAGTGGTTAGTTAACTGACCTTCAAGTTACCACAAATGGTCTGTGTCAGTGCTGAATTGAGAGTTGTGTTCAGGAAGATACTGTAATTCAAGAAGAAAGCCAGGATACATGAAAAAAGCAATACAGCCTGCACAAGAGAGAAACAGAGACATCGCCACTTTTGTCAAATCCCTCTACAAATAAGTGCACCGAAACAAGAAAGGAACAGAATAAAACAGCTTTATGCTTCAAATGATTCGTGATGGCAGAAAGACAAGATTCCATAATGCTTGGAAAACCATTGTTATACTTTGATAAGCTTGGCCAAGAGGGAGAACTTTGAACTTCATTAACACCCAAATAAAATGTAAGAACTAAATTGCAGTGGGTTGTCAAAACATCCCCATCAATACTAAAAAGAAATTTTAAAACAGGCTCATGCAAAGACACGCATGACCACTGGTTCCTAAAAAAGTGTAGACCTTTTTCACTCATTTCCTAACTTATTCAGTATAGATTTCTACAGATACATATCAAGCCAATACCTATTTTTACAGGGAATTACATGTCATAACAGAAGGGAAGTTACACTAAATGTACATTTAAGAATTACAAAATGCCAGTGGACTAAACTACCAAGCTTGGTTAAAAAAAGGGAAAAAATGGAACTTTAAGAATTACCAAGAAACCTGGGGAAAACAAGTAAGGGAAATTCATGGTCATCTGCAAATCACCACGAATAAAGGTCCAAAACAACAAAACTGGTCCGCATATAATTCCTGTAATAAGAAAAGCAACACAAAGTACAACTTAAGGTAAAGGACAAAAATTTCCAGAGCAAGTAAAATTAATTTCAATGTGTAGTAGTTCAGGCAAACATTAGAACAGTCAACAGATAATGAATTAATTTAAATATCTTCACCTACCATTGCACCACATAAGGCCAAAGCTATTAAGGCCACTGGATTTCCCTGAGGAAAAGAACATGTTAGCCACTATAAAAAGAGAAATGTCATGCTAATGAAGAGGAATTCCAAAAGGAAAAAACAAGTGTGAGTACTACCAATACGGCTTATGGTTGCCAGATATATAGCCGTTGTAAAATTGGCTGCGAAGACAACAGCATAGCCATAGAAGTCAAATGACAAGTCCCGTGCTCCAGCAATAAATGCACCAAGAACTATCAAGCCAACACTGATAACATCCTTAACCTTTTCAGTTAAATGAAGAAATAAAAAAATTACAATGCAATAATGGCTATTTCCAGTAGCAAAATCTACATTGACGTTTCTTGAGGACTATCAAATTAGATTTTCAATATAGTAACAAGACCATCAAAATGAATGAAGAAGTTAAGATGAAAAAAAAAGTCATTTTAAGCTGATGATATTCACTTCTGATATAATAAGTTTTTCAAGAATTCCAATTTCATGTTGCACAACAGTGTCAATGGTTGTTCTATTCCTTGAAGCTCTTTCTTCTTCTTCTTCTTCTTCACGAAATACACACATTAATCAAGCTGATGCAAGTCCATGGAGATTTTGTAGGTGTAAACAACCTTAATGGAGAAATCAGCTTAAATCTTTGGCAAAGTCATAGCACTGGATGCAGAATATAACCATTTAAATTTCCCACAAATAATATTTGCTGGAATAGCTACAAAAAAGGACCAATTACCTTCCAAAAATTGGCGGTGCATATCTCTGCCCTGCCAGAATGTACTCCATGATCATTGTAAATACCACTGTTGTCCGTCTTAGGGTGGTATACATGGGAACATTTACCCCACGGACAGACTCCATTGTAACTAGCTTTCAAGGGGAAACGGGGAAACATCAGAAGGGGTAGAAATTAATTACAAGTGAAAATTCAATAAGGAAAGAAAACCTATTCAACGTTATGCACTAGCATACCATGTAAAGCAAATAAGTAAATGCAAGAGGTAGGGTGTGAATCAATGTCTCCAGTGGTACAAAAGTAGCTTTGACATCAGAAGTAATTAGGGATCCACCATCAGTGAAAGAGATAATCCTCCAGCGTCTCAATACATACAAAAAAGAGCACGAGCACATCATCTGTGAAGAATCAAAACAATAGTGTGAAATGTGAATATAACATTGCCAAGACAGCCATTGACAATAATGGAATTTCCCCAAGTAGGAAAGACATAAATACATAACAATGCTAACTAAAATGGTGAATAATAAAATGCAGCATATTGGCTCAGGAAGATCTACCTGAAATAAAGTTATGACATTTGCACTAGGGAAGCTATAAGAAGAAAGAGCTGCTTTATTGAACAATATCAAAAGCACTGCAAAAGACATACAACAGAAACTGTAAAGAGCTGAACTTAATGTAAAACAAAAAAAAATAATCACAAATGACTGTATATTAAACTATCATTCTTCTGTTCTATAAATTTCATTTCCTTTTTTCCTTTTCAATTATTCATCTCCTCCTTATTTAAAAAAAATCCATTCCCCCCTCATCCTTGCGCTTTTCGAGTGGAATAAAGCCAAAAAGAAGGCATGATATTAAATGAATTTCACATTATGCAGACATATCAGTGTGACTTTTGCCATTACTTATATTTAAATCTCCAAAATAATCAACACATAATACGCCATCCAAATTTCGGAATAGCATCTATAAATTACACACAATCCGGTAAAATATCAGTTTTAATCACTCCAATAAACCTCAAATTAACACAATTCCTGATCACCAAAAAAAATCCACAATTCACAAAATTTAATAACACAATCCTCTCTATAACAAAAACCTAAAAATAATTCAGCTTTAAATCACAATTACAGATATGCTTTCCAAAGAAAAAAGAAAAAAGACATGTAATTAATTTAATAATAAAATTTCAACACTTGAAAATATCAAACGAATCGAATAACAAAAAATTAAAAAAAGAAAAAGAAAAAACTGATCGCTGTAAATTGTTAGATAATTGGTTTATACCAGCACAAGACATGTAAGAGATAGCGGCATTAGCTCCTCTCTTAGTCATTGAAGATCCTCTGAAGACCTTATCATCTCCTTTAACTAATCTCTCTTTCTCTCTTTGCCTCTCTTCGCTGATTGAAGATACGAAGACTGGTAGGATTGGATTGGAAGAGGAACTTGACGCCGCCATTGAAGTCATCATCAATTAGAGAGAGAAATGGTGATTAATGAGGATTCACGGTCAACTCCACCAGGTGATTGAGTGAGTCGTCGACTCCAACTCGGACTGGACACGGTACGCGAGAGGGAAGACGAGGTTTTTTTTTGCTTGCAGGAGGGATGTTTAAAAACGTTGGGTTTCCTTAATTTCAATTTTTCAAATTTCTTTACTTTATTTAGATTTGTCAACGACTCAATGGCTCCCGGGCAGCCGGTTCAAAAGTGTTAATCAAAAGCTAATCGGACCGGATGCTTCAACCAGTGAACCTGACATTAGCGTTTAATTATTATCTCTCTGTTTAGCATTGCGATCGAGCCATATTATTAAAATTTTCTAATTTTTTTTAGTTTTAATTTTTTTTGTTTTTTTAAATAAAATAAATATTATTTTGATAAAAATTTAAAAAAAATTATTTTAAAAAATAATATTTATCGTACTTCTAAACTTGTTCTAAATATATATTTGATATTGTAGTATAGAGTATTTTTTAAAAGTGATTTTTTAAAAAAATATATCAAAATATTTTTTTTATTTTTGATATAACACATTAAAATTATTAAAAAGATATTAAAAATATTTTTTAAAAATATTTTTCTTTTAAAAATATATTAAAATATTTTTTTTTATTTTTAACATAACATATTAAAATTATTAAAAAAAAACTAAAATAAACATCAATTATTTTTAAAATCAAATATAAACTTAATGTGAAACGACCTCTACAGTCAAAGAAACATAAACAATAAATATAGAGGGACATGTCCCATGTCTTGTCTGTAAGAACGAAAACCTATTTAAAAATTATTTTACAAACAAATTTATTTTATATATTTATCTTTTTCAATTTAACTAAATACTTTGTATCTCTTTTATATTTATTTTTCCGACCAAACACTCTATGTTTCAAAGCTAAAAGGGAAAAAATATCAGTTAATGTTAGTCTGTGCCCATAAAGCCATGACATTGATTTTCTAGATAGGAAATATAGTTTTACTAAAACAATAATTTATTAACCCCTAATTGTTGGAATTTTCAGCCTTGTTTTCGTAAGGTAGGCTATACTTTTGACCATAATTTTGAAACCCGGCCCGGCCCGGCAGGTCAATTCAGGATCCGGCCGACCCGAGACTGGAACGGGGCCGGGTTGAAGAAAAAACAGGGAAATGAAAAACTCGGCGTGACCCGGCTGACCTGGCATGTTGACCTGGAAAGACCCGATTGCAAACCCGTTGACTTTTGTTTTTTTGTTTTTGTTTTTTTACTAAAACGACGTCGTTTTGATTTAAAAAAAAAACTGACCCGGCCAACCTGATGACCCGATCAAAACCCGGAAACAGGCTTTCTTGAAACTATGATTTTGAAAAGTTATGGCATCCTCGTCACATTTTATACCTATTTCTCAGGACTTGAATTTCGTTTAAATAATAATATAATTTATATTTTGTTTTTCCATAGGACATATATATTACCTACCATCAAATTTATTTTATTTTTTTGGTTGGAGATGAGTAGGGACTTGGGTCTCATGGTTTATATCTTTTTAAGATTCCAGATGGGCCTGGATTAGTTAAGCCTGCTCTGAATGCAAATTCATTTTCTCCTCCAGCAAAAGAAAACTAATTCTAAAGTGACGACTACTCATCCAGTAAGGTAACGACTCGTCAGCTAACTGACAGTCACAGGAAAGGAATTGTTATCAGAACCGGACCGGACTTTTCGGTTAAACCGAAGAACCTGCGAACCGAGCAAGTAACCGGTCCGGTTTGATTTTGTTTGCCAGCGCATCGCACCCAATCCTATTCCTTCCCCTCTTTCGTCTTTGATTCTTCATCAAAATCACACTTGAACATCTTCTTCTTGTCAAATCGAGGTAATACCGCTAACCAAGCTTCTGTTTCTTTTATTTTTAGTTTTATTAAGGCATCATATGCTGGAAATGCAGAGAACACAGTTTGCATAGGTGCAGTGAACCGCCGGTTTAACCACTGATCCTGCACCTCCGGTGACTCACTGTCCGATAACACTGGTCGTCACAGCACTTCAATTCATCTGCAGTGACACATCCTTTCTGACCGAGGAGTCATGACATGCCGTCGTTTTGAATCTCAGCCGTTGCTCAAATCCATTGATAACCACTTCTCTTCACAAAAAGTAAAGTTCAGTCTCTTAAATTTCCTTTCTTCACCTTAAAGAATGAGAAATTTAATTTTTATTTGCTTCTATTTTTCAATTTTTTTTTAAAGTAACTGAAAATGCTTGATTTTCGCTCTGTTTGTTTGTTTGGTTGTTGATGCGTTGTCGTAAATGCAGGTGGAACTGTATAACTAATCATGATTTAAATCACAAATATAAAAAATATAAAAATGACCGAGTTTTCGATTGCTAATCGGGGATATGGTTACCTACATGAACGGAAGTGGCCTTCGGAAGCAATTGATATGCACCATGTTATGGTGAGGAAGAGTAATGGAAAGGGTTTCTTCGTGTTTTTTTCAGCTCTCATCGTTCTCGCAAATGCTTCATATCTCTTCCTAGTCAAGGTAAAGGATTGACTTTCTTGCAGTTTAATTTTTCAAGGTCTAATGTAATAGATAGTCTTGATTTGTTGGTTTTGATTAACATCCATGCTTTTGTCGAGACAGCTTAATGTTTCGAGCTTTAATGTGAGACATGAAGTCTTGATTTGTTGGTTTTAATTAATAGCCATGTTTTCGTCAAGACAGCTTAATGTTTCGAGCTTTGATGAGATACATGATGTCTTGATTTGTTGGTTTAGATTAATATCCATGCATTCGTCAAGGCAGCTTAATGGTTCGAGCTTTAATGTGATACATGAAGTCTTGATTTGTTGGTTTTAGTTAATATCCATGCTTTGGTTAAGACAACATGATTCTTGAAATGTTGAAGGAATGAATTAGTTTGTTGTTTTTAGTTCTTGTAAATTGTTATCTTTGTTTTAGCAAATGCATGGATGCTCTTCCTGGTCGAGGTAAAGTATTGTCACAAAATTTTTGAGTTCTAGTGTGATAAGACTGATTTGCTGGTATGGAATGTTTGCATCTGTAACCTTATATAAAACCATTGGATTACTGTATGAAGGGATACCAGGTTCTTTTTAGTCATTGTAATCCTGGTCCTTCTCTTGATATCTTTGCTGGAAAGGTATATTTGGTTTCATTTATTGAGTAGATTCACTGGTTTATTGTAGTGTTCTGAGTAATTTGTGGGGTGAACTGATGTGATGGCTGTCAATTAACAGAATAAATCAATCAGCGTTCTTTTGTGGAGCTTTTTTTTTAGTGTGTTCCTCGTCAAACTAATGTTTTGGAAGCGTGTCATGAAAGGTAAGAACCAGTGAAGTTGGGTTCTTGATTTTTTTTTATAGCATTATAGTTTGCCAACTTCCAATGGTAGAATATGATAGATTGTGTTATGTGCTTTCTAGTTGGATAATTATATTTGCTTTCTGTACTTGTTTATATCCTCGAATGACACAGAGTCTGTCATGGTTATGCCAACTTTTGGAGTTCAACTTGAAACACACTATTTGAGGTATATTTCTTCTTCTTTTATTTGAATTTTATTATGCTGGATTGTGTGTCCATATATGTGCCTATAAATTCCATTGCTGAAGCATATATGAATACATAAAAAAAATTCTAATTTTGTCTAATGTTGCAATATTAAAATTTATTACTGCTACGATTACATAAGATGCAGTTATATGTGCTACCTATGTTCAGAAGCATACAATTGAACAGTGTTATGAAGTCTGAACAGATGGTTGTACTGAAAGGAGAGGATTGTTTTCTGTAGCAATTTGTTCTGTCAGTTGGTAATATAATTGAAGAATATGCTGTGAGCTATCATCTTGATGTGATTCCATATGGGATTTTAGGGGTATATTTAGGTTCTCAATTCAAGCTTCCTGATTATTTCCATTTTTCATTCTCTGGGACCAAATTTCTCAAGCATTTCTTTCTCTCTAGGACCATCTATATTTCTGTGTTTCTATCATAGAAAAAATGTTCGTTGGCCAACCTATCCTTTTCCATCGCATGCCAATTTGCAAAGTGGTTTTAAGATTGAGTTCTGCAGTTGAAAAATTTTACCGTCATTTTTCTCTTCTTCAAAACATTTTCTTGTCTATACAGTGGAAGAATTGTCCGTCGCTTTGTTCCTATTGACAAGATTTTGAAACCTGTGTTGCTGGAATGTGTGTCGCCAATTACTTGTTACTGGAGCTTGTCTCTGCTTCTGCGTGGAGAAGCAGAACTAATGTTGGTTTTTAAGGTATACTAATATCTCTCATTTGAGACTTGAATTTCGAAGAAAAAACCTGACTAGTTAAATGGCTTTAGGAGGCCTGAATTACATGAAATTGCAAAATGATGGGTCTTACATGTACAAAAGGATGAAGCCTATTATTAACAAATCACTTAAGGATGTGGCTAAATCATTAGAGCCACATCCACAAAATACTATTCACTTTCTTCTTCTTCTTTTTTACCCTTTAACAACTCAATTTTTTTTAGTTTTTTTTCTTTAAATTTTATCCTTTAATATTAAATTATTTTGAGAATTGTGCTTTATAATCTTTCTTGATTTCTTTTATGTTAGGTTATATATCAATATCAGAGATTTAATTTTATTTTTTTTCTCGATTTCAACCTTCAAATTAGATCTATTAGAAGTAGAGTTTCGTAATTTTTTTCAAATTATTTTCTACTGATTTATCCCAATCTTATTACCCAGGTCACAGATTTAATAGATTAATCCAAGTTAACTCGGGTCTTTTTTTAGGTGTTTTTTTATTTTTTTTCAATTTCATCTTTCAAAACTAGTTTGGTTGGAAATTAAGCTTCGTAATTTTTTTAATTTTCTTTTTATGAGGTTATCCTGATCTCATAACCTGGGTTATGGGTTTGACAGATTGACCTAGGTTGACTCGGTTTATTTTTTTTGTTCCTTTTTAATTGATTTTTTTTAATTTCACCCTCCAACAACTCAATCTTTATTTTTTTTTTAATTTCATCTTTTAATATTAGGTTGTTTGAGAATTGAGTTTTGTAATTTTTTTCAATTTGCTTTCCGTAGAGTTATCATGGTCTCATGATTTTTTTTTTCTTGATTTCAACATTTAACATTGGATTTGTTGGAATGGAGCTTCATATTTTTTTATTTGTTTTTTATGTAGATATCTCGGTCTCATGACCTAGATCACAGGTTTAATAGGTTAGCTCGAGTTGACTATAATAGTTTTTTGTGTTTAATATTTTTTTTTCAATTCTATCATTCAACATTAAGTTAATTAATAATTGACATTCATAACTTATTTTGATTTTTTTTGTTATCACAGTCTAATAATCCAGATCCATCCGACATGTCATCATTTCAATATTTGAAAGCAAATGTCATTCAATATGTTACTATATCAATATTTAAAAAAGTTGATGTTCAACATGAATCGTATTTTGAGTTTATAATTATTATTTTTATTGAAAAACATGTTAGCAATTCTTTGATATTTTTTTCAAGGAAAAAAAAAATTGATTTAGCTTGCCATGCGGGCCAATGATCTTAGTAAGAACTAAAGGTGGTTGATGATTGAGGGTTTTGTGGCACAATTTCTTAATTATGGTTGTACACTTAACTAATATGATTTCCATCCATGTTCAGGAATTACGACCTCCTGTGAAGATGTTGATCCCTATCTGGAAGGCCTTGTGTTGTGCTTCTGGCATTAAAGAAGGCTCAGACACCTTGAAGGATGTCAGCTAAAAAGATGAGATGCACCTAGAAGTCAGCGGAGGACCATTTGCAGGAAAGCAGGTCTTAAGAGATGATGCTTTATCGTATCCTCTAACGCAGGAAAAAAAAAGACCATTAGCCATTCCTACTCACAATTTACTTCATCAATACACTATCATTTCACGAGGCCCATTTTTCACTGCAGGGAACAGATTGGTGCTCACTTTTTAAGCTACCTCAAGGAATTCTGTACATGGAGATATCATCAGGTTCAATATAGCATACTCTTTCATACTGGGTAAAGGAACATAAATTACCAAGTTTGATTGCTGAGTAATTTTAATGCTAAACAAAATCATGATGTTTCACTGGTGTCTCAACACTCACCCATATAGATTGTGTTTGTTTTTGTACTCAAAAAGAATTTTTGAAAGTTTTTTTCTTTAAATTAATTTTTTTCTTCAAAAACCTTTTTTAATGTGCTGATATTAAAATTTAATTTTAAAAAATAAAAAATATATATTATTTTGAGTATTTTCAAATAAAATCATTTTGAAAAGGAATCGCTATTAGAATCTATCGTAAAAAATACTATCATAGAAAATAACCTTTTGGGGCTGGTTGATTGAAACCTAGTTATTAAACATGATTATGATGGAACATATTGAATTGAACATAATCCATAGCAAGCTTGAATCTTTGCACAGGATCCATGAAAATGGTGGGTCTTCTCCGTAGACTTTTACGATCTTTGATCGTAAGTTGAGGAAGCATATGGCTGGACATCAATATGAACATGGATGACAAACTTGTCTTAGTACGATTGCCATAGAATAGACCCATCGAACGGGCAGTGCTGACCTAATATCAGAGATAATGTCCTTCAGGTGATCCCCGCTCTCTCAGGTTTGCCTTGCAGACATACACACCAAGGAAATTTACAGACATCTTCCCCATCAATGTCCAGGCATGAGTGTTATCTCATTTTGTGAGAATTGAGTGTTGAACTGCTGATCTTTGAGTTAATGTGACGTGAAACCACAAGGTACTTTGAATAGAAACACGGCAGTCTCCATCTATCAACAATGTTGCCAAGGGAGAAGACTAGGCTTCCTTAAAGAGCTCTTGATGCCTAGGATGCATTCCATCTCTCCCTCTATAGGAGACCTTATCGGGAGATGAGAACAATTTGTTCAAGTGTTAAATGGCCTAGAATAATAGAGTTTCTTTTTTACTCACTTGCACGGTTTCGATGTTCGGGACACGACAGCCAATGCCGGCCGAAGATTTGCTGACGATCATCTCTCTGGTAACTTGTAAGCTTGCATTGGCTGGCTAGGATGTTTCTGCAGTTCATTTTCATATATATTTCAGTTTCAACTTGGCCACGACATTCTCGTGTTCCCATTGCCCAACTTGCTAGCCAAATCTCATTTGCCTTGATCATCGCCCCCCCTCCCCCCTTACATATGACAAATACACCAGTCCAAAAAAGGTTATTTATTTAGTTTGATTCATTAATTACTGGAATTATTTGGAATCGTTTTCTTGGAAAGAAGACTTTGTAGCATAGTAATTAATTCCAGCTGGACACATGATCCGGACCGATGACCCGGCCAAATCCATGTTATGTCAAAATCCATGTTATTGGTTGAGCGAGATAACCCCGGTTAATCAAAATGATATTATTTTAATTTGTTTAAATTAAAACAATGTTATTTTAAAAAATAAAAAAGTTAACATGAGTTTTGATCAAGTCAACTCTAACTCCAACTTAACTTTTCTTGAACACCCAGGTCGGATTAGGGGACAGATTGGCCGAGTCTTGATAGATTTGTCGGGTCAGACCGGATTCAATAATTATGCTTTATAGTCTACTAGCTATATGACTTACGCTTCGTCGCGGGTCGGATAAAAAAATTCCAAGAAAAAAAATTATGTTTAGTCAATGCAAGCGCATTTTAAAGGAAAAAAAAAATTCAATGTTGAATGATAAAAAAAAAAAAAAACAATGGCAACTCATGTTTACCTATTAAGCCAGTGACATGAGTCCTTTGACCAGAAGCAACAGATTTGAAAAAAAAACTTGAAGCCTAGTTTTTAACCAACCAAATATATGATTGTTTTTTTTTAAAAAAAACAAACAATCAAAAGGATAAAAAAAAAATAGCAATTGCAAGCAAAAAAAAACTTGAGCCCATCCGGGTTAACCTGCCAAATCCACGAGTCAAGCTATGAGATCGGGAAAATCGTATAAAAAGAAAACCACGAAGTTTATTTTTGTTTAAAACATCAATGTTGAATTATGAGATGAAAAAAAAAGTTAAAAAAATATTGATATCAACCCTTGATCGGAAACACCAAATATAAAAAAATATTACGGCCATTATCAACAAATCAAATATTGAAGGATGAAACTAAAAAAAAAAATCATTCACACAAAAACAATGGTTGAAATAACCATATAAAAAGGAAAACGAAGAAAACCATGAAGCTTGTTTTTTTTTTTAAAAAAAATCAACATTGAGTAATGAGATTGAAAAAGAAAATAAGTAAAAAAAATAATATGAACTCGTGACATGAACCATCTGATTGGAAGCACCAAACCTAAAAAAACCACGAAACTCAAATTTCAATAAATAAAATGTCGAAAGGCTGAAATTAAAAAAAAAATTCAATCACAAAAAAATGGATTAAAAAGAAAAAATAGCAAATTAAAAGAATAAAGATTAAAAATAAAAATAAATAAATAAATTTGAGGATGAATAATTTTTTATTAAAAGACTAAATTGAAAAAAAAAATCAGTTTCATGAAAGAATTAAAAAATAAACCATGAAGAGAATAAGGACCATATCTAAAAAAGTCAACAAATTTAAAATTTTGATTAAAGAATAAAATTGAAAACAATTGAAAGTTCATAAAAAATACAAGAAAAAAAAAATCGGAACAAATTCAAAAAACTAAAAAGTAAAAAAGTTAGATTTAAGGATTCAATTAAAAAAATACAAAAGGGAAAATGACATAAATTCAAAAGAATGAGAACTGATATTAAAATATTTCAAACCAAGGGCACTATGAAGTTCTCAATGTCACACTTGAATTTCAAGAGAAGAGAGAAAAAAAAAAAAAAAAAAAACATATCTGGCAACGATATGTTCATCACATACCAACACGCGCTGCCTCTAGAGGAATAGGATGTTGCGGGAAATTGAATGACACGGTGGAAAAAAGCTTCACCACTACATAACATTCCACACGCCACTGAAAGTTCATGGAACCTTCAATGCGCCTCCACGCGTATGGCACGCACCTAACATGTTTGAAATTTTATTATTTTTTAATTATTGTAAAGATTAATTTACCCCTTTATCCATCCAAAAATAACCAAAAACACATGGGAAAATACAAAAATGCCCCCCAAAAAAACTAAATAAATTCTAAAACCAAGGGTAAGTTAGTAAATTCAAAGTGCTCTAGATTTTTAATGTTTTTATTTATGAAAAGATAAATTTACCCCTCTACCCATAAAAACCCAGATAAAAATAAAAAAAATACCAAAAAAAACTTAATTAATTTTAAAACGGAGGGAAATGTGAAATATCAAAAAAGTCTCTAGAAATCAACAATCATTTTTTTTCTTAAGGGTAGTGAAGGTATTTTACTATTAAAAAAAAAGGAAAAAAACCTTTGTACCCCAGGCAAAGTAAAAATGACAAATGAATTATGTGGAAAAGATTTTTTTTAAGGGTAGTGAAGGTATTTTTTTTTTTTAAATAGACTTTTGTACTTTAAAGCAAACAAAAATGACAAATAAATTATATAAAAAACCTATCTTACCCCTGAGCTTA
>Ga0307510_10002959_pt1 | contig 19548 bp, 22 predicted proteins | sample 12_EM_MG_FD_207224 | JGI IMG/M metagenome (GOLD analysis project Ga0307510, IMG submission 207224) | Populus trichocarpa ectomycorrhiza microbial communities from riparian zone in the Pacific Northwest, United States - 12_EM | ecosystem: Host-associated > Plants > Roots > Unclassified | place...
GTTACGAGGTTACGCGGTGCGTCGATCCCACACCCCATTCCCCGTTCCGCCGACAGGATCCCGATTTTCACAGGCGTTACTCATCGACGATCGACCCCACCGCAGAGGTTTACCACTGCTCATTCTAGTGACAACCCGACGAAATCCGCCATCGTTGAGACGGTGACAGTGCATGGTCGATTATCGTCGGGACGGCAGACCAGGTTCGCGACGGGCAACACTCAGACTCTGTCTCTGGCCCCAGCTTTTTGGTCTCGCCCAAAATACTATAGGGTATATTATTCGAGAATTTCCGGGGGCAAATCAGCTGAGGGATTACATGTGGCAAACTTTCCATGAGGGAGGGTGAGTATTTCTTGCACCTTTTGTTGTCCGTTGTATCGACAAAGACTTTGTCGTTGCGGACGTGTAGGCTTTGTAGTAGGCTGCTCGGTGGTAGGCGTGCATCCGTGGTTCCTGCCTGACGAGTATGAATCGGATTCAAACAACATCCGGGCGGGAGATATGGTGATGGGGGTGGTGATGCCGAGGAGGGCCCCGCTAGAAAAGGTACGTCATCCCGTGCTCAGGTGTCCGTAAATCCGGTGGAGGGGCGCTCACACGACCTTGATGAAGATGGGCATGGGCGTCACGAGGAGTCTAGTGGCCGTCCGGACACGGGATTTCTGCATTCCCCCTCACACCACTCACACCATGGTACACGACGCTCCCCAGTTCTACAAAGGGACAAGAAGTTCCATTTCGTGGATTTGCATCCCGCGGTGCGAGCTACGTGTTCTTCTGGGCAGGGGTCGAATAGCCCGTGTTACCTGCAGGTTTTGCGAGCATCATGAATGCGTACATCGGAATGGGGCTCGCCCGGGCGGAGTTCGTGCATCATACGGGGAACGGGACAGTAGGGGGGAGGACGAGGGGTCGGAAGTCAGCAATTTCCCAACCTCTGCCTGCGGCGATCTTCTCCCCAAGGACGTTCCCCTTGTCCTGCACTTACGTCTCCTTTCCCCCACCAAGGTCGCCGCCGATTGTTTTCCGATGGCTTACCAATGGGTTTACGACAACCCAACCCGCAACATTTTACCAGCGAGAAGACCTGTACCAAGATTTTAACCGTACATGCCAAGCTCGCTCCGCCCTTTCGCCCGGGGCAGATGGTATCAAGGTCCAGACAGAGACACCACTGAGGGGCCTGCGAGTGGATATTCCGTGACCTGCGTTCGGCATTAATAGTTTTACCAGCTGACTCCAAGACCTACGAGATGTGAGGCAATGCTCTCAAGGGGCTCATCAAGTTCACTCAGGCCAACGCCCCCGTGCGTCGCTTCGGTCGAGAGGATATCCTGAACGTTCGTGGATCGTGTCTGTAAGTTTGTTCCTGTGTCTCTGTAATCCCTACTGTGACGATTCTCATCTACGCCCATCACACCGGTGACAGGGTAACTTTACAAGGTTCTTGACATGACCACCACGCCCGCTGTTCCTTCGGTGGACACAACCCCAGTGCCTGCAATATCTGGCACAGGAACCGAACAGACCGATACACTCCAGTCCGAGTGAGACACTATTCGCGCTCAGCTCCGTGAATCTCTGCTGAATCCGGACGGCTGGTTGAAACTCGTTGAACTCACTGAAGACTCCGGCGACCTCAAAAGAATCAAGAAACCAAGGAAGCTTACGAGGCTCTTCTACAGACCTACCCCAACACCGTGTGTAGTCTATTCTGCCGCGTCCTGTTCTACCTGATACTGAACATCCTCACCATCTTCATTAGTCTAACGCTCAAATTCGCTACATTAATCACTTTCTTAACCCGCCATCTTTCGCCTTTGTATAGACGTTGTTCAATCGTTTCTTGATATCATCCCCATGCGTCGACTTCTGGAAGTTTTACTTGACCTCTTTCCAACGTGTCAATTCCAACCCAAGTCGGCGAGAACAAGTCGGAACGGCGTACAAGTTTACGCTCAGTCATGTAGGCCAAGGCGAGGACGGCTCTGAGATTTGGGTCGACTGCATCCGATTCATCAAGTCGGGAGAGGTATGTAACTTTCGTTATGAAACTTCAACCTCACATTCCCCACCGCTTCATTTCGACATGTCGACCTTTGTTTGGTTTGATCGAATACCAGCTAAACAGATTAGACTGATTGCGACCGCATGATTTAGGCCAACGCGACACGGGAGATCAGCAGAAAACGGACGCTTTGCGATAAGTATACCACCGTGTCGTTCAGATCTCTATTAAGGGCGTCCATAAACTATGGCAAGAACTCGAGGCGTTCGAGAACAACCCCAATAGGATCACCGTACGCATTTTTCCCATCAATTAGGCCTCGCGCATGATCTCAGCCGGTGTTCTCCCGAAAGGCTAAGATGACCTCTCCCCAGCTCATATGCAAGCTCGTGCCGTGTTACGTGAGATGGGCACATGAAAATATTGTTCTTGTCACAACAGTCCCATGACGGGCAACCACCTCTCGTGCTTCCACGTGTTCCCACCTTCACCCAAAGCGAGCGCGCTCCCGCTGGGGCCTGGAAAGCGTACCTCAAGTGGGAGGAGAACAATCCCCTGGAACTTGACGAGAAGGACAAGAGCGTCCTCACCCAGCGCGTACAGGCCGTGTACCGAAAGGCGGTGATTCGAATGCGGTACTTCGCCGAGATATGGTAATCGATACCTGTTCCTAGTCAACTCTTTCTCACCTCTCCCCACTAGGTTCGTGGCGTTCATCTGGACAAATAACGCAGGCAAGACTGAAGAAGCAATCCGAATACTGAAAGTTGGCATTGAGGCCAACCCTGCGAGGTGCATTCTCTACTTTACTTGCGCCGGTGATCCCCTTCTCACCACTGCCCGGCTTCTTGTTGAACTTTGAATACGCAGAGACGCAAGGGACTGCGGGAAACTTCGCTGATGTTCACACAACTTATGAAAGGTTATTTGGAGTTCTCCGTCGTGAGTTGGAGCCCCTTGAGGTCCGCATTGGCTCGGCCCCGTTATCAGCAAGCAATTTCCACGACTCTCAAACACACGGGATCAACGGTGACCATACTCCCGACACCAACGCGTCTCAGGCTACGCAAACATCATCCCAAGGAACTGAAGAGAAGCCAACGTAGAAGTTCAAGGAACTAGCGGAGCGGTGCACCGAATACGGTCTGGCTATCATCACGTACATGAGGTTCTGTAACCGGGTGGAAAACCTCCAGTCGTTCAGAAACGCGTCCAAGCAGGCTAGGAGAGATCGCTGGACATCGTGGGAGGTATATGAAGCCGCAGCACTTACAGTTCCCTTCGTACTATGCTACTTGGGATTTCTTACCTCGATAAATGACGAAACGAGTTAGGTCTCTCATTTATCCTCGGCTCTCATCCATACTAATCCACATCCCAGATGCAAGAGCATTATTTAAAGGTGTCATAGGAAGGTTCAGCGGTGACAAGGCGCGTCCACTGTGGGATAGATGAGCTAGATACGTCTATCAATTCGAACACCCTGAGGAAGCTCAAAATCTCGAGAAGTGGATAGCAGAAGCTTACCCAAATGGTATGCCGTAGTACCCGAGACAAGCTGGTATTCTGACCTCATGGTGTAGACCCGCCACTCCAGCAATTTTCTCAGAGATATACGTACTCCTCGACACTGACGCCATCGCGTCGCACTCATCCGGCAGCATTCTACAACTACGGACACTTCTATCAAAGTTGAGAACAGCATCAACGCCACAGCTAGTGCTACGAGCAAGTGTCCTCCTTCGCCTGAATTGGGCAGGAGGCGAGATTACGCATCCCACAAACTTCAACGCGTCTCCCCGCCTCCTCAAGACTGCGACAGGGATCGAGACTGGGAAAGGGATAGGGGGAGAGATCGTTGGGATGGCACCCGTCGACGACATGGATCTCCATCGCCGTGGGAGACAGAGAACGCGAGAGATGGTTTCTCGAGGCGGCCACGCGAGAAAGAAAAAGAGAAGCCATCAGTCGCATTGTCTCTCATCACGTCTCTTGGTTTATTGGCACGTTTCCTAAATCTCCAAGTTTGATGGTAGGTGTCAACCTCGCGTTCGCCATTTGCTACCGGTGTTAAACATCCCCGTGCATTGTTCTGGGTCCAGTGTTTAGAACGGACGACCCGTTACAAGTTTTTAGGAACGCTGTCATTCCAAATGTCAACAGACCGAGATCCTCACGGTTCCTCCCCCACGGTGTGCGTTTTCTACTCTTCGAGTCCCCCCGGAAGCCACGCTGATAATCCAACCTCTCCGTAGTGACTCGGCCACCCCCTGACTACGGTCCATGCCAAGGCCCTAGCGGCGACGATGGCATGACCCGACGTCCGAAGTTACAATTTATGGCCATGGCCAGACAAGAACACAAAGCCCGGCATCTACGTTTATCGTTTCTTCTGGCGTGTATTCTTAGTATAGTCTCGCCCATACCTTCGCCGCAGCTGAGCCCTTTACAATTTCTACCTTCCACCCCCTAATGTACCATCGTTACTTACTTGCTCTATAGACACGTCGCTGCAGTCTCACTCGCTGGAGTTGGGGCGTTGTCGATAAAGCGATCCCGGACGGTTCTGATGATCAACGGCCAGTGCTCAAAACATAGGGACAACTCCGGAACACTCGATTACCACTGCCATAATCCCATATCTCATGTTCCAGCCCTCCTCCAACAAGTCGTTTATTTTCTATCATGTCCGCCCCGTAGAAGCTATGTATGTGCGACCTGCGGCCCAGGGACTGGTTGTAGTCGAGAAAATTACATACATCTTCATGTCAATTTTGCCGCCATCTGGAACCCACTCGATGTTAAACCTGGGGCTCTCCTCACCCCTGAGGCCTGAGGCTTGAAGCTTGACGGCTTGCGTTCATTGCTTGCCGTTATTGCCATGTACAACTCTCTGATTTGTCATCGGAAGTTGTCAGATCAAACACCAACACATCCTCATGGAGCCCGCGCGGTCGCCCTCTGTCTCCTCTAAACCTCTATGACGATCTTATCGTACGACCTAGAAAACTCCCGGTTGGGACACACCGATTCGGTAAACACTTCGCACTCCTCACCTACCAGCAAGCATCTCGCCAGCGGTGGTCAAGACGGCCAACTCTTCATCCTCTCTGCGGAAACCTGGAGACTGGTTAAGAAGCATGCGGATCCATCTCCGCTGACGGTCCTCGTCTGGTATCCTACCTTTCCGAAAACACTTATATACGGTTTTGCGAGCGGGGATATCATCACAATCAAGGTGGGTGATTTCCTTCATTCAGGATATTGACACGCTCGTTCCTCGGTTCAGGGGTTCGCCCTCGCTCCAACCCACAGCTTCGAAACGAGTTCTGTTCGTGACTCTAGTATCTACTGATTCTTTTGCGCATCTCACACGCTTACTGACCTTTACAAGTTCCCGCGGGCCCATGTTCTCCCCACACAGCCAACAATCAACTTTTCTTCAACACTCCGGCGAGCGCGCACAATGGCTTCACCATGGTCCAGCTTATGACTAACATGGAACCGTAGCATCTGCCATAGAACAAGCTGTGATCCAAGAACCCGCGCTGACGACTGCAACGCGACCAGCCTCCTCCCTCCCTCTCCGAACCCCCTGCGGTGCCCGACTGACCAAAAGTCCCACACCTATAGCACGCCACCCTCTCGCAAAGTTCACCCACCTAGACAACCCGCCTCGAGCAGTACTCAGAGTTCACAGGGCGCGTCCAGGCGACGACAACGTCCATGTGCTACGACACCCGTTCCCTGTAAAAGGCCAAACACTTCTCACCCTGCGATGGAAACGGGTGGGGGCCGACTTCAACCTTTTCCGAGTTCCAAGTCAGACGAGCTGTCCGGGTTCCGGGGTTTCTCAAAATCACCACGATTTCCATCCGGTGTCCACTGGATACCCATCTGGTGGTCGTAATTCCTCCGCGTTTACTCAGCCTCCTGCTCAAACCTCGCCTCAGATGAATGTGGCTCCCACTCAACCCAGTAAGTGGCATTCAATCGTCTTGATAGCCACAGTTTTCACCAGCACTTAGGGAGGACAATTATCGGCAATGGAAACACGAACGCCTACGCAGAGATTCTACAGGAGTCCGAGAAAAAGTGGGGGGGGGTAACGGATTTTTACCCAACTTAAAATCGAAGCCTAGTTGCTGAACTATCTCAAGCTGTTTCACAGGCAGATAGTAATCGTGGATTGCGAAGAGGCCGGTCATGAGTATGTGTGAGACTGGGCTCCCTTAATACAATGCAGCAGCCATTTAATCAGTAGTGACCACACAGTAGCCGGGGTTCAACGTTTCAACGTTGAACGTTCATGCATGCCGATGCATGATGTAATGACGTCTCCAAAATTGATTCATATTTTATTGTGTCGAAAATCCGTTCAACGGCCGTGAGAACTCGTTGCTCCTCCATCCTGTGCCAACCGCACCGACTATCCCTACCGGGTGTGAATAGCTTGCTTTCAGCTCCACACGGACAACGCCAGTGGTATCGGATTCACTGCGACGGGATCCACGACTCCCCGAACAAGATCGTCGTTTGTGAATACTGAGTGCGCGCATGCTCTCGCCGCTAATCCTACACTGCCAACGGATGTCTGTGTGGAAGGTTCGATGTGTCAATGCCCGTGAGCACACTCATGGGGTCTCTGATCTCCGCCCTTCCGCCGGTAGCGTCAGTCGGATGGTTCGAGTGGGCTCGGTTAGGTATCAGTGTTCTACCTCGTCGAGTCGGTGTTGATATGTGATCCTCTCTCGTTATTTTCAGGCTACAGCGGCATGCATGAACCCTCTAGCCTTCAACCTCGGTCAGAGCCCCTTTTCCCCATCCGGGCTTACCCTTATCCAAAACTTCCATCGTCCATTTCGCTCGTCGCTCTCCCTAGCAACCAAATCACCGCAACGTCGGTCCTGACCCTCACGACTGTGGTGCGTAAAGTACGGGAATCAATTCGCAGAAAACCGCGGGCCTGATTCTTCCATAAACCAGGGACACACCCGCCTTTCGGCTGTTCGATGTTGTTTTTCATGTTTGTTGTCTGCGTGATCCCACAGCACCTTGGTGAGTTTGCGCCATCACGACTTCCGTTTCTCGGGGCTGGTTGGTTTATACTCCGCCAGATGTCAATGCTGGCCGCCCAACACACGTTTTCTGCAGGGTTCCCGGGTCGTACGGGTCTTGCTGTACGTACCGGAAGATCCCGACTGCGAATCACCACTGGATCCGGCGCTATTTACTCTCACGAAAGGTAGATCGGCACCCTCAACGCTTCTGTTAAGCTTCTCCACAGACTATGAATGGCCGGACTTCAGTGTGGCAAAGTGTGTTGTTGGGGGATCATGGGTTTTGGCGATTCGATTAGGTCAACTTCTCCTTCCTCCTCCCGCCTGTCGACCGTTTATACCTTTGGCAGTTTCAGCAATCGAAGTCAGCACCTCGTTCAAGGGAGGGAATGAGAGCTCGTAAACACCCCGGAGCCGCGCAAAGCTGCCTAGAAGCGACTCGGAGACGGTGCTGCAGCTGAAGACCGAGAACAAAATGAACTCGAGGGTGATCGGGACAAGGAGCAGACCCACATTCAGGATCTGTCTCCTCCCGTGAGCCTCCCGCCGAAACTCATTCCTTCAAGCGAATCCTTCATTGTCCATGCCCTGGAGAATGACGACCTCGGACTACCCTTTTCGAACGAGGAGAACTTCGCTGGTGTTTCACCCTACCCAGGGACTGTCGCGACCAGTGCCCCCCTCAGGTACGCAAGGTGAAAGGTCCTATTAGGCGAGGAGTACCGGGGTCGCTGAGTTGGGGTTGGAATTATTCGAAAGGGATTCTTGAAATGCGGTAGGGTGACTGGGGTGCCAGTGCACATGGGCATAGGTTATGTGATTGGTGCGGAGGGAAGTAACTACGAGGGCCTTCAACACCAACAGCAGGATCGGACACGATGCGTGATGTCTCGCAAGTTGTAACACTCGTAAGCGCCGGATTGGCCCTTTGAAAGAGGCCACGAGGTGCGAGTGGCTCATCCTCTTCTCTGTTTTCCACCGTCATCCCCCTCTCTGTTTTCTACTCCCATCCAACGATGGTCCATTACGACTTGAGCTTCACGATCTCCTCTCCAGGGGACTCCACTACGTTCATGGAGTTCTCTCCAAACGGCCGATTCATCGCAGTCGGAGACCGGGGAATGTCATCTCTGTTCATCCTCGACAGACTCGCAGGGTTTCACCCAACCATTTCTTCCGTCACGCCCACCGAACCCACAGCCCTCGTCTGGGAAACCTCTAAGGCATTCTACGTTGGGTTGGGAGATGGAAGGTTCATCTACTATGAAATCGATCTTCGTGGTAAAAGGCTGGCAGAAGGACCCATGAACAGCCTCTTTCGTGGAGCGTTCCCCGTCACCGCTATGGCCCTCAGTGCAGAAGCCGAGACATTGGTGTTGTCCGTAGGCCTGGAAGTTCTTGCGTTTCGAAGGATCCACGCGACAAGTATGTTCTTTTGTTGGTGAATCAGGGTAGCAAGCTGACGATACTTGAGGTCAATTCCATTTCGTTGCCAACATCTCAAGTCGCTTCGATTTCAAAAAGGACCTTGGAACCCCAGCCCCCCCGTTTCCAAGATCTATTTCTTTTACCTCAAACAATACACTCATCGTCACATTTTCCCACCAGAACATAGCGTAAGACACCACACAACCATACAATCGACGTTCAACAAATCTCACTTGTTTGTCAGTTCGGTCATGCTCGAATTTGACGACGATTCGCGTTTATGCGCTTCCTTCCAGACGGCGGAAATGTAAGCACCTTCCTGATCTTCGACTATGCGCTGACGCACCCAACAACACAGAGACTATTCGGGCCTGCCCCTACTGAAGGCCATCACCTCTGCGGACGAAGGGGAGACCCACCGGCTCACACGCTCTTGGGTCTATGGTAGTGCATCTCGGGCGGGTGACTTCCCTTTCCTTTTCATCAATGGAGGTGTGGCGACACTATCAGGCTCCGAACTCGGTGTCGCAGTCGTGAGGGACGCAGTAACAAAACGTGAAATCCAGCTGTTGGAGCATACCGGTATCTGTTGTTTGCAATTTTCTGTAGCCCTCGCTGACGACGACATTAGCTGTCACCGACAACCACATTTCCGTGATGGTATGTCCTGGTTACACCCGAGGGCGTGGACGTACTTACTATTTCCCTGTCTCCAAGGCCTACCACGTTTCAAGAGACAAGTTTAGCATCGCGACAGTAAACGATGGGACGAACTCTAGGGTCAAGATTTGGACCGCACAGAGGCCCCCCTCTCATCCCCAGGGTCGGGTGAGTGGTAGTAAAGTAGGTTGTGATCAAAGGGCTAAATTGCCTTGCCAGTTCCTTACACGAAAGGGGTGTATCATTTCCGCCTTGGTGGTTACGTCGATTGTCGCTGTGTTGTGCGAAAGAGAGAGATCCCAAAGCATCAAACAGGTATGCTTGTTTTATCGGAGTTCGCACAACGCACTAACCTGAACTCCAGGTCATGGAGTTTTGCTTCCAAATTGCATTGGTATTCGCAAAGGTCTGCATAGAGTTGGGATATATTACCCTTGACGCTGCTGAAGATGCAGTCCTGGATGCGTGGGAGGCCTTGAACAGAACTGGTCCAGGGAATTTGTGAATCTTTCCTCAACTTTCGTTCCGTTGAAACGGCTCAGGAGGACCATCGCGTCACCCTATGTGCTTACCCAACATCCAAATTCGATACTCCGTAGACTCCATGTCGGTTTTTCATTAAGCTCGACTTTCTCGTTACACAAGTACATAATGAATTTCACGCATGTTATTTATTGGTTGGGACTCTTTCGTCGGAAGAGCAAGTGTGGGAATTGATTGTCCTGTGCAATCAAGGGAATCTTGAATGACGAGCTCCGCCGTTTCCTCCATTCTCCCCCGTCGGTATCGAACGATGGCCCAGGGGATGGGGATTTCTTTTTTGTCTGTGCTCCAGTCACGCTCACGGTCCCCGATTTTCTGTGACGATGGGTACGACTTGTTCGTCAACGTCGCGACAACAACAACTTTCGGACGATGAAGTTTGTTGGTCGCTCCACCCCCCACCGACGCCAGGTGGCGCTGCGATGGGTGAAGTTCGGGCTTTCATTCATGTCTTGATAACGTTCTCCCTTCGCGATTCTTTTGCAACGGTCAATTTGACCCCACGAGCGGGTCCTCGCTGGTAGGTACATGTTCGGTGTGGCAGACACGCCCCAGCACTGACTCCTCACCGTTTTCCTTCTCGTAGGTCATTGTCATTTTTCCGTTCACTCGCCCCACCCACTTGAAGTTTCTGCGAGTCCAACCTCCCGCCCCCTCTCCCCCAAATTTTTTATCGTCAAGTCGCTATCTCACCGGTTCACGTTCCTCCTGAATTCCTTTCCGACCTGCCACTGGTGCCACTTCACGCATGAGTTTTTTTTTAGGAATGGGAAACTCATCGTAGGGGTTCGAGGTTTTTTTCGTTGTCATGGGTGAGTTCGTCCTTTCTGTCGCGCGATGGGATATATCCTAAACCTCCGAAACGCAAATCGTCACCCTTGGGCTCTGCATGGAAAAGCCCGTGCGCGGAGTACATATGTCGTTGAGGATTACCGCAGTTGGCTTGCTTTTTTGGTGGAACGAGGTCATCGGCTCTGGATACGCGTTGAGGCACCATGTGCGTAATCTTTGTCGTGTATTGCTGTTTGCTGAACTCACCGTCCCTCCACAGGATGCTCAGGGCCCAAGAAACCGAAAATCGGAAGAACAATAACATGTTCTATATTCCACGACCTCAGACTCTCAAAGTCCTCGGACTCCACTTCTCGCTGCTGCAACCTCTTGTTGGTCACTCTTGCACCCACCAGTCTGCTTGCCAGGTCGAAGATTTTGACTTAACCAAATCTCCGCTCCCCGTGCTCGTGGAGATCCTGGCACCGGTTCCTGTGGACCATCTCCGTGCCTACGTTCAAACCTCGTTCCGCACTCCGCATCCTGCGTCTCCCCCTCTTGTAAAGGTTCCCGTCCTACCGCCCATCGTAGAGGAGGAACCCCTCCTGTCCCACGGGACTACTCTTGGATGGAGTATCGCCTTAGCAAGCCCGTTCTCAACTCTTCCGCCTCCACCCCCTCGTACCGTGTGCAGTCCGCACAGATCGCGTAATCGTGTCTGTTCCACATACCCCCGAGACTTTTATTCCTTGGGGACCAGAAGACTGCGACCCCCTCTCCGTCTCGCCGAAGTTCAGGCTTAGGGGGTTTGACAGCCTCGAGAGATGGCCATTCCGATCCACAATCAAGAGTCTTCTCACCATGCCCCAGGTTTCCTCTTCCTATCTGTGGCCCGCCACGATACATGTGTCCCGTCAAAACCTCCGTCGCACACGTCGCCATCTCCCTCACTGTTCTCGGCACCACCGTATGAGTGCCCATCCCAAACATAATATTGATGGTCCTCCGGTGACCTAGAGACAATGGGACAACCCGGGGGTTGCTGGCGAAGCTGCCTCTGTCCGACAATGTTTTGCTCGTCGGCGTCACTTGGAAGAACACCCAGCGGGGTCTTTTCGGCACCCCACCACGACCACGACGTTGCACAGTACGCGTCGTCTAGGGGTGTCCCACCATTTCGGCATCTACCCTTCAGTCCAGGGTGATCATCAGGATTCGTGAGTTGGCTGTGATTCGGAACACCGTACAGAGCTTGTTGACTAATTACAGTGCCCGTAGACCCTGCACCGTATTCATTTCCCGACGGTGCCCCGCGGTGGGGCGGTCGTTTCTACCTTTCCTCAAAACTTCATCGCTTCGCCAGCGCACTGCGATCTTCTACGCCCCACTCCCAGAGGGGAGTCCTTCCATCATCTGGTTGTCAACAAGACCCGCCGTGCTCCCTGTTGACAACACACCCGATGTCCTCACAATGTTGATGTATGTGTTGGCCTGCCCCGCAAGCTTGATTTAACCGTTTTTAGGGCATCGGAGGATTTCAATGGCAAGACCCAACACCCCCCGCGGTCCGTAGGATGATCCGGTCCGCAGGCTTGAAACAAGTTACTGGGTGAAGGTGCGCCCCCGACCCCTGCGCCTTAGGATTCCCAAACCCGGGTAATGGATCGCTTTTGGCGAAAATCGTACGTTGCATTTCTCATCCAGTTTCTTTCTCGCGGTAATCCTCGGGGCTGACTTCTTCCCATCGTGGATGCTTCCCAACAGCGGCGTCACCCCGAGTGTTCACCCATCATCAGGGCTGGTGTTTGCTTGAACTACGCACCATCATATCCCGGTATCCGTCCATCAAAAGAAGGTATCCCCTTCTACGACGTGCGGTGATTGCGAACGGTTGCATATGCGCAGGTACTCTCAACAATCCGGCGTGCGTCTCCATGGCCTTCCCCGCCAGTGGAGTCCTGCACCCTCGCGCCGGTCCCTTCCCGATGATAAGATCGAGTCCGTTGTTCGTTCGCGACCCGCACTCGCGTGATTTACAGGTACTACGACAGAAGGTTTAAACCCAGGTTGCGTTGTGGTACGCCGCTCGGTTGCGCGAATTCGTAAGTTCTCCTGTCAATGAAATTACCTACAATTCTCACGTTCCATTGGCGGTCTGTCGTACAGAAACCCCCCGTTCTGGGACCGACCCCAAGGCTTTAGAACATTGAACAGCAAGGTAGCGAAATTGCCAATGTTCCAAACACCTACTGAAGTGTTAGTGCGGGGATAGGACGGTTGCCGGGATGTGTCGTGCACTCCCACCATCACTTCTTTATGCACCGTGGTTTTCAATGACCTCCTCTCGGAAGGGGACACCCCCCGAGGAGCCCGGGTCATCACCCCCCGACGTTCCTTGTACTCTACTCCTTTCAACAGCGCGTACGACAGCCTCAATATGTACAGCATCGCCCGGTTAGATGTATTTCCGTACAACTAGAATGTCTATATACGTGTCTATTTGTCCCTGAATCTTTATTCGATTGCCGGCGAGCATACATTTGACGTCAAACGCCTTATGTTCATCCGCAGCTTTTCCTCGAGGCATTTCAGCTGCCTCCCAACGTTTCGGCAACCACCGGAATACCTTATCAACAAATCGTCTGAGCGCCGCCTCCCCTCGCTCATACCCTATCGTTTTCCCCCATGGATCATAGGTGGCCACTCGGGCCCCCAACTATATCGCCTAACCTGGAACAGACATCAATCGCTCACGGCCCTCGAGATTGTTTGGTTGGGTCACGAGGCGAAAGTGCATCCCCAACCTCCAACTTTTGTGCCCTATACTGACTGTTCTGGGCCGTGGACCGCTCCCAGCGATGGACATATGGCACATCCCTTCGTGCGGTCTCCCACGCTCAAACAATTTTACAGCTCCTGGTCATCACGAGGGCTCGTGACACGCGGTGCTCGGGTTCGACTCATCCGCACTGCGGCGCTGGTAAGTAACCGGCACGCTCAATCATTGGCTTGGTATACCACCTCATGTTTATCCCTGTGCAGCGACGGCCAGCCAAAGACTTCAAAGCACGACAGAAAACTACACCGAATGTAGTTGATGGCGTGTCTGCAATGTCATCGATAACATGTTGATGGAATTCGCTGAATCCCGAGGTCTTGACCCTTGCTAGGTTCCTTTCTGGCCACTCACGCCCTCTCCCTAGACTCGTCGCCTTCTGCTACACGATTGACAAGTACGTCGCAACGGCAATCCCCTGCAGCATTGCCCCTACCCGTGAACCATCCAGATCCTATCTCATTCGCAAGAAATATCACAAATTTATTCGCTCCCGTCAACTATTCTCATCGGGGAAAACACGCCCGGCTGACCGACTAACGGCGATGAGAGCATTTGTGCTGTCGTCCGGAACTCACCGCCATCCATTGTCGTGATCATGTTGAAAACCTGTTTCCTTTCGTGTTCGGGGGTGATGTTTGAACGAGACAGTGTCCTGAAGTCCCTCCGCCCTTCAATGGTGAGCACATTGTCGATGTTCCAAGCGTTTATTGAGGCGTCAGCATAGGCATGGGATGGAATGGGATCTCAAGAGACGTCACGTTCCCGTCGCCGCTCATCGTTTCACCTATCCCCAACAGCCCCCTAACGTTTTTCTCTCGGACGAGGTATTATTCAACAACGGGAGCGCGACTGCTGCCTGCATCGATCGAAATCTATTGGGTTCTTCTGGCATTTCCTACGACACGCTCTTCGGTGTGTATCACATCCATTCATTAGATGTCCTTTCATACCGAAAGTATTTACACATGTTCCTGCAGGCCCAATTTCACTACTCGTGAGTTCCAGGTGTTAGGAACTGTCTCGAGATACCTCGACGACCATATCTCAACGCCCCGGTAACTGCCGGAATACGTTGTCGATATATGTTGTCTCAGCATCATCCCGGGCGTTGGCTCAGACCTCCTCATTTTTAGTCGCTTCCATCTCGCCCGGGCGACCGCTCGCAATGTTCTCTAACCCACCCCTTGAATCGGACATCGATGATTGTCGATCGTGGGGCTCAACGCTTTATCACGGTCTGCGTGATATCGAAGGCCTTAAATCGGTCTGTGACGCGACCACCTTTGCTCTGTGATTGGCTTAGGACACCCGAGGCGAAGAAATACACCGTTCGGAGTGTAGATTCGTCGCCGGCCCCGGCGTTTGCACCAACTCCACACCAGCACCACCTATGGAAGGAGCACATCCTCTCATGGAACGTGTAGAAATATCGACTACGAAGGTGACAGATCTGCGATGCAAGTACCATCTAATCCGTCGCGTGCACGTTTTTCACCCGGCCCCGAGCAGGATTGGTAGCCTGACGAACGTCTTCGGGGGCCGGCGGTTTGGATTACGCCCTGCTAATACCACCCATCGCGCGCCCTCTATTCAAGGTATTCATCTTCTGGTCACAACCGTAAGGCGTTCCCCAAAGCTAACCTGTGATGCAGTTTCACTCTCAACACCTCAAGTTATTGGCGGGATATGTACAACGCGTGGTTCTCGTTGTGCCAAGGGATCTCGGCAGCCATTCTGATGTATGTTTACCCGCGGGTAGACAACCAGCACAGCAGCAAACATGTATACGCCTTTTTTCTATCGGGCAAGTCATCCTCGGTTCGGTTTAGAGATGACCCTACAGCCCCGCCCGATTCCCCACAACACACCCTTGGGTCTCCCATCCCAACGATACTTTATTCTGGCCGGAGCAGCCACCTCTCCCCTACTCCCTTCCATCCTTCTCATACGCGACAACTTGCTCCGGAAGATCAGAGTTTCGTAGTCCCTTCCTAACCTCTTCATCGCCAACTACAGCGTTCTCCAGGCGATTCACGCGAGTCTGCCGACTCCGGTCGTCGCTGTGCGACGGGACCTCACAAGACAGGGAGATTATCCTTCAGATCTTGAGAAGCGTGTCAGGAGGTTGTCGAACGAATCTACCCAGGCCGAGGAGAAAGCTGGGTCGATGAGGAGGGTTATTTGTTTGACGGAACGAGTAGCCTCGTTCGCATCATCCCCCCCGAAGGCCCGGAAGTGTTTGTGATGGACCGGGGGTGGCCTTAATGGACAGAAGTGTCTCTCTTTCACCACGATCCGCACCCATCTCCCCCCTTTCCCCTGTTTTCAGTCACGCGAATTTGTGTTCATCCAGCAGGTCGAGCGTTTTCTCTTGTGCTTCCCGAACCGTGTCAACGACACGCTCAATATCCTCAGCATCAATTACGTCCCTTTGTCAAATGTCCGCTCATACTATTAGAACGTTATACATGTCTTAGATATCCAAACCGCTCCGAGCTCCTCGCCTCGAGGCAGTTCTACTGGCTCCCAACGTCTCGGCAACCGCCGTTGTACCATCGATAAACAACTTCGCAACGATCTCGAGTGTTGGGTCTTGCCCTCCTTACTTCCTCCTTCTCAACCGAACAACTGCTTGTCATGCACTCCGACCTCATGGCCTGGGCTGGGCACCAATCCCTGCCGATTTCAAAGCTCAAACCGGGCTTCCTGTAAGGAAAACCCCGGGACTGAACCGTCCTGCCATCGCGACTCTTCAGGACACCCGAAAGTGAACCGGAGCTCAGAGGTCAAAACACACCGAACCCGAATCCCCGCCCAATACCATCCACGCCAGAGAAGAGCATCCGCGGGCAGAAGCCACCGGCTTCGAACGATAGTCGTTCGAGGGCTATCTCAACCTCCACCAAAGGCTGCACAACCCCCCCTCTTCTTCCTGCAAGTCAAAACCCTCCAGTTCCTCATCAGCTCGACCGGGGACCAAGGTGACGGAGATCAGACGAGACATCATTGCCGCAGCTCGGACGCATGTGAAGACCACCACAACCACCAGACACCGACCGCTTAGACTGTGTGGGGAAGCAAGAGCCGACGTACATTGTTTCTACATCACCCTCCGATACCTCCGGGACCCCCGCTCAGAGCACAACTCGACGCAGGAATAGCCACCAGCATCGGCCCGCAAAGATCATCAACTCCTTCCAACTGAATTCCAACTCCGTGTCTGGTCCGAGCCACAAGAAGTGCAGGACAGGTGCTCTCGCACACGCCCGCGCCGGCTTTCTACGACGGATGGGAGCTCGCCTGTCATCAGGGTTTACATTCTTGTGCGGCATACGGATGAGTTGGCGGTGAACGGGGCAAACCTGTAATTGTTCTCTCACTCATTGCGTTCATATTGTTTACATTTCGATCAGGATTGGCAGCCGAGGAGCCTGTACCCCGTCTCCAAGAGCTCACTGTATCCGCCTCATGACCGAAAACTCCGCCCACAAAAGCCAGCACATAACTCAAAACCCAAGTAACTCAACCCCCTACCTGCGACGATAAGCTTCCCAGGCTCCCCCTCCTTGCCATACGCCCGTGTTCCTCTCCACTGCTCAAAATACCCGCCGATTGTTTCCGAACGGCTTGTCAAATGATCACTTACTACAACCCAACTTGCGATTCATTCTGTTGGTAAAAAGTTGGATATGGTCCGTAGACTGACATATCTTTATTTGTGTGGCAGACGGTAGTGATGGTCAGTTCCGATGGCATGTCGACCCGGCGCCCCAACATGCAGAAGCCCGTATCGAGTACCTCAGGTGCGCCTTTAGAAAATAGACGAGTTGCATTTGCTACAGCCTTTTCCCTCCCAGCTTCATCTCTCTCACCAATACCGTCACCAATACTCATTGCAATCTCGCTGCTTCTCTGTCGTCATCAACGAGCTGGAGCATATCCACCGCGATCGTCAACAAAAACACATGACGAGTCGACCGAAACACGTTTTTCAACAAACAAGCCCAGAACCAACAGGCACGTCTAGTCCCAGTCTCATGCTCATTTTGGTGAGGACTTTTATACCTCTTCGCGTCTGCGTCCGAGTTGACAACATTGATCGCACGTAGTGTCTCATCTGTTGAGACGCGTTCTCCACCGAAGTCCTCCCCCACAAACTTGAGGACCAGGACAAATCTGCCCTCGTCCATTTTGCGAAGCGCAAACAACAATCAACCATGCGAACTGTCGACCCCCAGCGCTGGAACGTCAAGACACCTCTGTTCAAATCGCGAACGCCTCCCATCGGGCTGCCACCAGCGAAAACCTTATGTTACCACCCGCGCCAACCAACCCAGACGACGCCTGGGCCACTCGTGGAACGAATTTACCTCGAAGCACGTCAGTAGAGTACAAGAAGGAGACTCAGTCGATGGCCGCACGACGTCTCAACCCACCTTCTGCCAACCATCTTCTGCCTCGTCGTCCAATAAGCAAGGCAGGTTCGACGAATCCGGTTCCTGACCCCGAAGGCGAAGCTCCTCCCCCGACATACACCCGTGACAAGAGTCCCTTCGAACATGTCGCCGGCACGGTTCGGTCGTTTGTCAGAAAGTTGTCTCGGTGCAGCGTTGGGAAGGGAGTATCACGGCTCGCTGTTTTTTTTTCGGATTTTGTCTGGTGGGCTGGCCGGTGCCCGTCCATCGTTTGGTTACAACGAGGCCCGATGAGCGTCTGACCACTTTCCCCTGCTCCTCCATCTTCCCTCTCCCTCCCCTCTCTTTCCTCCGCCGCAGTTGCCGTCCTCCCCATCGACAACCCTTCACTTTTCCCTCACGGAACCCCGCCCAATAGGGGTCTGGCCACGACCCGCGCTCGACGCCTACCCGGGTCTCTAAAACAATGGAGGCAAGAGTACGATGCCTTCCAACCGGCCCTCTTGATCCCGTAAGCATTGTCCACCACCACCGATCCGCCGCTAGTCCTGATTCTCATGCCTGCCAAATAGCTACGCACACGACACCCTCAGCTCCGGTGCCTCCTGTGAAGGAGGAATACGGCATAGTTAGACTTAGATGCGGAGTTAGAGCGCGGCTTATTGATCGTGGACGAACAACCGCCACCTCTCAAGTCTACCGAGTCCTCCACTGCCGCCAGCTCCTCCGACACAACCCAACCATCAAACTTTCTCTCCCTCCAAACCCGCAGAATTCGTTGCCGTGCTTTCGACACGGACCACAGTGTCCCAGCCACCGGAGCTCATGACCTCCAGAAGCGTTTCGAAAGCAATGGCGGTCACAACCGCCACCCTCCACCCATCCGAATCATTAGAACATCTTCCCATCGCCTCTTGGTTCCTTGCCCCGCCTGTCGGCGTCAGATCCGCGACCCCGGCCCCACCGGCTACGAAGCACGAAGAAACACTGACCCACTGACCCAGGTACCTCCAGATATGAGAGCACGCTGCGGATAGTCGCAGAAGTCGAGCACGTCGGGTCCGTGGATCCTCGTTGGGTGCATTAAGGTTGGGGTGTTGGAGCTCGTGCAACAGGGCGGGTGGTGGGCACCGGCGCCGATTAACGACAGGTGCGTTATGTTACACTGTGAGGCGACGTCGGGCATTGAGGGTATGTTGTGGGGTAGTACGGAAGGGTAGTTTCTGGAAGCGGTGAGTGGTCATTCATCGCGGACAATGGCCCGACTAAAACCAGACTTGTACTCAGCCCCACACAACCACAACCCGACGCCAAGCCGACGCCGACCACACGCCGACCACGCCAACCCAATGTCGACCCGCCCAACTCAACTCTGGCCCAACCCTCAACTCGACTTCAACCTCAACGCCAAGTCCAACCTCAACACGTGCATTTTTTGTGTTGAGATTTTGTCTCAATTTTCCCGTGCTGAACCCCGCGGGTACATCGTGATTACATTTTAAATAAACCTGAAATATAATTGTAATGAGATCAACGAGTACATTCAGAATGCGATCGGCGATTACAATGGTTTTTTGCCCGGTGGGAATATCGTGAGAACATTTACAATGCCCGCCCGGTAGTTCCGGTGGGCACATTGGGAACACATGGTGCGGGTACATTGTGAATGTGCGCCACGTGTTCCCCACCTGGGCACAGTGTGATCACAGCCCAAAGAATATTCACAATGTGATCGGCGAGCCTGTGTTGGTGACAATTTGGGAATATTGTGAATGTTTCATGGATGTGTCCACAGCGGGCTCTGTGATGCACAGCGAGAGA
>Ga0307510_10002960_pt1 | contig 19548 bp, 11 predicted proteins | sample 12_EM_MG_FD_207224 | JGI IMG/M metagenome (GOLD analysis project Ga0307510, IMG submission 207224) | Populus trichocarpa ectomycorrhiza microbial communities from riparian zone in the Pacific Northwest, United States - 12_EM | ecosystem: Host-associated > Plants > Roots > Unclassified | place...
AGTTTATAACATTTAAGAAATCATCAAACAAGTAAAGAAAGTATCGAAGGTTAGTGATAAAAAACTTGTAGAAATTATAATATTGACTTTGGTGATCAAGAATTTGTGATAGGATTTTGTTAAATGACACTAAATTTGTTTATAACACCTTATAAATTTCACACAACCTAAACAAACAAAAAAAATCCAAACAAAGACCAAAACACAAAAATATAACAAAATTTAGATAATAACCAAAATGGTATCACCTTTTCGGAGACTGCAAGGCAGTGGCTAAAATGATCAAACTGTTTCTTAAACAGGTCTTGCCATTTCTCAAAATGACTAGTCCATTTCTTAAAAATTTCCCACAACTCCTGGGGTTCTTCAAAATGATTCGATTGATTTTTAAAAAGACCTGACCGATTTTGCCAACAAGAAGAAAATTGTGTCTAACGGCTAGTTTCTTTTTTAAAATCTATAAATAGCCTTTTATTTGTCCAGAACAAGCATGGAACTCTCAAGGAAAAAAATACAAGCATACTCCCTTTAAAAAACAACATACAACACCCTTATTTCTCCTGTAATCATCAAAAAACAAGGTTACGTGTGAATTGACTAAATCCTTGTAAAGAGTTTAATTGGTATCCAATTAACTATACTAAGAGAGTATATTGTGAAAAGTGCAAGTAACATTCTAAGCACTCTTAAAGGTTTCATGGAGACAAAGTTATGAATGGTTTAATATTTTTCTTTCAACAAGTATCAATGAAAGGCTTCTCAATCTTTATCCCATAAAAATACAGGGATAACAACTTGACCTTAAGCTTGCAAAGGGATTAGGTTTGATCTTATACCCGTAAAAAAGTAATGTAATAGTTTTGTCTTATCCATTAAAAAGACTGGCGTGTGATAATAAAACTTTTGAATGAAAGTTCAAGGAGAGGAGTAGGTGATTTGCCGAACCTTTATAAATCTTCGTGCAATATTTCTAAACTCTCACTCTTTAATTATCGCATTTATATTGTTTTTTTCCTTCCCATTTGGTTAAGTATTTAAAATTTCATGTTATTAGGTAAAAAGTTTTTACTTTATAGTTTTATCTTGTATACCTAATTCATCCAATTTTAAGTATTTTGTGTTGCTTCAATCATAAAACAACACAACCTTGCATGAGATTGGTAGATGTGAACTTGAAAAGAATTTCGGTTTCAAATTGATTGTGGGTTTTCAAGCTAATTTTTAGGTTATTTGATGCAATAGATATGTTTTACAAGGTTTTTGGATTTTTTTTGTTATTTTTGGATCAAAATATGGTTGAAAATGAAATTTTTTTATTTAAAACATCACAACCATACTTTTTGGCGACTAGAGGTTGTTGGAATATAAGAAAATCAGGCAACGTGTCACATAATGTTTTTTTTAATAAAAAAATAAACAGATGACAAGTCCTATAAGAATTTTTTTAAAAAAAAGAATAACAATGAGGCACATACACTTCGACTGCTCAAGGCCAACACGCGTGGAACTTTTTTTGTTTTCTAGTTTTATCCACCACAATTGTATTTTTTATCAGTTTTTCTTGTCCTTTTTTTCCAATCTAACAATTTAATATTTTTTATTATTAATCAAGAAACGTTAGGTTTTTTTTTTTTCAATTGCCCTGTTATTTATTTGATTCTTGATTTTATAAATGTCTATTTTAGATTTAAAAAAGCTATAAAAAATATTAAACTTAATTAAATCCATGGTTTAGGATACGAGTTTAATTGCTTTAACTGATTAGGAATAAGACTTCATGTATTTTTTAGACAGTATAAATAACTTATGATTTATTTAATTAAATACGTGTATAAACTTTTTAAATCACAATTAAATTTTTTTATGTTAATAAATATATAAAAAATATTATCATACTAGAAAAAAATATCAAACTTATGACAAAACACGGATAAGGTAGCTCGTATATTGTTAAGGTAGCTAGTATATTATCCATAGTAATTGCATTGGTTCACATCGCATGTGGTTATGAAATCTTAACATCGCATTAAAATTTCGAAGGTAATACGAGAGGTTTGTCGTTTTTTAAAATTATGGAGTCATGTATTGAGTTATAAAAAGTAAAATTATTACAAATTTATCAATTAAATACAAATAATATGTTCTTGACCAAATAGTAAAGTGAACTTCATTTCGATATGCTAAAATAAACCATGCTTATAAAACCAATAATCTACAAACAACCAGTGTAATCTATCCACGCAGTCAATGTGATTTTTTAAAAAATATTAGCATATTTAAGTTAATTTTTTTACAAACAATAACATTTAAACAAGTCGCATTTTTAAAACACGATAACTTAATATATAACCTCATTGTCAATCATGTGGCTTAACCGGTCAGCTGGTTAATCTATTTTTATGAATCAGTTAACCATTTTACATAAAACCATAATTTTATTAACATTTTTTTTTCAAATATGTTTTATAAGTGTCAATGATGTAATCGGGTCTGCGATAACGAATGATTATAAGCAATCAAGTGTGATTCTACCATAATTAGATGAGAATTTACCCTATACAGATTATGTGGAAGGCCTAACAGATACATTTACGAATTAGTGAGACAAGTCTAGGCCCAATAAAAGGTTTAGTCGCACCATACCATAATAATAACTTAAAAGAGCCGTAACTTTTTATTTGACTGTTAGATTGCGTTTAAATTTTTGTAGGAGTTTCAAGATGTTGTTTTCTTTAAAGTAGAATCGCTACATCAATTGTCGAATCGTTAGATTTTAAAAATATCACCGGGCCTTGATTTTGAAAAATTTATGATTTTACTTGTTATTTTGAACCGAACAACTTGTTTAACTGACTATTATATATCGGTCAATTAGTTAGTCCTGAATTTAAACAGTTTTGAACCGCGATATCAATTAAAATTTTATTGCAGTTAAGATTGATATCGTAGTTTAAAAATATTCAAAACCATAAAAAAAAATTACAAAATACATTTTTAACACAAGAACAAACATTCTATCTAGGATACACCCGAACCAAAAACCCAGAAGGCATCGGTGCAAGTGCTGCCCGAAAAGGAATTGCACCAATATCTGGACACGCAAACAATTTCAGCGGCTAAAAAATTCACGGGCGGTCAGTTTCTTAAATGTCTGGTGGATCTCAGCATCCCTCCTTATATATTTTTTCCTTTAGAGTAAATCAAACGGCCAACAAAAGGATCAACGGAAAAGAAAAATAAAATAAAATTACTGGGGTTACGTTTAATCAACCCGAGTAGAAAATATTTTTTTAGTTAGAAATACATTAAAATAATATTTTTTAAAATTATTTTTAATATTAATATATTAAAATTATTTTAAAATAAAATAAAATTTTAATTTTTTTGCTTCAAATTTGGGATAAAACCGCGTTCTCAAATGAGGCAATACATACGTCTTCCCAGATAGGCAGATACCAGCCTAATTACACGTGTTCCAATGTCGTGCCAGGAATATATATCGTTTTTCTTCTAATCTTGGGTTTTGCACCACTTGCCCACATGATTTCTGTGGGGACCACCTTCCATGTGTGTTTTGTTTTTTTAATCTCGGGTTCTCGATGGGAAGCGCTTGTATGCATGTATGTATGTGATAAGATAGCATGTATGTGCTTGATCAGTGACATGTCTTAACATACGCGGCACGCTTTGGTTTGCTGGATAAGGGCTCTTTGACCCCGATGCATGCAGAATTTGAATTATTTTATTAAAAATATATTATTTTATTAAAAAAAAACATAATAGAAAATTTATTTAGTAAAATAATACTGTTTGAATTATTTTTAATAAAATAATATATTTTTACTTTATCATGCTTTAAAAATACAGTTCTTAATAAATATTATATTTTAAAAACACGATAATTTAATACATTACATTTCTGAAATGTAACATATCTACTCTATCACTTTTACACGATAATATGTTTCTCTTAAATAAATAATAATAATAAAAAAAACATGCATGAAGATGACAAACTTGGCTATGTGTCCTTGTCCATGTTACAATAACATTAATTAATTATTATAGTTATGAACAGCAACATTAATTAATTGTCATGGTTTTGAAAGTGACATTTTTAAAATGATGTCGTTTCGTTAGTTATTTTTTTTTTCGTTAGTTATTTTTGCTGCTATGCTATTTTGCCTATTTTTGTAATTCTCCATGCTAATTGTCCAATTACCCCGTTGTCATGTGATAAAAAAAGAACCACATCCTTTTACATTTTTAAAGACAGTTGGATCTCTCAGTAAATTAAAAAAAAAAAACATGTATCAACATTGAAGCAACATTTTTCAATTTAAAAGGATTAAATTAATCTTCCTGAAAGAAAAAAAGAAAGGAAATCATTTTTTTCAAGAGAAAATAACAAAAGAAACGATGTTGCTGAAATTGCCACCGAGAACATGTCTCCCCCAACCTGTAAATCAATACAATCAAATGATATATATATTTTTTATTAATATGAATATTCGAGCTAGTTTATACATATCTTAACTAATTTTATTAATTTTAAAATTAATAATTTTATAAATTTTTAATAACTTTAATTTTTTTAAAAATTAATAACTATTAAAAAATAAATTTAAAAATTAACCAGTTAAATTACCTATACTTTTTTTTATAAAACATAGAACGAGAAAGGGTAATTGTCATTATGTCATCCCTATCTTTAAAAACAGCAAGTTGGAGCAACTTGCACCGCATGATCTTTTGATTTCACTCGTTCAGCTATCGGTGGGCACTTCATGACCATCAATGCAGTTGGAGCTCTGAAACTTATCTTATTTTAGATAAGGCACAATCATTTACATTTCATCATCCAATGTACAGGAAGGGAAGCTACTTCGGATCATCATTTTTTATTCGATTTGATTTTTATTAAAAAATAATAATTAAATCAATTAAAAAAAAACCTAAACCAAAACTGGTTTAAACTGATCAGTTTTAGATTGGTTTTTTAGAACAAAAACCGGTTCAAACTGGTTGGCTCGGCTTTTCCGGTCTGGCTCGGTTTTTTCCGGTTTGGATCCGGTTTGGTTTTTCAGTTTCAGACTTATAAAACTAAATCGGTTGGTTTTTTTAAAATTTTAATCAGTTTAATTAATTTTTTTTCACAGTTCGGTTTTATCGGTTTTTTTTTATAATTTTCTCGAGTTAATTAATTTTTAAATTTTTTATATTTACTCTTACTACACCAGACGTTTCAGAAAAATAAACTTGACAGATCCTTTTTAAAGGGTTGTATGTAGGGATAATTTGTTTTTATATTTTAAAAATATTTTTTTAAGAAATTATAATTTTTTATTATAAATTAATTTTTTTAGTATTTTCAGATTATTTTAATAAATTAACATTCAAATTAAAAAAAAAATATTATTTTAATATATTTTTAAATAAAATAAAATTTAAGAAAGAACTTATAAAATTATAACTTTTAACCGCTGTGGTCGTGATTTTTTATTATAGGAGGAAAAGTAGCTATAGCTTTTTAAAAAAGGTGTCTGGTAATACATGTGAGAAGTGCTTTTTGATGACAAATATTTTATATAGTATTTGGTAAAAGTAATTGTGAAATGTGTTTTTATTATCAAAATTACTAAAAAACGCATGTGAAGAGAATGTATATTTGTGACTTATATACCAAAATACACACACACGGAGCAATGTAAAAAAAAAAAATTAGTTTGGGATCAAGAGGTTTGCTCTCTCTGTAGTCTCAGGTTCGAGCCCCATAGTTGCTCATATGATGGCCACTGGAGGCTTACATGATCTTTAACTTCAGGGCCCGTGGGATTAGTCGAGGTGCGTGCAAGCTGGCTCGGACACCCATGTTAAACTAAAAAAATAAAAAATAAAAAATAAAAATAAAAATAAAAATTCTTTTAATATCGATCTTGATTTTTTTTTATAACACATCATTAATTCAATAAATTGCATAGTCAAATTAAAATAACAAGGGCTACGTACTTAATTGAATTAATATTTTCTATTAAAAGAGAAGCAATGTTAATTTATATTTCCTCCGAATCAGTAAAGGTTTATCTCCAAGGATCCCAACCAAGAGCAGCAGCATCATTGACAAGGTGTGTGTCCATAATTTCCAATCTCTCTCACATCCATCCCATTTATTTTTTAATTGCTTTTTGTTATACTTATTTCCAGTCAGTAAAGGTTTAATTGCTTTTTCTTAGGAAATTTAACTACGTGGAAAACAAATTGCAAATAACATTTTCTTTTTATATATATATATATATATATATAAAAGTATCTGGATTAACTTGCGTGTATCTCGACTAATCCTACAAGTTTTAAAATCAATGAAAATATAAGTTTCAAATAGGTTTTTTATATCGGTTATTATTATATGGATTGTGAATGAATTCTCAAGATTAACTTATAAAAAATATATCGATTATTTCTTTTCAAATTCACTTTGAAACCCAAATCCATTAGAATTTTGCCTAGATTAAACAAGACTTGACACAGACAAGGAGTTGACACAATAATAAATTAAAATATTAATCTCAATCCACACCATTGATAATCTCACTGCTAATAAACTGTTCATAAAACTCTTTTTTTTTTTTTTTTTAATTCCCCTGGGGTCCCTTTCTTTTTCGAATATACTCTCTCCAATAACAAGACATCACATCGAGAAAAAGACTCTGAAATAGAACAATCTGGAACGACAAAAACAATGGCATAAAAAGTTTACAAGATGAGATGAAAGTCGGTTACGCACTCACAATTAAACATCGAAAAAGAAACAAGGTGGGCTCCGTCGGCACCTCTTCATGGCGGTTCTATATTCACCGAGGCAATCAAGCATGATAGTTCCCTTGCTCCCAATAGGCAATCAAGGCCTTAGTCCCCGAGCTGGTGACCCGGTGTTCGTTTATTAACCGTACACGCGTCCAACGCCGATCATGGTGGGTCCACAATAGGTAGGTCCATGGACTAGGATCTTGTCTCGAGCCAATAATCTATTATTTCGATAGGCCTGGACGGCGGCATCATCGTCTGACTTTCGCTTCCATTATCTATAATCCCTCCCTGTACCAAGAACAGACGCCTTAAAAAATAATTCCTAGCTAATTATGAGTTATGGCGGCCTGATGGGTATCGATTTGCAGTGGGATACGTAGCTAGAATCGGTCTTGATCGTCAATGGGTTTTGTGTACTGGGCTTCTTTTGTAATAGAAGTTAAAACACGACGAGCAGCATACTGACAAGGTGGAAGCTAGTAATGGAAGACAAAATACAAGCTTCCTGTTCAACTTTTGAAACAAGATAAGTATTATTTTTATTATTATAATTCAAACAAGGTAGATCGTCCTACTCCTACGTCCTATGTTCCTTCTGGAAATTACTCTTCCCTACTCTTGACTGTGCTCGTACACCATGCTGAAGGACGTATGTCGTATGACTTCTGCATAAAACAAGCCAACCTTCTCCAAAACTTGCCACACCAATAGTCTATTCCTTGTAAAAAAGCAATCTACAACAGCGAGAATTCCAATCCTCGTTGGTCTATATAAAACAGGAAATACCACCTCAGTTTGCATTCCGCTCAGCGAACCTCACAGCTCCACTTTCTTATACATTTCTTCAAGTCTTCTGCCTGTAAGTATTCCCACATGAATAGTTCCAGCATCCTGACCAAGTTGGGAAAGAAGTTGCAGAAGTTAGCTTCTATCAACAAGAAGAACAATTCGCTACCAAGAACAACTTGGAATGATGAAAGATCTTCTGTGCTTGCTGACAAGGGTCATTTTGTTGTCTACACAGTCGATCAAAATCGCTTCGTAATTCCCTTAGTATTTCTTAACAGTGGGATTCTCAGAGCGCTATTAGAATTATCTAAGAACGAGTTTGGGCTGCCAAGTAACGGACCAATCACATTACCATGTGAAGCGTATTTCATGGAATACATAATCATGTTAATCCAGAGAGGTGTGGATAAAGATCTGGAGAAACCTTGGCTTATGTCAATTGCCCCATGCTGTGCCTTGTCGTATTCTCTCCCATATGAAGAACCAACAACCCTGCGATTCCATGTTAGTGCTGAGTGTGTATATTGGACTCCTTAAATACTCATCTGGAACCGAAAATTGTTTTTCGATTATTGATGTATTCTTTCTCATGGCGGAAAGTACCATAGTAATGTTAAGTAATATTCTTGGTGACTCGTAGACTGGAAGCCAACAAGTAGTTATCTGCAGCTTCTGAATCAGATTATACTGATCATGTAATGATCTACACAAGTGTAAAGATATACCCAGCGATCAGCTTTTTTGATTTTTTTCTTCAAAGGGAAACAGAACTTATGAATTAGCTCTAAACATTAAGGATCCCAAATATATCGAAATCAAGTAAAATCACAACATTCATTGACTATATCAATCAGCAGATATACCTGCTCAAACACTAATTCGTTTTCTTTTTTCCCAGACACTAATTTAGCCACCGGCAATTTTCATCATAGAGACCTTCAGATATTCATTTTCTGATGCTGTTTGAAAGCAAATCTGAGGCAGATGTGCTTCTCAAGACTAGTGACTTGGCTCATCTAACAAATTAATATCGCGTAGAAAATTGCTTCCAGCGGCACCTGTACAAGATAACAATCACTTTTCAAATAAAGGTCATAGAAAGCGGACTGTTTTAGCATGCATGACCCACGCAAAACCTGAACTCGATATATACACCACGAATGTGGCAGTTTCTCGCTGGTCTAAAATTATTGGGTCCGGCAGCATTACATGATTTAAACCGGGAAAAGCTGACACAATTGTGATGTACAGTAGAGATTCTTGATGCACTCCAATCTTTTTTTTTTCCTAAACCAAAACTCATTTAATTATGCGAATTACTGCATATAATCCGTATGTAAACCAAGGAAAAAGCTTCTCAGCTCAAATGGGCTTCGGATTCTCTTCTTAATGCAAATATCATTTATGTATTTCATGTAATCCAATCATGATGACTATCTCTTAAAGAGATATTTCAATCTAATAATTTAAGTTGTTAGGTAAAGTTTTAAAATATAATTTATATTATTCTTCAACATACCTCCTTAAATGAAAGCTCTTTAGACTTGAAATTTACACAGGTCCACTTTACCTTATGCTTAATTTTTATTAAGTAAATAGGGATAGTGAGATTCGAACTCGTGACCGTATGATCAGTAAAGCTCTGATACTATGTCAAAGAACCATCTCAACCTAACAGCTTAAGTTATTAGATGAAGTACTAAGATATGATTTATATTATTCTCTAACACCATCTAATCCCACCAACTCTATTAAGTCGCAGTTGCTCGGAGTTAATTGCATGTATATAAGATCCTACTCGGGCTGACCCGGTCAAGGATCGGGTCATGAGTCAGAGACTAGCTCGGGTTAACCCAACCTTTTTTCTTTTTTCTGAAAAAAACTTAAAACAACTTCGTTGTGGTAAAAAAAAAGGTTTTTAACATGCCGGACATGGTCATGAGTCAATGAGTCATCATGTTAACATACAGGGCCAGTCCAGGCCAGACCGAGTCTCGTAACCATGATTAATTATCTATATATTTTCTATGATTTCTGAGATTTTAAATGTACAGGTAAATTCTGCAAAATCTAGCAGTATATATATAGGCATAGCTGTATGCTTACTTACTTATTCATGAAACTTTGCATTTTACTTTATCTGTAAGGTCAGGGAAATTCAAAATCCAACAGCAATTTTCCATTTGCTCCTCAATGGACCATCTGCTTCCCACTTCAATCTTGATCGGCAGCCGACAAACTTTGGTGTCTTATCTTCACACCTTATATATTGATTCTGGTACCATAACCACGTAGTTACTGTGGTTCGTAAAATTGCTCACAAAATTGGGCAAAAAAAAGAAGGCTGGCTTAACAGATTATAAACTTCTAATATATGACGGCAACCTAAGCATCTTATCCTTCCATCACACGGTTTTGCTCTCCATGCATTCCTGCAAAATGAAAGCCACGTTTAAGGCACTGTCTCTGCCTTGGTGAGAATATATATAACCTCCCCCTTCTCTATCGCTCTCATCCGTGAACAACTTGCACCTCATTGTCTTCAGTATTACTTTCACAGTCACAGTCACTATCTCAAATATTTCATCTCTGGCACACAGGTCGACAGCATGATCACTCCCAAGAAGCTAATCAAAATTGCAAGAAAATGGCAAAAACTTCCTGCTACAAGGAGAAAAGGAATGTCATTTCCAAGGAGTTTTGGTCACGGAGATGCGGTGGTGTGCAGCAGGCGACCATCCATGGCTGAGAAGGGCCACTTCGTTGTGTATAGTGCTGATGGGAAACGGTTTGTGCTTCCTTTAGCATATCTGAAAAACAAAATTATCAGACAGCTATTCAGATTGGCAGAAGAAGAATTTGGACTGCATAGCAATGGCCCTCTAACATTGCCATGTGATGCAAACTACATGGAGTGTGTGATCTCTTTGGTCCGAAGTCATGTATCCAAAGATGTTGAAAAAGCTTTTATTTTTCCTGACATGTTCAGGCTCTATTCCAAGTTATCAGCCAAGAAAAGATATACAACACCTAACAGAGTAACATTTCCCGTAAAAAATGACAATATACCGACTTATGTTATTATATTCTTATTTTAAAATAATAATAATAAAGGTTTAGTCATTTTTACCCACATTAAATTAAAAGGTTATTTACCCACATTAAATTGAAACATAAATTTAATTAAAAGTTTAACTTTTCATTTTAGCTTACACACGCTTCGCTTTTATTTTTTTCAAAAAAAATTGTTTCAAGTATTTTTCTTTGTTTAATATACATTTAACTTAGGAAAATTTATAATGACTACTTATATCTTATTAGTTATTTTCTCGGCCTTCTTAAAAAATAATCTAATTAGTCTATTTACTGAGTATAGAATATATATTTTTTTAAATATAAAAATAAAACGAGAAATTAACCAAACTATAAAAGATTAAATACAATTTTCTCAAATAAAAATTATTGTTCATTCTATTTAAAAAAATCAAGAACAAAGCCTATGCTTGTAAAATATTTTGAGGTCCATTCATCCAAAAGCCCAGATCCACCCAGAGACGTCCCCAGCTCATCTCCCGCTCACGTGACTTGCATACCCCACGCCACCCTCCCTCCCTCATAAAACTAAGGATTTTGAACTTTCTGCTGCAGATTACTTGCATGTTCTTGTTTTTATCCATCTATTGGTAGCATCTTGATTTTTTTTTTCCAAATATTTGTATTTGTTTGTAGTAGAACCATCTTAGTTTTCATCTACGTCTTCTCCAGCAGTAATCCATCTATTTTTTCCAAATCAAGCCAAATTTACTACCATTAAGAAAGGCTAATTAAGAATAGAGTTGCCGTGTGTGACCGTTGCTAGTCACATTATTTGAATATTTACTAATAAAACTTTTAAGAAAAATTAAAATAAAAGAAAATTTTCGTTGTTGTTTGATATCCTTGTTTTAGAAGCTCACACGGGTAATATTATACTTGCAATCAATTTTTCTAGTGAAATAAACCTGATTAATACAGACATTTTCCCATTGCTTTGTTGCCTGTGAATAAACTTGAATTGCTACAAAATATGTTTCAAAGCAATGTCTGGTTCATTTTGAAGTCTTATGTTATCTTACAGGCCAGATTGATTGTTGAAAATATTCACCTTCATATTCTTTCATCCAAGAATCCAGATGGATATTTTTCAAGGAGGCGTGGTAATGCTAACAATATTGACCTAAATCGAGCTTTTCCTGACCAGGTATCTCATTTTTGTTGCTGCTTTTGTTATTTGTTTTGTCAAATTCAGATATAACCTAAATTCAAAATTAATTAGACTCTACTTTGATGATGATGAATACCAAAATGTATAAAATGAAACAGTTCTGCATTTTTTATATCCTATGTCACAAGTTGCAGACCTACCCGGAAAAAAAACCTGTAGAATCTTTGAATCATTTTACCATGACAAAACAAATTCTAATTGGAGTAACTTTTGCAATATATTATACATGGAAGTGCTGTGTTTGGATTCCTGTTCTTTTAAGAGATAGACCAGGAGGAGATAGAAAGAAAATAGTAAACAGTTTGAGATTCATTGCATTGCTAAATAATTTAGCTGTCTGATCAACAATATAATTGTGGTTTTGGTAGTATTTTGTCCAATCATTGGATCTGGACCTTTCAGGCCGAGATTGAAATTCAAATAATACTCCTATACAAAACATATGTTGGAACTTGATTATTTTTTCTGTGACTGAAATGATCTTATCAACTAGTGTTTAGACCTTGCGTTCAAATTTTTGGCCTAAATCCAGTTAAAATTATAAAACTGCCATTACTGTGCAATGAGATGTTCCAACATGTTGCTTTATTTAATGCACTAGTTGAAGTGGTTTACAATTCCTTTCCAGACTTGATTGAAACTGTATTATGATAAAAGTATTACCGACATGACGTGCCAGTTCTTTTCACTCAATAATGAGATAAATGCACGTCAACCTGAAACAAGAGCTAGCAATTATGAATTGGCTGAGAGAGATACAATTTGCAGCATCTGCCAGTTTGCACGGGGTAATTCTTCATCTTCTTTTCCTCTATGCTATGAACTTGGTGCAAGTCATATACATACACTGCTTTTTTGAAAAAATAATTTCCTTGCTTTCTCTAAGCTAAGATGATAGACACTCATTTACCTGGTATTCTCGACATGGCAGTGTACACTACATGTTGTGATTCAATCAAAATAAAATTTTCAATCCACAAGAAGAGGGATGAAGATCATATGGATACATGAACATCTGCTAAAGGGGATGAAGTAATCATATGGGTACATGAATGTCTGCTGATTCTTATATCAATATGTGCCCAAAGTGGCTATCAGGGTGCACTAGTTGCAAATTACCCGTGGGATGGCACCGAGGACAACAAGTAAGTATGGTTATCGCACAGATTGGTAGCTTTAAAGCAGTACCTCTTCATGTTTTGTTATAATCCTTTAATTCCTCTGTAAATGTTTCCATGTTATCCCTTTGGAAATTGTTAGACTATTGCCATGCTGATTCAAACCCAGTTCGCATATTTCAGCATTGTTGCCTAACATTTATTTTTTATTTTTTAATTTGGCCATTGATCATCAATCTATTAGATGGTTTATTGATTCGCATTTCTTATTTATAGTTCAGGTTTCCACCTTAAAAAATGATATTTGTATCTCAGGCATCATCACCATGATGTGGTTCCTAAACAAATCTTTCCGTTCAATAGTTTTCTTATGGCTATATATCAGGCTTGGTGAATGTAGTTTAGGTTCTGCCAGTATATAATTCCATAAAAGATGCCACAAGTGATTTCACTAAGCGGATTTCTTGTTTTATCTTTTGTGATTTTGCTCCCCTAAATGCTCTTACTAACACCGAAGACGCTTTAATTAAGTTGCCTAATTTTCTATGCCCTGCCTACGATTTCCTTTCTGTTCTCTTGCACACATAGCTTTATCTTGTTATGTGAACCCAATTTCAGGAGAAATTACTATGCATGCCCTGATGATGATACATTCCGGTTCATGGCAAGTATATATAGTCAGTCGATCTCACCATAAACTGTCTCTGAGTGAGGAATTCCCTGGAGGAATAACAAATGGAGCATCTTGGTATGGCAAACTCAGAACTATTTCTCATGCACAAGAACTGCACTGCTGTAAACATTCAAGGCTGTCAAAATTTGCACTTATTTAATTTTTGCTTTTCTTCTGTTTTCTTTCCTTTATTTGTTGCTCAGAGACAATTTTAACCAAAACTTGCTGCAGGTACCCAATATATGGTGGAATGCAAGATTGGAATTATATACACGCTGGGTGTTTTGAATTGACATTGGAGATTAGTGACAACAAATGGCCTAATGCAAGTGAGGTCAGGATTTTTTTTTCAAACTGTATTTGCGTTAATTGTCAGTAAATCACCCCTTTCCTCCCACTTTCCTTCATTCTTTCTATCCTACAGTCTTCCAATTGCGTAATATGTCTTGCCATGTACCTGAGCAGCTTCCTACTCTTTGGGAGTACAACAAAATGAGTTTACTAAACATTGCAGCCAGCCTTGTGAAGGTAGGCTGCAGTGTTGCAATTAATTTGTTTATCATGTATTCATGTATCAGTTTTATTCCACTTTTTGTAACATCCATAATACGAATCCTCACAAATGATTTTCATGGTGAAATCACATGCAGTCGTGCAAATGAGGATTTTTAAAAGTTTTTTTTAATTGAAATATGTACTGTCACTTTCAATATAGTAACCAAACCAGTGGGCCAGTCCTTTAAGGAAATGTTCCTCCATTGCTTTGAAACACGGTGCTTTGACTTGATGCTTCCCATGTAACATATGCCTTGGCAGTTTAACTTCAATTGACAGGTTAAAGCTGGCAGAGGGTTTGCTGATTCCCATCGGCTCCTTGCCCCCGGAGATAGATATGAAGGCATGTCATATGTTGATAGGTTAAGATCAGGATTAAACTCCTAGCTACTTGGGTAAGACATCAAATCTCTTAAAAGTTCAAAGTGATCAATTAGTTCTTGAAATTTTCAAAACTTGCCAGTAAGAAAAATTAATGAATACTGTAATGTTAGAAGCCAATCCGTTCCTTGTATGGCAATACAACAATGCCGAGCCAAATATCAACCAGAACATTACTCCATCCAAAAGTAAAAACTTTATAGAATTAATCTCATGAATCTTAAATCTTATTCTAACCAAGTAATCTTCATTGCATAATCCCAACAATTTTACATATAACCAAGTTGTGATATTAAGCCTGTTTCAGATATTGAGGATAATATGCTCTGTAATTGCTTATCTGAGCTGCCGAGGAGTAGGCTTGCTTGTCGGGGGTTTTCTTTGGTTTTAGATTCGTGATGTTTTTGTTGCCTCCTGTTTTCTTTATGTTTTGCCAGCAGTAACAGTTGATGATGCAGAATTCGCTAGAGGGGCTAGAAACAGAAAATGCAAGTAGAAAAACCTCACCAAACGGGACCCAGCGAATTATAAAGATACGTCAAACATCAATTATCCTAATCAACAACAGAAACATATGGCAAATCGACATTATTACAAATACACGAAGCAGTGTTCTGCAGTCTCAGCATTACCAGAAGCAGCCAAGCTGTGGCATGCGAATTCAAGCCACCTACGTAGACATTCATGAATAGGACGCGTCAATAGACATGACGTCTCCTTTCTAGCTAACGATACATAAAAGTCAAACAGGTAAACAGAAATTACCTCAATGACTATCAATAAATCTATCATAAAAAAATAGAGACGCGACCAGTAATGGATGAACGTGCACATTTATATACAAGGTCAATAAACATGACCTTCGTAGCTGTGATGTGGGCTACATCCTTCACATGGTTCTAGCACCTTCCTCTCCTGCGACTACCCCGTTTAATTTGTCGAGCAGTAAATCGAAATCATCTTGGCTTCTGATGAGGCTCAGGCGCACATAACGATCTTCTGCGAAGAAAATACTGCCTTGACGGCCAGTGATATTGGCATCTGCTTGCAGGACTGCATAACAGTGCTTATCTTCTTGCTTCTCACACTTCAACCACCCGTAAGCTGCAATGTGTAATGTATTTGAAATAGTTAACGAGATGTGATGTATACATAAAGCAGAGCGTGAAGACCCTATACTCAAAAACATCTCGTTTATTCGGCGGAGAGTTACCTGGTGAAGCTCCCCTGATTTGCTGGAAGTAGGTGCAGTACTTGGGCGTGATTTTTTGCAGAGAGAAGCGTTTAGACGTTGAAATGACCTTGTTCAATTTTTCCCAGCGTTTCCTCATTGTCTCGTGTCCAAATTCAAATATCTCCCTTCCTCCCGTTGCAAGAACTACTTTTAGAAGTTTTAAAGCTCTTAACTGACTATCCTTAGAAACTCCCAGGGTATTTAAGGTTAGGTAGGTTAACATTCTCTGGTAGATGTCCTTGTCCTTGATGATTGCCCACCTGTATAAAACAAATAACAGACACGCTGCTACCATAAGGAACTGGCAATAGTCACGGCAATACAATATTTCACAGAGAGACAAGAAATATCCACACATGTTTCCAGGAACAGCTTCAGAGAGACAAGCTACCAAACTAAATTAGGAAAGCATAATCTTGGGAATGTTTTACAACAAAAGGGCTCAAGATGCGTTCCATAGAAGTAGTTTAAACTGAACTTAAAAATAGCAGAGTGCATATATACTGTTGGGCACAAGAGTGTAATATCTTTGTTGTTACCCGAATCTAGATCCAGCATGACCAGTAAGCTTAGAAAGAGTGAATATCATCACATCACCATCTGCCGGAGCTGGAATTGCTGTAAAATGTGGCCAATAATACGCATGGTCATAGATTTCTTTGACATTTGGGCCATGGAGGACAGCCGTATTCAGCTGCCCATCAGGATTGTTTGGTGAAGTTACAAACTCGATTATTTCTGTATCGGTGTCTGAATTGTTCTTCCAAAAGGATGTATCCCCTTGAAAATGGAAATCTACTGATTGAAAAAAGTCCGTTTGCATTTCATAAACCTGCAAGGTTTTAGTAGCAACATCAGAATCATCACCGGTATCAATGAAGCATCTAGAATGTCCATCAAGAAATTAATGAAAATCAAGAATCTGAGTGGTGCATACCGGATAAAAAGGGATTGAAGCCACCACCCTGGCAGGCGACGAGGAGTTATCTGGAGATAAAGCATAAACCGCAGCACTAAGGAGTTGGGTTGAGCCGGCACCAAATACAACATATCTTCCTTCCGTGGCTGCATTTCCTACAATATCATGTAGTTTGCGGATGTGTCTCTCGAGCTCTTTAGAGATGGTAGACTGATCATCATACGAGTAGCTCATCCGGTGCCACCCTGCTACTAGAAGTGCGCTGCTGGCTGCATGCTGCATCCAGAAGGGCTCCAAGAATAAAGGATCCCCACTGCATTAATAGAGATGATAAATGATGCTATTCTTACTTCGATCAAGAAAAAACGAAGTAATGCTAATGATTGTCAGTTATATATTTTGATTAAGTAGTACTCAGCGGCATTATATTATTTCTCAGGAAGATTTCTGATGTGGATTAACTGTAAGTGCATGAATTGTCACCAAAACTTTTCATAACCAAGCAGCGATTATAAGAGGAAACTTTTTTAAGCCTTCAGATTTCGTTTCTCTGCTGCTATGGAGCCTGCAGATAGAACTGGCAGATTATGGTTCATTGAAAATATCTTCTTGATAAATTCTAGGTGAAACAGAGTTTCTTGGCCTGAAAAATAATAATTCTCCAGGGGATTTCAGCTCTCAAACATACCATCAATGTTTATATCTTCAAGAACCTCCTTTTCCAATATATCCCAAGAAAAAAAAACAGCTTCACTAATATATTTACAACTTCATGTTTACAAATTTTCAGATATATAATTCTTTCTTTCATCATCTTGATGATCACCAAACAAATTTCTCACATACATGGTGGGGATGATTGGTTATTTTGTCTTAAAATATTCTGAGTGATAAATGTTTGTTGGGCAAAATTGATCAACCTGACAAACGGGTCCAGCTATTTTTCTTTTCATCACAATTTGTATATGAAGAAGATAGATTCGATACACATGAGCTGTTTCTTCTTCTTGTTTCCTTTTCCTTTATTCTTTAAAACTATAGATCTTTGCTTTCTTAAACGTTTGGAGAATCAAGCAAACAACTGAAACAACAATTTCCTACAGTTCATCATTATCTGGGTTTCTCTATAATCCTAAAAGAAAAATAAAAATAAAAAGTAGAAAAGAAAGAAAAACGAAACAATAAAGATAGGATGTGCGTAATCATATGAAGTTAAAGTACTTAACCAGAAGTTTAAGCCCAAATCTGGTTTTATCACAAGTAAATGTATATATTTGAAATCTATTCAGCACCAACTCCCAAACTTGACCAAGAAAAGTTTTCATTTTGGGGTGTATGTAACTGTGTGTGGCTGAGAGAGCAAGAGGAGGAGTTAGGTACCCGTTAGCGTTTGCAGAACAGTCAGGGAAGAACTGAGAACAGTCAGGGCCTCCATAGCAAGTGTTGCACTCACAAACTGGTCCTTTATTTCCATCAAGAACCAAACCATCCAAGTAGGCTCTTCCATGTCCCGAGCATGGTATTGCTGCCACAGCCTCAGCTTCGGTCGCTGCCGTTTTGCTCCAACTCAGATTCCACTCACCACCCACTTTAAAAAGAAAGAAGATATTGAGAATTATCGAACAAACCAAACACAGCACATGTTTTAAGCTCCGGGTCTTGATCATATTTGATTATTCTTTTCAGACCCTAAATCATCATCGAGGAGAGTTCAGTCCTTTCTGGAGGGAAGGGAGAGAACAAACAAAATGGTCTATGCCATTGGCAGGTGAAGATTTATGTACTAGTTGAAGGGTCCGGACCCACTCCGATGCAAGATTCCAGGTTAACATGCGAGATTCACAATAATGCATGGAATTAGCTGACTTTGAAAAAAAAAAAAGTAATTTTAATGTTTTACGGTGTTCGTACTTTGTACATAAAATAAAATTATATTATCCATTATTTTAGTTTTTTTTATTTGAAAAGCAATGAAAAATATAGAAAGAAAAACTATAGAATATCTCTAAAATATGTTTTTCAAACCCAATATAGATTTAAGAAATAAAAAATCTTAATTTGTTTTTAAGCAATTTCATCTTCTCATCATGGTATTGTTTTTCCACGTTCGTCATAATTATAAATTAAATTATTTGCAGATCTAAATCTTAATCTGGATTTATGTATCACATATTGAATATTCCTCCAAGCTCATTGACATCATGTTGTGTGTCATCAATGGCATGCTTGTTATCATCGTCAAAGATTCCCTTTCAAAATCCTGGACAAGGGCAGGACTTTAACTCGCTGAAGAAATTTCCAATTTCTGCATTTGACGGCTACATGCCAACAGTCACCCATCATTAAAAAAAAAAAAAAAACCCTTAAAAGATATTTAAGTTTAAAAGAGTCATGCCATTTTTATTTTATTTTAAGTTATTGTGTTTTTTTCTAAAGAAAAAATATTGCTATTAAAAATAAAAAAATATTTATAATGTGGTGATAAAGAAATTACAGTAAAAAGAATACCTAAGGCCCTGTTTGTTTGCTGAAAAATAGTTTTTTTTTGGAAAATGAATTCCGGAAAAGTGAATTATTTTCCAATGTTTGATAGTGTAATAAAAAATAAATTGAAAAACACTTTCCAGTATTTGGTTATGTCATGGAAAATGAGCTGGAAAATAACTTATTAATGTTTTATTTTTCTCAAGTTTATTAAAATAATGAGGGACAAATCTTACAAATTAAAAAGTTGAATGAGAATGAAATTGAAAAAAATATAATTTCATAAATTATCTCAAATAAAATAAATAATAATCAAAATAATAG
>Ga0307510_10002961_pt1 | contig 19544 bp, 13 predicted proteins | sample 12_EM_MG_FD_207224 | JGI IMG/M metagenome (GOLD analysis project Ga0307510, IMG submission 207224) | Populus trichocarpa ectomycorrhiza microbial communities from riparian zone in the Pacific Northwest, United States - 12_EM | ecosystem: Host-associated > Plants > Roots > Unclassified | place...
CGTGGCGCTCGAAGTAGTCTTGCAGGTTTGCACTGCCCGGGCCGGGCATCTCCAGCCGCAGCCGAGGACGTCGCTCGGCACCGTGTTCGGGACGTACGGGGTACTGTGGGTGCGCGCGCGCCGCGCGCACGCTCGCCTATTGGCGTGAGGTCGTGCTGAACGGAGAGTATGCTCCTCTTGGCATGTACGCTCCCGAAGTGTATGGCATTTTCAACGTGCGTTTCGTGTTCTTTATGCCTGTTTTACCTCTTCCTCTTTGCGCGTGGTCTGGTCGTGTTATGGCTTGTGGCAGGTTGGAGTGATTGTGGGGTCGCTCGTGGAGTATAATGTGGAGTAGAGCTGGGCGCCTGCACCATCATACCGCGAGCCGCTCTGTCGAGCTTGGAACGAGTACACCCCACTATCTGTTGCAATACGCTGCACTGCGCGTTGGCCCCATCAATTTCAATAATAGATTCAATTTTGTGTGTGTTCTATTCGGCTTCGTCCACAGAATGCTGAGCGCGCCCTTCTGAGGATGAGCGTATGACAATTTCCTGTATCCTAAATCATCTTGTACCTTTAGTTACTGGCCAGGGACCCCCACCAGAACATACAGTTGTCAAGAAGTAAATTACTTCAACCTTGTTGCTGTTATGGTGGCAAAAGAGCCGAAAATATTCCGCCAAATTGCTCACATTACAAAACTTGCAGCACCGCGTCGCGCCGGCCGTCGTCCGCGTCTTCCCTCATATTATTCTATATGGCATGTCTGGCACTCGAATACTCTTGGTTAATCCCACGAGACTTCCCCACTGTGCTGATGGACCTTGTGATCTGTGCCTTGAGGGTGCCCCTGTGTAGCAATACCTGCGCTGCAATGACCATTGTTCTCTACTAATGGAGTCCCGTCATGCCCCATTAATCTGCCGACATCGCTTGTATCCAGGTAGCGTCGTCGCAGGTCATGACGATAACCTTTCAGTTTCCGCGTATGAAGAAACCTGTTTTCTTGGCCCCTTTTCTCTAACACTAATCGGATCTAGATTCGTAATTTCCAGCTCTGTGCGTCACTTTCAAAACCTGGACGTGAATCCACCTGAAGAGATATCATTGTACGCTCTTCATCTATTTTCATCGTTCAGGAAACTATGTATCGCTTTCTTTGGGAAGTGATCATGAACTATATGTGAATGAGACTAAATAAACATAAAGACGGTGCCACCATCAGGTTGTACATCTCTTTGACCCTTAGACCGTCCAATAGCCATTCAGCAGCGTTCCAGATCAATGCGAACCTACAACATTTCCCCAACCGATAGTCCTTGGCATGACCATATAACTGTCAGACCATTGGCCATGGGTAATGACCGCCACACGATCACCCACATCCACTGCAGGCTCAGTGACAGATCTGATCACTTTGTTGATTTCAATCCTGACAATCTGACCTAGCAGGAAGTTGCTATAAAGGGGGAAATGGCGTCAATATCACGGGGAGAGAGTTAACGGGAAGAAAAGGATCATACCGCTGGTGATTAAACTTCAAGTTTCACATGCGATAGTAACTGTACAACATCTCGCTCTCCTCTTCTTGATGCCAGTCCAGATGGAGTATAACCGTCAATGTTCCGTGCATGAATATCTGCACCTCTATCGAGAAGAACCTCTACGATCTCGAAATGACCGTTCAGCGATGCAAGATGCAATGCAGTCCAAAGGTCCGCTTTCCTTGCGTTGACATCAGCACCGTGTTCAAGCAACAACTCCGCAATGTCGCAATATCGATATGTGGATGCAAGCATCAACGGGGTCCAGCCAGTCCTGTCTCGGCAATTCACGTCTGCACCGTACTCGATCAATAGTTTCACCACCTCTAACCTTCCGTTCCTCGACGCCACATACAATGGAGTGTCGTGGTTTGTATTCAGTCCATTGACAGTGGCACCCTGATCAAGGAATGACTGCACATCCTCAACACTCCCCTCCGCACATGCATCGTGCAACGAACTCGGGCTGAGTGTGCCATGGGGATGCCTGTGCTTGGCAATGTCGAGATTGTCGACCGACGTCAAGGTAGGGTCGGGAACAAGGTCATCTGAAGACTTGTCTAATGGGTTGAGGTCCATGCCATCACAAGGATCCGTGACACCCATGTGGTTCGCTAGGTACCTCGTCACTTCGCGTTTCCTGCTTGCATGTGCTACGTCCAAGGGAATCTGGTTTTTACTATTTCGAATGTTAACATCCGCGCCGGACTCGACCAACAGTTTAACCAAGTCCAGATGACCATTATGCGCTGCTGTGTGCAACGGAGTCGAGCCATTATTATCTTGACAGTTGGGGCTTGACCCGGATTTGAGAAGCAAATGGGCGATATCAAGTCGCCCGTTGGCAACTGCCAGGTCCAAAGCTGTCTGCTGGTCCTGGTTTCGGATGTACAAGTCCGCATGGTGCTGTATCAGTAGCTCCACGACGCTGAGATGTCCCTCTGCCGATGCATGATGTAAAGGAGGAAAGAGGCTAGTGTTTTGGGCATTTATGGCGGCGCCGTTGTCGATCAGGCCTTGTGCAATACGGAGATGACCACTTCTGGATGCTATGATCAACGGTGTGTAGCCTTTGTTGTCTGGGGTGTCCACAGCTGCGCCGCTCTGGATCAACAATCGTAGGACATCTAGATGTCCATATCGCGACGCTAAGAGCAATGGCGTCCAGCCTTCGTTGTTCGGGGTGTCCACAGCTACGCCGCTCTGGATCAATAACCGCACGATGTCTAGATGTCCAGAGCCAGATGCTGACAACAATGGTGTCCAGCCTCCATTGTCCTGTGCGTCGACAGTTGCGCCGCTCTGGATCAACAATTGCACGATATCTAGATGACCACATCGCGATGCTGACTTCAATGGTGTCCAACCTTCCCTGTCCCGGGAGTCTACAGATGCACCATGGTGTAGTAACACACGTGCAATCTCGACTTCTCCCAGAACTGCTACAATACCCAATGCAGTCTTGGACATGTTACCGTTTGGCAAGTTGACATCCGCGTGGTGTTTGAGTAATAGCTCAATGTGGTCACGACGACCACTCTCTGATGCCGCATACAATGGGGTACAGCCAGCCCTGTCCATGATATTAATGTCTGCACTCTGACCAAGGAGCAGAAGCGCAATCTCCATGTTTCGCTTCCCAAACGCAGCATTCACTGCCGAACCATGGCGGCCTCCTATGGCGTTGATGTCCCCTGGGAAATTGGCGATGAGATGTTCAACAAGGTTACGGAATCCACAAAGTGTTGCATAATATAATGCCGAAGCCTCGGGTCGTGGTGGACGATCCTCGAACATGTGTTGCCGGAACGGATAGTCAATGTCATATATCCAAATCCATGTCGCGAACGATGGCTCGTCCACATCGAACAAACGTCCCATTGCATCCTGGATCCTCGACGACACATCCTCGAATTGGCCATGGTCCACCCAGTGCTGCGCGGCGTACTGCGCAAATGGAAACTTCTTGATGCTATCTTTGTCGATAAGGTCGTCAAGATGGAGGAGAACACCGAGGCATGCCTGCGCAAGAATAGTGTGTGCAGAGTAGGGAACAACATGGAAGCGGGAAAGATCCTCTGTCGACTTGGCCAGTCGGTCCGATGTCAAGAATTCTTTGACCGAGAAATGGGAAAACTGAACCACCGGCGATCCATCCACATTCACCATGGAAATCAGACTGGAACATGTGGACAGTATCGCTTCTTGCGAATCGTCTAGCTGCCAATCCACGTGATACTGAGGGGGCTGTCCGGGGTGGAAGCGAATCGCAAGAATCTCGGCAAGTTCATTGACACGAAGTGGGCGAATGGCAACAGTCAGGCACTGGAACAACCTGTGGGCAAATTCTCGTTTCTCCTTCTCGATCCCAAGTAAAGTCCGTTCATATGTTTCGTCCAGCGACTCGGGCAACTCATCCAGAGCACGTCCGATACCAGTTGGTAGGCAACGACGCAATGTTTCTAGTTGGCAATACACCCATCGAAACCTGCATGTTTGGTAAGCAAGAGTGCCAGGACATCGCAATTGTGATGACTCACATTCCATCTGCTTTAGCTGACAGCGTGTCAATAACCACTTGCTTGTCCTCTGGCCTCCATCTCCGCATTCGGCGGTCCGAGTGAACGATATTCTTGATATAATCAAGAATATCTTGCTTTTGTCCGCTTTGGTCATGGAGGGACATGTGGAGTGATGTGAGGGGCTCAAGAACGGTCCAGATGTCAATCTCTGGTCGACTTGTAACACATATACGTAGATTCGGGAGGCCCAGACCGACAAGATCCTCCAAAAGATCGAGAACTTCTTCACGTGCAGTTGGAAATCCAGATGTGATAGGACATTCATCTATCGCGTCCAGAATGATACACCTCATCGGTGCATCTGGCAATCTGAAAATTTTCTTCAGAGTTTCAATGAGTGCTTTGTTGTTGGGTTGCTGCGATCCCTCATGGTTCTCCAAATAGAGGTCAGAAAGAATTTGATAGCAAGGATCGGAGGTGACACAGAACTGGGAAAGGAGCGATGCAAGGAGGCCGCGGATGCCTTGCTTTGCGATATCCTTGAAATCGAAGTAATAATAACCCATCAGGGCTAATCCGCGATCGCATTTCATCTTTATTTGTTGAATTATAGTCGAGCTAGTTGGTAGCATGAATACGCTATAAATCCACAGTCTTGAGGTGACACATACGAAAGAATGGTCTTGCCGGATCCCGCTACAAGTTCGTATGACCAGGATGCATCAAAAAAGGCAATGGATTGGACTGCGAAAAAGACACACGCTTTCCATGGATCCACAACAATGATCCTGTTGTGGCCCACTTCTCGAATGTGCTGCCCTGGATGAACCATTCGGCAGTTCCATCGTGTTGGGCTCCATGAGCAATGTTGTGGTTCTTGGACGGATCTGGTGGGGAGAGCCAACTCCGGATATACCTCTGTAAATGGTGACCTATGATGCACAATCAGTCCGGATGATGCTACAATTGGGTGGAGTGACAGCTCACGCTTCATCTTGTTTGTCTCGCTTGTCATCTCTTGAATCGTCACTAGTATCCGCAGTTAGTCCCATGGAAATTGATTATATGCGGAGCATACCGAGAGCCTGCCAAATGTCGTGCATGGATGTCGTGCCATCTATCCGAAGATTCCTGTGAGCGATCCGAAGCCAGTGGAGTGAAAGCTACGTACCGCCAATGACGAGCTTCAGGTTGCTCACAAGACCATGTACAACTTGAAGTGTCTCAGTTCCAGTCATGCGAGCCTCATCGAGAGTGAGACGGTCGAGTCTATGGAGCACGTCTTCGATCTCGCTCTCTCCTAACAATTTCTTCGCAAATTTTTCTAGGGAGAGGTCACAAACAAGGCAAATATAGTAATTTAGAACAACATACTGAGTCGTCCCTGCTTGATCTGCTTGGTTGCTAGGGAAAGTACGGACAACACCTCCACCATGATCTTTGTGACTATTCCAGATATTGACGGGGAAGATGGGATCTCGGTATAGATTCGTAAACGATTGAGGAAATTCCCGACGCATTCAAGGAGATCGACTAAAGCATCGTAACTCGCACTGATTCCGATAGCGGCCTGGAATATGAGATGTTATAAGGATGTAGTTGCAGAACGTAAGGCTATACGCACAGTAAGGAGCACATCAACACCAACAAGGATCGCTTTCGTCGGTTGGAATGGCACCTGGAAGAGGAACAGTAAGGATATGATCAGATAAGATGAGTTGATTCGCCCCACTCACCAACGCGGCAGCCTCACCAAGAATGCCGGAAGCGGTATGAAGGACTTGCACTACGGGTTTAAGACAGTTGATCAACTTGCGATTCCCATCGCGATATGCCTGGAACTGGTTTGCTTTGTCTCCAAGGAGATCAAGGATCGCATCGACGGAGTTGCAATTTTGGAGGGATTGCGCAGAGGGATGTGTGGCGAGGTCTATGCCTGTTTCTTTGGTATACTCGGACAATGCGGCATCGAGAATGGATTGAAAGTTGGAAGAGGAGTTCGCTGTCGAGGACATTGCGAGAAGGGATGATCGATGATGGGCGGAGAAGTGGGGCAGGCAGAGTTGGGCGCCTTTATAGGCGTAGTCATTTAACCGGAAACGGAAGTGAAGACAAAGCTCAGCGTTGGGCCGAGGCACCGCGGAACTGGTGTCACGGCTTGTTAGTAAACAAAGGTAATATCATGAGCCCTCACAGGCCTCACATGTATATAAAGAGGCCACTTTTCATCCAGCACAAATTTGCGAGATATAATCAGCGCGAGAAGCACACGAGAGGAATAAGAGGAAATCACACGAAGGGCATAATGACTGCAAGCAACGGAACAAGGTAGTACAGTAGACACAAACTAAGAAGCAGAACATATGAACCGCAACTACTCCGGACAGATACAAGCAGACGCGCCTCCCGGAGGTAATACCAGATCGTATTGGTTGGTCCATGGCTTTCGGGACAATGGGGGAACGGGGGAGGCCGCAGCCGCCGCACGGAGGCTAGAGGTGAGGAAGCGGTGTGGAGAATGATGGCAGGCTTGACGTGCGAGGAGGACAGAGGTGATGAAAACCAGGGGAACGGGAGGACATGAGTCGAGGCACGAGGTAATTGTGATCGACGGCGAGAGGACGACAGATCCGAGAGAGGAAGAGACAAAGGTGGATGAGGCGAGGTGTGACGCTCGGTGGATCGACGTGGTCTTATCCATATCCCCAAATGCGAGCGTTTCCGCGGTGGATGGTGAAGGTCGCATTACAGCATCTACCGTGGAAAATAGCCTGTAAGAACGCCAAATGACAACAGACAGACGTAGATCAACTGACATAGGGAAGTGAAAGGTGAGGTATTTTACGACGCTGAATAGGCCGGAACAAACACTTGTCTTTTCGGCGAAGGGCTGCTCTCTTTGGATAACGGCGTATTACCTTCGCACTCCAGGTGACCCTGTCAGGTTGGGGTCTTGTCAGAAGAACACACTGGACCCACCGGAAGCAAATGATCAAACCGAACCTCCATTGCTTCTTTGACTTGTACCACCATACCATCCCCCTCGTGATCCGGATTCTATGTCTTGAAGCTTTGCAAGGAGGGCGGATCATGGGATCTGTTGATGGGCGTGAATATTAATGTCGAGGATTTGCTCGAGCATCTCAAACCGGCCTGCGTGGTGATCACTGTCGGGCACAGTGCCTGTGTAATAGGTAGTTCAATATCGCACACAATCAGGGAGCACGTTCAGGAGACGGAGAACACACGCTGATTTGGCCAAGCGCCTCAGCGAACTAATCACCCGTGCTCTTCGACGAGAAACCGAACAGGAAGATGGCCATGACGCTGTAGAGGGTGCCGGATTCAACGGCAATTTAGAGGGTGGCAAGTCGAAGCCCATCGGATCGGTCTCCAGAACCGATATCCGATTAGCACCGTCGCTCCGAACTGCGTCGCTATCAAGAGGCTCAAATTGTCTAGAAACTAATTGATGAATCTCGGGACGACGACACTGTCTGTAGGGGAGAGCTGCGAGAGATTTATGAGGCGTGGGTAACCAGCAACTCGTTGGGTAAAATCATGAGACCACATAGAAAAACCACAAAGGAACACCAAGCCTACGTGCCGTTGCGATGCATAGCACGACCTAAGGAAATGTACGGGAAACTGAACCTGTACTTCGTTAGCAGGGCCTACTAATGGACTGTCTGGGAACCGAACGTACGAATAGGGCGGTGGGTAAGGGATGTGAGTGCTGCAAATTACAGTGCCCTTTTTCTCCATGTTTAAGCTTCGGAAGTGTCTCGAATGTAGGGTGGGATCATTTGACCTCCTTCTCACTCATCGGCCTTGTCATTAGAGCGGTAGCATAAATAGTGGGGTAACGACGAGGCCCCGTCACGAGGGTCAACAAACGACAGAAAACCGTGACCGCAATTCGGACGCAGAAGACCGCAGGTCCACACTCCACAGCGGCAATACGGCCCGCGGGCCCCGGGCCGCCAGCCATTCTCCGTCTCCGTTCTCTCTGCCACCACTTCCACGCGACGACGACCTGGCGACGACTGCACTGACCCGTGACGAACAACCGACCCATTGATTCTCCCCTCTCCCTTCCTTCCGGTTATCAAAGACCAACAACCATACCCATACCTCCTTTCCAAATGACAAATAAGAAGAAAACGTCGAAAGCTTTGCGACTAACAATTGAACGCTCTATTTCTCAGTTGCGCCTGACGGTGCTACCCTCTCATCGCTTTTCGCATCAGCAGCAAGCGCAGTGTATCCGCAGCGTGCGCAACAGAAAACAGGCCACATTTGACGCCACCTGATCGCCGGTCACGAGTGCAGTACTAGCGCCGGCTCGGCGCCGAACTCCCAGGTTCTCTCTCGCGATTGACTGTGAGTGCCATCTCTCTGTGTGCGTATCTTTCCCCCTATCTATCCCACAAGCTGACGGCTTCTTCTGACGGTTTGTTTCCTGAAATGCGATCCAGCATTCCAGCAACCGATATGGTACAACCTGGTCGTATCGAGTGGGGTGCTCAAGTACGCCAACGTCCCCGAGCGCCTGCGGCCCTTGACACGCTAGGCCGCATGCTTGGGATGTACGGTCTGTCGTGGACTCCTGCGCACTTTGTGGGTTATCGTTCTAAAGTCGTTCAGAGGGGGTCCTCAGCCCGTCTTGGCAAGTAGTCCCTCCGGGCGTATGGCATTTTCAACGTGCGTTTAATTTTCAGTGCGTCGCGTTTTCCGTAATCATTTCTCTCTCGTCTAACGCTGGTGCAGCTGGTAGTTTGATCAAGTCATGGCTTTTGAGAGATCGTGGCGCGTAGCTTGGGGTCTCTCGTGGTTTAATGTGCACTTGAGCTCTGCGCGTTCACCTTCGTTGAGTGGCCCGTGCTGTCGAGTTTGGAACAATCTGCCCTCCCTCATCGCCGGTACCGCGCGTTTGTCTCGTCAACTCCAATAATAGGTTCTATTCTCATGTATTCCATTTGGATTCATCTACAGAATGATAAGCGTGCTCTTGAGGATGAGCGAATGGCAGTTGCCTGTTGCCAAGGGTTTCAAAGACTCGTTCTGGGCGAGCCCCACGATGAAAGGATGCAATTTATCCAAAAGTCCTCGAACGCACTCTGAGACATTTCACCTCGGATTCCGTTCTCTTCGACCTCCTCCGGGCACAGCAAGTCGACATCCACCCCCACCCCCACCCCCACCCATGTACTTCATGTCCATGGTGATGTGATGCTTTCTTGTCGTAAAAACGTATCACACACTTATCACACCCGCGTCCTCAGCGGGCACTCACCGCCCCATCTTGTACAGTGTCGCCAATGGCAGGGCATGGGCGTCAGACCTCATGTCATGCAACCAGAGATGACGCTATCGCTATCGGCAACCACACCGTTGTTGCCACGCATCCGACGCACCTGCACGCTCGCGCTCTCATCATGCGCAAAAACGTCCATCGTGATCTCACGCACCCGAGCCCCGACGTTGGCGCGGTCCCGCACATGCACTTCCTCGGCGCTGCCCCTATCAAAGTTTCGCTCCCAAAAATTAAGCTGCCCATCGTCCAGCGGCAGCCGCACCGCCACCTCCCCGTATGGATACTTTAAATCCACAGAGGTGCTGAAGCGCTGAAGCGCTGAAGATCCGATCATGCACCTCGACCAGCTTCGCGTACTCCTCCCGCACGAAGTTCTCAAACGCCGATCCCATCGACTTGAGCACTGTAAAATTACGCCAATTAATGCGGCGTAAATCCATTTGATGAGCGGGTTGTGTGAGATATCCACCAGAAAGTCGTAAAGATAAAGGCATTTTTGCGCACCGAGAAGGTCACGCAGTCTGCCAGCCACCCGCCCCACCGCGCCGTCTCCATCCCCCTTACTACTTGGACCCGCTTGCTTCTCCGCTCCGTCACGCCAGAACGCATGATTTTGGCGCGTAGCCGCCTCGCCAGCACCAGACGCCGCGGCCCCGATTCGCGCCCAGCGCAGCTTCGCTACAGTCACGAACACGGCGCTGATACGCGTACCATGCGAGCAGGTGGTGCAGCGCGAATCGGGCCGGGTCTAACACGTGTGGCGATACCTTGGCCAAAACTGCGATGCATAACAAAGGCGGGCCGCGTCAACCCTCATTTTGTAGTTTGATTGTTGGGTTGGTGGCGGGGAAGAGTGGGTGTTAGAAGACGAGAAACCCCATTACAGTTAGTAATGTTCTTCACTGTGTTGGCGGATGTTTATCAATAGATTGACCTTGAAGACGGGAGGGACGGTGGTTTGAAAAAAGAGTAAAGGACGCACTCGAGTCAGTTGCAACTACGACGGCTATTGTCCCCTGACGTATAGCTGGAGAGACAACAAGCACGATTTTGGCGGCGGACGAAGAATGGAAATGTGTGTGCACCTACAGTAGTCTCAATCGCGCCCTCGACCACATCGTGTACCTTGCTCTCCGGATCGCGCACAATGCGAAATACTCGCACCTTCTCCTTGCTTTATCGTGCTGTTGCAAGCACGCCGAATTCGAGTTGCTACGCTGCTAGACTCATCGATTAGAATAGTCACCTCATTTAAAAAAGATTCTTAGGCGATGATGGTGAAAGAGACGGGCTACAAAAAAGTCTTGTGATAGTAACTAATGGTAACGGGGAACAAGCGCGGGCGCGGGAATACGGCCGGCGGGGATGCCGGACTCCGCCCGAAAATTCGTTTGCCTCGTCATGTCAGGACTATGTCAGGAAGGAAGGGACAGCAAATCCACCACTGAGCTCCGCAACTTTGATTCACAGAGACGATAGCCGCGACCCCGTCACTCATCCACACTTCCGATTTCCTTAAAATGGAGCTAACTAATAAAAACTCTGTATTTTCCAAGTAAAGTACAAAAAAAGGTATGCAATCCATAACATGATTATTAACATCCCGAGCTCTACTCCATGCCAGGGCGCCTAGCCAGTTTGCTTCAACATCGTCGTCATCAGAGACGGCACAGAAAATGGCTCAGGAGGCACTATCAGCTTGACTTGGCGGGAATTCACTATATAGAAAAAAATGAGGTTAATATCACGGGGAGAGGTGGAAAGGGGACGAAAAAGATCCATACCTCTGGCGATTCAACTTTCACGCCCGATAGTACCTGTACAATATCTTGCTCTCCTGCTCTTGAAGCTAGTCCAGATGGAGTACGACCGTCGATGTTCCGTGCATGAATATCTGCACCTCTATCAAACAGAACCTTTACGACCTCGAGATGACCGTACGTCGACGCAAGATGCAATGCGGTCCAAAGGTCCTCTTTCTTTGCATTGACATCAGCGCCGTGGTCAAGCAACAACTCCGCGGCGTGGTCAAGCAACAACTCCGCGGCGTGGTGATATCCGAATCGGGATACGATCATTAACGGGGTCAAGCCAGTCTTGTCCGGGCAATTCACGTCTGCACCGTACTCAATCAATACTTCCTCCACCTCCGACGCTCCGGCCTTCGACGCCACAAGCAATGCAGTGTTGTGGTTTGCATCCCGTCCATTGATATCGGCACCCTGATCAAGTAATGACTGCACATCCTCAACACTCCCCTTCGCACATGCATCGTGCAACGAATTCAGGCTGGGTCCGCCATGGGGATGTCTGTGCTTGGCAATGCCGGTCGTAGAGAAAGTAGGGTCAGGAACAAGGTTATCTAGGGCCTTGTCTGATGGGTCAATGTCCATGCCATCACAAGGGTCTGCGACACCTATGTGGCTCGCTAGGTACCTCGTGACTTCGCGCTCTGTATTTGCAACTGCGACGTCCAAGGGGATCTGATTTTCAGCATTTCGCACGTTGACATCGGCGCCGGACTCGACCAACAGTTTGACCAAGTCGAGATTTCCATTATGCGCCGCTGTGTGCAAAGGAATCGAGCCACTATTGTCTTGACAGTTGGGGCTTGATCCGGATTTGAGAAGCAAACGTGCAATATCAAGTTGCCCTTCAGCAGTAGCCCGGTGCAAGGGTGTCTCCTGGTCGTTGTTCCGTTTGTGGACGTCTGCGTGGTGCCGTATCAGCAGCTCCACGACGCTGAGCTGTCTCGTGTCTGATGCGTGATGTAAAGGAGTAGAGAGGCTAGGATCTTGGGCATTTACGGCTGCGCCATGGTCAATCAGCACTTTTACAATATGGAGATGACCGAATGTGGACGCTAGAATCAATGGTGTCCAGCCTTCATTGTCTGAAATTTCCACATCTGCGCCACTGTGGATCAACAACAGCGCGATATCTAGATGTCCATTTCCCGATGCTTCAAGCAATGGTGCCCAGCTTTCGGTGCCTGGGGTGTCCACAGCTGCGCCGGCCTGGACCAACAACTGCACAATATCTAGATGTCCATATCCCGATGCTGAGACCAATGGTGTCCGGCCTTGGGTGTCTGGGGTGTCCACAGCTGCGCCGGCCTGGATCAACAACTGCACGATATCTAGATGTCCATATCGCGTCGCTGCGAACAATGGTGTCCAGCCTACGTTTACCGGGGTGTCCAGAACTGCGCCGCTCTGAACCAACAACCGCACGGTATCTAGATGTCCATATCGCGACGCTGCGAACAATGGTGTCCAGCCTTTGTTGCTTGGGGTGTCCACAACTGCGCCGCTCTGGATCAACAACTGCACGATATGTAGATGGCCATGTCCCGATGCTGTGAACAATGGTGTCAAGCCATCGTTGGTTGGGGTGTCTACAACTGCGCCGCTCTGGATCAACAACTGCACGATATCTAGATGTCCATGTTCCGACGCTGCGAACAATGGTGTCCAGCCATCGCCATCGTTAGTTGGGGTGTTCAGAACTGCGCAGCTCTGAATCAACAATCGCACGATATCTAGATGTCCATATCGCGACGCTGCGAACAATGGTGTCCGGCCTTGGGTGTCTCGGGTGTCCACAACTGCGCCGCTCTGGATCAACAACTGCACGATATCTAGATGTCCATATCGCGACGCTGCTAACAATGGTGTCAAGCCATCGTTGGTTGGGGTGTCCACAACTACGCCGCTCTGGATCAACAACTGCACGATATCTAGATGTCCATGTCCCGACGCTACGAACAATGGTGTCCGGCCATCGTTGGTTGGGGTGTCCACAACTGCGCCGCTCTGGAACAACAACTGCACGATATCTAGATGTCCCATATGCGACGCTGCGAACAATGGTGTCGAGCCATCGTTGGTTGGGGTGTCCACAGCTGCGCCACCCTGAATCAACAACTGCACGATATCTAGATGTCCATTATGCGACGCTGCGAACAATGGTGTCCAGCCTTCGGTGTCTGGGGTGTCCACAGCTGCGCCACCCTGGGTCAACAACTGCACGATCTCTAGATATCCACATTGCGCTGCTTGGTACAATGGTGTACAGCCTTCGTTGGTTGGGATATCCACATCTGAGCCGCTCTGGATCAATAGCTGCACGATATCTAGATGACCATGTCGCGACGCTGTGAACAACGCTGTCCAACCGTCATTGGCCTGGGAGTCTACAGATGCGCCATGGTGTAGTAATACCCGTGCAATCTCGACTTGTCCTATAAGTGCTGCAATTCCCAATGCAGTCTTGGACATCCGATCGTTTGGCAAGTTGACATCCGCGTGGTGTTTGAGTAATAACTCAACATGGTCAAGACGACTGCTCGCTGCTGCCAGATACAATGGGGTGCAGCCATTCGTGTCCATGATATTAACGTCTGCACTCTGACCAAGGAGCAGATCGGCAATCTCCATGTTTCGCTTCACAAATGCAGCATTCACTGCCGAACCATGGCGGCCTCCACTGGCATTGATGTCCCCTGGGAAATTGGCGATGAGATGTTCAACAAGGTTACGGAATCCACAAAGTGTTGCATAATATAATGTCGAAGCCTCGGGTCGTGGTGGACGATCCTCGAACATGGGTTGCCGGAACGGATAGTCAATGTCATGTATCCAAATCCATGTCGCGAACGATGGCTCATCCACATCGAACAAACGTTCCATTGCGTCCTGGATCCTCGACGACACATCCTCGAATCGGCCATGGTCCACCCAGTGCTGTGCGGCATACTGCGCAAATGGAAACTTGATGCTATTTTTGTCGACGTGGTCGCTAAGATGGAGGAGGATACTGAGGGATACCTGTGCAAGAATAGTGTGTGCAGAGTAGGAAACAACATGGAAGCGGGAAAGGTCCACTGTCGACTTGGCCAGTCGGTCCGATGTTAAGAATTCTTGGACCGAGGAATGGGAAAACTGAACCACCGGCGATCCGTCCACATTCACCACGGAAATCAGACTGGAACATGTGGATAGCACGGCTACTTGCGCATCGTCTGGCTGCCAATCCACGTGATACTGAGGGAGCTGTCCGGGGTGGAAGCGAATTGCAAGAACCTCGGCAAGTTCATTAACACGAAGTGGACGAGCGGCAGCGGTGAGGCACTGGAACAACCTGTGGGCGAATTCTCGTTTCTCCTTCTTGATCCCAAGTAAAGTCCGTTCATATGTTTCATCCAACGACTTGGGCAACACTTCCAGAGCATGCCCAATGACACTTGGTAGGCAACGACACAATGTTTCTAGTTGGCAATACACCCAGCGAAACCTGCATGTCCAGTAAAACGAGAGTGCTAGGACATCGTGATTGTAATTACTCACATTCCATCTGCTTTTGCCGAGAGCGTGTCAATAACCACTTGCTTGTCCTCTGGCCTCCATCTTTGCATTCGGCAGTCCGAGTGGACAACATTTTTGATGTAATCGAGAATATCTTGCTTTTGTCCACTTTGATCATGGAGGGACATGTGGAGTGATGTGAGGGGCTCAAGAACGGTCTGGATGTCAGTCTCCGGTCGGCTTGTAACACATATACGTAGATTCGGGAGGCCCAGACCGACAAGATCCTTCAAAAGATCGAGAACTTCTTCACGTGCAGTTGGAAATCCAGATGTGATAGGACATTCATCTATTGCGTCCAGAATGATACACCTCATCGGTGCATCTGGCAATCTGAGAATTCTCTTTAAGGATTCAATGAGTGCTTCATTGTCGGGTTGCTGCGATCCCTCATGGTTCTCCGAATAGAGGTCAGAAAGAATATGATAGGAAGGATCGGAGGTGGCACAGAACTGGGAAAGGAGCGATGCGAGGAGGCCGCGGATGCCTTGTTTTGTGATATCCTTGAAATCAAAGTAATAGCAACCCATCAGGGCTAGTCCGCGATCGCATTTCATCTTTATTTGTTGAATTATAGCCGAGCTAGTCGGAAGCATGAATACGCTATAAATCCACAATCTTGCGGTGACACGTACCAAAGAATAGTCTTTCCTGATCCCGCTAGAAGTTCAGATGGCCAGGAGGCATCAAAAAAAGTGATGGATTGGACCGCAAAAAAGACATACGCTTTCCGTGGATCCACAACAATGATCCTGTTGTGATCCACTTCTCAAATGTGCTGCCTTGCGTGAACCATTTGGCGGTTCCATCGTGTTGGGCTCCATGAGCAATGTTGTGGTTCATGGACGGATCTGGTGGGGAGAGCCAGCTCCGGATATCCTTCTGTAAATGGTGACCTATGAGGCACAATCAGTCCCAATGATGCTACAATTAGCGGGAGTAATAGCTCACGCTTCATCTTGTTTGTCTCGCTTGTCATCTCTTGAATCGTCACTAGTATCCGCAGTTAGTCTCATGGAAATTGGTCATATGCGGAGCATACCGAGAGCCTGCCAAATGTCGTGCATGGATGTCGTGCCATCTATCCGAAGATCCCTGTGAGCGATCCGAAGCCAGCGGAGGGAAAGCTGCGTACCGCCAATGACGAGCTTCAGGTTGTTCACAAGACCATGTACGACTTGAAGTGTCTCGGTTCCAGTTATACGAGCCTCATCGAGAGTGAGACGGTCGAGTCTATGGAGCACGTCTTCGATCTCGTTCTCTCCCAACAGTTTCTTTGCAAAATTTTCTAGGGCGAGGTCACAAACAAGGCAAATATAATAATATAGAACAGCGTACTGAGCTGTCCCTGCTTGATCTGCTTAGTTGCTAGGGAAAATACGGACAACACCTCCACCATGATTTTTGTTACTATACCAAACATTGACGGGGAAAATGGGATCTCGGTATAGATTCGTAAATGGTTGAGGAAATTCCCGACGCATTCAAGCAGATCAACTAAAGCGTCGTAACTTGCACTGATCCCGATAGCGGCCTGGAATATGAGATGTTACAAGGATACGCTTGCATTTGTAAGGTTATACGCACAGTGAGGAGCACATCAATACCAACAAGGATCGCTTTCGTCGGCCGGAATGGCACCTGGAATGGGAACAGTAAGGATACAATCGGATACGATGAGTTTATTGGCTAGGCTCACCATCGCGGCAGTCTCACCAAGAATGGCGGAAACTGCATGAAGGACTTGTACTACGGGTTTAAGACAGTTGGTCAACTTGCGATTCCCATCGCGATATGCCTGGAACTGCTTTGCTTTGTCTTCGAGGAGATCAAGGATCGCATCGGCGGAGTTGCAATTTTGGAGGGATTGCACAGAGGGGTGCCTGGTGAGGTCTATGCCTGTTTGTTTGGTATAGTCGGACGACGCGGCATCGAGAATGGATTGGAAGTTAAAAAAGGGGTTCTCTGTCGAAGACATGGCTAGAACGGAGAACGGATGATGCGTGTAGGGGGGAGAAATGGGCAAGGGTTGTGCGCACAGTGCCTTTCTAGGCATATCCATATAACCGGAAATGGAATGCTCAGGCCCAGTGCTGAGCCGAGGCACCGCAGAACTGGTGTCATGCTCTTCCCTTATTGAGAGTTGTGACATGCTCCTGCGTTATTGATAGTACAATTGCCCCAAATTTGCGGCATATGATGAGCGCGAGAAGGATGCGAGAGGAATAAAAGTAAAGCACACAAAGGGCATAACGCCTGCAAGCGATGGAAACACTAAACCCAAGTTAGTATAGTAGACGCAAACTTAGAAGCAGAGCATATGAAGCACAACTTCCCCAAACAAGTGCGAACAGTCGCGTCTCACAAAGGCAAGGCCAGACCGTATTGGTTGGTGCATGGCTCTCGGAACAATGAGGAGAGCCGCATGGAGCCGTGAGGTGAGAAATCGTTGTGGAGCCTGAGAATGATGGCAGGCTTGACGTGAGAGGAAGACAGAGGTGATGAAAACCAGGGGAAGGGGAGGAGGTACGAGGTAATGGTGAACGACAGACCCAAGAGGATGAAGAGTTAAGGGGGACGAGATGAGGTGTGACGCGTGGGGGGCCGACGTGGCCTCATCAATATCCCTAAAAGCGAGCGTTTTCCGCGGTGGATGGTGAAGCTCACATTACAGCACCTTGGGTGGCAAATACCCTGTAAGACTAAATGACAAGAGACAGACGTAAATAAACTGACATGGGGAAGAGAAGGTGATGCATTTTACGACTCTGAATAGGTCGGGACAAACCCTTGTCCTTTCGGCGAAGGGCTCCTCTCTTTGGATAACGATGTGTAACCTTCGCGCTGCAGGCGAACCCGTCAGGTTGAGGTCCTGTCAGAAGAGCACACTGGACCCACCTGCACAAAATAATCAAACCGAATCTCCGTTGCCTCATTGTCTTATACCACCATACCATCTCCCTCGTGATCTGGACTCTAGGTCTCGAGGGTTTCGCAAGGAGGATGGATCATAGTAGGATCTGTTGATGGATCTATTGACGGGCGTGAATGTCGAGGATTTACTCGGGCCTCTCAAAATAGCCCGCACAATGACCAGCGTTGCGCACAGTGCCTGCATAATAGGTAGTTTCAATATCGCACACAATCGGGGAGAACGTCCAGGAGACAGAGAACGCACACTGATTTGACCAAGCGCCGCAGAGAAGTAAACACCACCGGTGCTCTTCGACGAGAAACAGAGCATGAAAATGGTCATGATACAGTAGATGGTGCCGTATTCGACGACGATCCAGAGGATTTCAAGGGGCGCATTCCCTGCCCATGGAATCGACCTCCAGAACGGATATCCGATTAGCAGAGCCGCCCCGAACTGCGTCGCTACCAAGAGGCTCCAATTGGCCACCAACCAATTGTGGACCCTCGGAGTGAAGACAGTGTCTGTGTGGGAGAGCTGCGAGAGATTTATGAGGGCAGTGTGACCAGCGACTGGTTATCCCAAATCGTGAGACCCTGTAGACAAATCCACTAAGGAAAACCAAGCCCACCCGCTGTTGCAATGGATAGCATAACCTAATGAAATCGACGGGAAACCGAACCTGTGCTTTGTCAGCAGAGCCTAGTATCGGACGGTTGGAGGACAGAACATACGAATAGGGTGCTGGCTAAGGGATGTAAGTGCCGAAAGGAGCTAAGCGGGGAAAGCCTAGCAGTGAGTCCGGAAGTAAATCAGAGAAAAAGAGGCTACGATCCCGACACATCGAGAACGCGCGTCGAGAAACTTAAGTAGACGCAAGACGAGGAGGCCGGGCGGGAAAGTCGTGAAGCGATAGCGAACAGACTTGGGGCGGTGGCGTGGGCGTGAAGCGATCGGCGGAGGAGATAGAGACGGAGAAGAGAAATACGGACGAACGCAAAACGAGAGATACGAGCGACGACACTAGCCTGAGCTCGATTTGTCGTCAAACGGTCGAGCGAGAGCGAAAGCACACAAAACGGGAAGAGCGGGAAAAATGGGTTATGGTTGCCTGCCTTTGACGAGGCCAGGCGACATTTATATATGCGAGTCCAAGGCAGTAGAGACAAGTTTTTTACGCGCAAGGTGAGTAAAGGGGGAAAGGAGAAGGGAAATTTTTACTGAATCTTATCCAGGTGTGCGAAAGAAGGCGTATGGTCGACGAGGGTGAGGGAGATGCAGCGACATTTGATGGTAAAAAATGGGTTAAGGTAGAAGGGGAAATACCGGAGACTGGGAAGTCTAAGACAAAAAGAGAACAAGAGGACGTACGCAAAGAGGGATTGATCAGTAAGAGCCTTTCCTAACAGTGCCATGGTCCAGACTGAGGCTCGACTTGCGAGGGGCCATGTACGACGTGTGCAACGTGGAGCGACAGGCTTTTCTCAGCGCCGCGCACTTGTGGCGTCGGCCGACGGTGTTTGGGCGATCTGTGTGCCCGCTCCTGGAGAATTTGGGGCGTGGAGAGAGGAGGGGATTGGTTGTGAGGAGGAAAGGGTCGATCGTAAGGTCACGAGGGTGGATGAGGACGAAGTTGGAGGCGAGATATGCAAAAACGAGGTGGAAAGAATGAGAGGCTAAGCGCGGCACGACGTTATATGGTCGAACAGTACATACACGGACACGCAGGACGCTAAAGGTGGGTTTGAGCTCAGAGATCTGCGGCGCAGTTCGTGGCGGTCGTCTCTCAGCTACAGCGCGTGCTGGCCGCCTTTACACTGCTGCAAATTACAGTGCCCCTTTCTCTCCCTGTTTAAACTTCGGAAGTGTCGCGGATGCGGAGTGGGATCGTTTACC